>Ga0209168_10002128_pt1 | contig 14607 bp, 15 predicted proteins | sample Coa_R1_FD_187156 | JGI IMG/M metagenome (GOLD analysis project Ga0209168, IMG submission 187156) | Surface soil microbial communities from Centralia Pennsylvania, which are recovering from an underground coalmine fire - Coalmine... | ecosystem: Environmental > Terrestrial > Soil > Unclassified ... | reverse complement strand
CTCCCCTGGACAAACTGCACCGTGCCGCCCTGTAACGTGCCCGCCTGGGCGATCGTCGGATTGGTCAGGGCGCCGGTGAACACCTTCGTCCCGCTGACAAAGAGGCCGTCTGGCTGGATGGCGGGCGAGGAGGTCGACTGGGTGTAGGTGAGCGCCCCGGTCGAGGGGTTGACGCTGTAGGTGTCGATCTTGTTGTTGCCGTCGTCGTTGGCGACGAGCTGGGTGCTGCCCACCTCTTCCGCCTGCTGGTAGTTCGGGAAGTCGGTTGCCCCCTTTGAGGAGCTGGCCAGCGTAAGTCCGCAGTTGCCGGCAATCGTCCAGGTGGAGACGTACGCGCTGGCATCGACCAGAAAGGCCCACGTGCCGTTCGAGGAGACCGTCACCTGCTCCGGCGTGTACCCGTTGGGATCGGCCACCGCGCTCACCTGGCCGGTGATCTGGCCCTGGCTCGAACCGCTCGTCGCAACGCTATAGCTGCGGATCATGCCATTTCCGGCGTCGGTGAGCACCAGGCATTCCGATTTCCCCTTCTTGGAGGGCCGGAGGGCCAGCGTGTTCGATCCGAAGAACGCAATCGTCTGGTTCGCGCCGCTGGGGAAGGTTTGCAGCCAGCTCGCGCTGGTCCCGACGATCTTGAAAGCCTCGATATTGTCGGCCGTGCCGCCTGAGTTGCCCTCGTCGACGTAGAGATAGTGCGTACCACCCGACTTCCCGGCCAGGCTTCCGCTTGCTGTGAGATTGACTGGATGGTAAGCGGTGCCTCCAACGGTGCCGGGATGTGGCGCGGCTCCAGCCCTGGCGCCCGCTACCGTGGCGCCGGCCAGTGTCAGAGCGGCAGCCACTCCCGCGGTGCGCGACAAGTAACGCGCAAGCTTCTCCAAATCCTTCTCCTCTCTCTTTCTACCGTGCCCCGCCATGCCGGCTCAGGGCCAACTCGAGCGCGCTCGCTTTGCGCCCTTTGTAACTATGGCGCGTCGTATCCACACTGTCAAGCAGAAATGTGAGGGAGGGGCCGGGAAACCGGCCCCTCCTCAATCGTTCCTCGCGCCGCGTGCTAGAACGCGCCGATGCCGTTCGGTGTCCCGAGCCCGGTCGGTCCGTCGTAGCCGGTACCAGCGTTGCACAGGAACGAGGGGTTGCACCCCGATCCATTGCTGCCGCTGGTGATGTCGTAGAGAGCGCTGGTGTGACTGTAGGGATACGAACCGTACGTGATCGACCCCTCATTGCCGGCCAGCGCGTACACGCTAGCGATAATCGGCGAGGCCACACTGGTACCACCGACGACACCCCAGCTGCCGTTGTAGTAGAAGGCCACGCCGGTGCTCGGGTCGGCCACCGCCGACACGTCGGCGATGATTCGGCCGGTGCCCCCCGCGATTCCGCCCCGCGGGCAAACCGGATCGGCGAGTCCCTGCCAGGACGGCTGTGGATCGTAGGCGCTGCAGCCGCTTCCGGCGCCGCCCCAGGCCGTCTCCGTCCAGCCCCGGCTTCCACCGCCCTTTCGCAGTGTGGTGCCGCCCACCGCGGTCACGTACTGCGACCCGGCTGGGTACTGCGCACCGGCGCGGTAGCCGCTGTCGCCGGAGCTGGCGGTGATCGCCACGCCCGGATGGTTGAAGTACTGATCGTCTACTGTCTGGCCGGGATACTCGCCGCCGCCCCAGCTATTGCTGACCGCGTTGGCGCCGAGTTTCACGGCCTCGTTCTCAGCCGCGTACAGGTCGTTTCCGTTGTTGGTATTTGACTCGACCATGATGATGTGACAGTTGGGGCAGACCGCGCTCACCATATCGACGTCGAGCGCCTGCTCAAGGTCCCAGCCGCCGTTGCTTCCACTCGGCGGCGGCCCACCGGTCTGGCCCACCACCGAGAAGCAGCCGTTCTGCGTGGTGCAGGTAGAGAGACCGTACTGGGCGCGGTATGCACTCAGATCAGCCTGGATCGTCGGGTACCCGTAGGCGTCGACCAGCGCCACCGTCTGTCCCTTCCCGTTGGTCGAGGACGGAAGGTTGTAGGCGGACTGCAGATCGGCCGGACCGTAGCCCGACGGATTGGTAAATCGCAGGACCGTGCCGTGACCGTCGGTCTGCACGACCGACATGCAGCGCATGTGATGGGGTACGACCTGGCCGCACACCTGCCGGAAATACTTCGCCTGCCCGGCCGCCGAGGCACGAGTGGTCATGCCGGCGCCAGCCAGCGCGGGCACCGCCAGGAGGGCCAGGATGGTCGCCAATCGTTTCAACGCATTCTCCTTTGCTCGAGCCGGCGGACACGCTGACGAGGTCCACCGGGTCGCATCTCTTACAGAATTACCAGCCCGCCGGAGTAGCCCGCGGCGTTCGGGAGCACCGCTACCGTCTTGCAGCCGGTAGCTCCGCTCTTGCCTAGCTTGCATGCCTCGATGTCGCCGTTGACGACGCCGTCGACGAAAAGCTGCGTACCGAGCACGGTGAGCGCGTTGGTGAACTCGCTCTTTCCCTGCAGCTTAGTCTCGCCCTTGAACGATATCGTCGTTTTCACCAGGTGGAAGTTGGACAGCAGGCTGCTGGCGGCCTCGTCGCCCTCGATCGCGAAGCTGTGCTTACTGTCGAACGCAACCGGCACGCCGTAGGGGCCCTTCGCATCCTGCGCCGGCGAGCCGGTGAAGTTGGAAATGGTACCGCTCGGAGAGTAGGTGCCGCCCTGCAGCGAGGTGGGACCGAAGAGGTTGCCGGAGAAGAGGTCCTTGCCGCTGATCGTGATGCCGTCCGGCTCGATCAGCGTGGATCTGGCCGACGCCACGAACGTGAGGGCACCGGTTGAAGGATTGATCGAGTAGGTGTCGAAGTTCTGGTTGGCCTGATCGGTGGCAACCAGGTCCGTCGTGCTGTACAACGCCGCGTTCACGTAGTTGGGGCCGTCGGTGGCGCCGGTCGACGAGCTGGCGTACGTCAGCGCGCACGACGAGCTGATATCCCAGGTCGAGATGTAGTTACTGGAGTCGACCAGGAAAGCCCACGATCCATTCGACGACACGACGACGTCCTCGGGGATGTAGCCGTTGGGATCGGCCACCGCGCTCACCTGGCCGGTGATCTGACCGCCGGTCGAGACGCTGTAGCTGCGGATCATGGTGTGGCCGATGTCGGCCAGGATCAGGCACTCGGTGTTGCCGCCGCCGCCGGCGCGTAGCGCCAGCGTGTTCGAGCCGAAATAGGCGTTGGTCTGGTCGGCGCCGGTAGCGAACGTCTGCGTATTCGTGACCTTCGTTCCCGAGATGGTGTAGACGTCGATATTGTCCGTGCCGCTCCCGCCGCCGGGGTAGCCCTCGTCGACGTACATGTAGTGGGTGCTGCCGCCTTTACTCGGCAGCGCACCATCCGTCACCAGATGCTGCCGGACGTACGAAGCTCCGGCCACCGAAGCTGGGTGCCCTCCGGCCGCCGCCGTCGCGTGGGTTCCGGCCGTGCCGGCCACCGCCAGCACCCCCACCGCCGCGGCCGTGCCGGCGCGCGAGGAAAGACGCCGCAATGTGATCAATGGATACTCCTCTCACTTTCCGCTACTGATCGCGCCCAGCCGGCGCCGGACACACAATCGCGCTCTAACGATAGAACGTACCGCCGTCAATGTCAACGGCGATCCTGCTGAAAAAGCACTAACCTGGTGGCCGATTCGGCACCGACAATGTACCCGACTGCGCTCTCGGCGATAGGGCGGTAAGGACAATCGCACACGCGGCGGCGCTCGCGCGCGCCGGCCTCTCGTCTTGAGCTCGGAAGCGCGGATCGGCCGTCAGCTATTCGCGTCCACGTCTCGGTCCGTGATGACGTTCACCGGCTGCGCCGGCAATCCGGGAGGCGCATCCACCCTTCAGGGGTGTCGCTCCTCTTGCTTCCTCAGAAGGTCACGATCGGTATAAATCAGCGACAGCATGGCATCGGAGAGCTGCTCCGCGCCCGAGGCCGACATGATCGCGAGAAGTGGCCGGGTGGTCCGGGGAAAGAGGTGCAGCGCATACGTCAGAAACGCCGCGACCCAGGTTCCGGTGCAGGTCGGACAGAGGACCAGCTTGCCGAGCGCCCAGCGCAGCCCGTGGCCGCGTGGGCGCTTTCCATTCGGTCCAACCTCGATAAGCGGTCGCCGCAGGACTGTGGTGATCTCGTCCTCGGAGATGGTCTTGGCGATACGAAGCGTCGCCAGCCCCAGCATCGTCATGTCGAGCGCGCTCAGCCGCTCCAGGCTGTCACCCTTCCGCCGGTACGCCACGACGAACGCCCCGTACAGCGCCTGGTACACCAGGATGAGGAATGCGTAGTACGCGTACGACTTGGGCGGGCGAGCTTCCGTCTCGCTTTGATCCGACACCGACATCTCCTTCTGGTACGCCGCCCGGCTGCGACGCTGCTGCGTCCACACCGCCAGAGCGTTGCCTCGGCACGCTCCGATCGCACGCACCGAATGCAGCATTCGTGCCAGGCGGGTGTCGATATCTCCGCGTAGTGGGTAAGGGACCGCTGGACAGCGGTGCCCGGTGTCAACGAATCACATTTGGGTCGACGGGTTCGCGACCGCCCGTGCCGCGCCGCTCGCGTGCGGTCTGGCGCATTCGATCAATCGCCGCCGGATCCAGGAAATACATGGCCTTTCGCATCGCGAAACCTTCTGCAGGGTTCAAGTACTGGTATGTCACGAGAAACCCGTCGTCGACTTCGTCCATCAGCAAGTTGTAACACTTGCCGTCATCCAGCTCGTGCCCGAGCGCCCGCAATGTGTCCTCATAGTCACCGACCCTTCCCGGCTCGCGTTCGTCCGGCGGCGCTACCTTCGCCCTGCCGAACCGCAGACTCAAAAGGCGGCGCCGCGGGGCATGAGGGCTCCCGACGAACGGGGGCACCAGCTCGTCGAACCGCTTCTCCACGGCGGACCATGACGGTTCGGCTCCCTCTGTCGCATGCCGGAGGTGAAACGAAGACGGCCCCTCGAGCAGCGTGATCTGCCGCGCCTGCTGCTGGTCGAAGTATCTCCCGGCCGCGCGCAATAGCTGCTCGTACGGCGCCCGCTCCGCCCGAGCCTGCTGCCACTCACGCGACGCCTCGCCAAGCAACTCGACGGACAGCGACGGCTGGAGTCGTGTGTCCTCAAACGGGCGCATTGCGGTCGTTCCATCCAATCGAGCCCAATGTACCGCGCAAGCGCGCTGGTCCGCGCCGGCTGACTTACAAGTTTACCGGGCCGGGAAGACCGCCGCCCACCCTCAGACGTCGCTCGCGTAGTACTCCTGGATCCGAGTGAGCTCGTCGCCGCTAAGATTGTCGTCCATGGCAGCCGGGGGCGATTCTTCGATCACGTCACGCAGGTACGGGACGCGAACCCCATCGTCCTCGGTTTCCGCCTGCTCGGCCGGCACCAGACGGTGACGAGGCGGGAGATGTCCCATGCGCACCTTCAGGAATCGCGGATTGCCGTTATCGTCGACGAAGGTGCGCTCGACTGTCCCGATCCGCTCCCCCGCGCTGTCGATCAGCGCCGCGCCGTCGAAGTCGGATCGTATCACAGCTGCGCCGCGTCGGCGTCGATGACACGATGGAACCTGGCGCCGAACGAACCGCCGAGCGCCGCGCCGAGCAGCATGACGACCAGAGTTACAGCCAGTGAGATCACACCGGCAGTCGTGAGAGTCGTCCGGTCAATGTTCAGATGGAGCTGGCTTGCCACATTGAAGCGGTTGCCGGCGATTGCTCCCGCGATACCCAACACCACGGCCACGATCACCGTCCAGATCACAACTCCCACGCCGTTGCGCGAGCCGTCGAAGCGCGCCATGCGCCCTGCCGTGTACCCGCCGATGAAGTAGGCAAGGAACACCGCGATCAGCGACCCGATCAGCGCGCCGATTCCCAGCTGCACCGATACTCCGCTCACATGCGCGCCGATCTTGGGGACGTGAGCGTGGAGCTGGAATCCCACCGCGCCGACGACGGCGCCCACGATTCCGAGAAAGACGCCGGTGAAGAATATGGCAACCACGAATCCGATGAAGTCGGATCCCCAGTACATTCCGCCATAGCGGGAAACGATCTCTGCACGCCGCTCGGCGCGCAGCCCCTGCGTGCTGCGCAGCACCGTGCCATCCGAGGTTTCGTCACTCGGCCGCTCGACGGTGCGTGTCTCGCGGACCACGGACGGATCGGCGGTCGGTGCCGCGTCGCTCTCGGCCTCGCCCGCGGAAATGTCCGAGGTCTGCAAATCCTGCTGCGTCATCGCTCACCTCCTGGCAGGTCGTGGCTCCCCGTCCGGGAGCCGAGTACCTTATTCCTGCCCGCGTTCTCGTCAAGGCAATTACCGTGCCAGGAGTGCTCCGAAGGTGCGGAAGCACGATCTTCACGTTTCCTGTATTACTTGGCGCCCGGGATTGAGCCGCCTATACTCGATAAACGAGGTCAAGTATGCGCTGAGCATCCTGGAGGTAGGAGATGGGACGGCCCGCTAGGCAAGTAAAGGAGAAGCGGGATCTGCTTGGAGCCGAAGTCGGCCAGCGGATCCGAAGGGCCAGGCTCGAACGCGGCATGAGTCTGGCGGCAGTGGGCGGCGACGATCTGTCGCGCTCATTTTTGAGTCTGGTTGAGCTCGGCCGGAGTCGAATTTCGCTGCGCGCCCTGGCCATCGTGGCCGAGCGCCTCGAGCTGCCGATTGGCTATTTTCTTGAGGACACGCCCGGAGCGGCCGGCGTCGTCGAGCTGGCGATCGACCAGGCGGCGGTGGCGCTCGCCAGGCAGGAAGCGTCGGAGTGCCTGCGGATACTCGACGGACTGGACGTTTCCGATCGACAGCGTGGGCGCCTCCTGGCGCTGCGCGGTCGGGCTCTCCTCAAGCTGGGCAAGCCGCGCGAGGCGGTGCAAGCACTGCGCGAGGCCCTCGAGCTGGAGTCTGGGAGCGCCGATTTCCACAGTATCGCCGAGCTTCGCTACTCGCTCGGCGCCGCGCTTTACAGCAGCGGCGCATTCGATGAGGCACTCGTCCACCTCCGGCGAGCGCTCGACGAGCTGGCGTCCGAGCCACTCGATCCCGCGCTGGTCGGTAAGATCACGGTTACCATCGGGCACGTGTTGTCCCTGCGTGACGACCCCGGCGCGGCGATGGACTACTACGATCAGGCCCGCGAGCACTTCGGAGTGCTGGGCGATTTGAGCACGCTGGGTGCAATCTACTCCGGATTGAGCGCCGCTCACGAGCGGCGCGGCGATATCGCCAGCGCGCTACGCTACTCGAAGCTCAGTCTCGGAGCATTCGAGGCACAGCAGAACGCGTACCAGGCGGCGCGCGAGCTGAACAACATGGCCAATGCCTACCGCGAGCTGGGCCAGCTGGATCAAGCGCTCGCCCAGGCGGCCGAATCGGCGCAGCGCGCCCACGTTATTGGCGCCGCCGACGTCGAGGCCGCGGCCAATAGCACGCTGGCCCAGATTCATCTCGCGATGGGGGAGTTCGAGCGCGCCGCCGTGGAAGCGCTCCTGGCCGACGAGCTTGCCCCCAACGATGCTTTCCGCGGCAAAGTCGGTGTGTGGTCGGTGCAGGCCACTCTCGCCGAGCGGGATGGGAAACACGAGCTCGCAGACACCCTGTACCGTAAGGCCCTGGACACGCTCGAGGAGTCAGGGCAGCGCGCCGAGTACGCCGATATCGCGCTCCAATACAGTCTCGTGCTGCGGCAGCGCGGCGACGTTGAGGAGGCGCTCGAGCTGGCGCTCCAGGCAGCTCAGGCCAAAGCGCGCAAGACCGGATAGGCTCCGTCTGACCTCGATTTAGGTGGCCGCTGCGACGAGTTTTCGTCGCAGCGCCCTTTTGCTGACCTTCGGCCCCCCGACGCGCCCTGCCGCAGGTCCCGGGATCGATTGTTACGCCGCACTCCTGCTGCGCACAATGCGTGGAATTTTGGACCGGCCGCCTCGTCGGGCGACTCGGCGGCCGGAAGGAGTGTGGGATGACGCGCGCTCTTCGCCTCGCCCTCGCGATCACTGCCCTCGCGGTCGGGACCTGGATCGGCTCCGCAGGCTGGCATGCAGCCGGCCCTGCCAACCACGGTCACACCTGGGCAGGATCGACCTGGCCTCCCCCACCGGTGCTGCCTCAGCGCTAACCGGCGACTTTCCCACCCACACACCCAATCGGGGCCGCGCTCGCCGCGGCCCCTTCTTTTTCGTGTCACGACGATCCATCCACCGCGGGGAACCGGCTGCACCCTCTGCTAGTCTGTCGCGAGTGTGGTAAGGAAGAGCGGTTGAGCGAGGTCGCACCGTACCAGCGCATTGCCGTCGACATCGTCATCCCCGTGCACAACGAAGAGAGGGTGCTGGAGCGCAGCATCGGCGAGCTTCGATCCTATCTCGAGCAGCATCTGCCGTACCGCTGGACGATCGTCATCGCGGATAACGCCTCCACCGACCGGACGCGCGAGGTCGCGACTGCATTGGCGGCGCAGCCCGGCGTGCGACTGCTCCATCTCGAGGAGAAGGGGCGCGGCCGCGCCTTGCGGCAGGCCTGGCTCACCAGCCTAGCCGATGTCGTGGCCTATATGGATGTCGATCTCTCGACCAACCTCCAGTCCTTTCTTCCGCTGCTTGCACCCGTCATCACCGGGCACAGCGATCTCGCCATTGGCTCGCGGCTCCTTAAGTCGGCGGTGGTACAACGGCGGCGCAAGCGCGAGCTCATCTCACGTATGTACAACCTCACGATCAAACTGCTGTTCCGCAATCGCTTCTCCGATGCTCAGTGCGGCTTCAAGGCACTGAGCCGGCAGTCGGCACGCGAGCTGCTACCCGACGTGGAGAATCAGTCGTGGTTCTTCGACACCGAGCTGCTGCTCCTGGCTGAGGAGCGCGGCCTGCGCGTCTTCGAGGTTCCGGTGCGATGGATCGAGGACCTCGACTCCCGAGTCAATGTGACCAGGACGGCACTCGAAGATATCCGCGGGCTCATCCGCGTGCGCCGGCAGCGCTGGTCGCGCCGGGTCAGGGACTGACTTCGAGCCGCTTCGTCCCATTGCCCCGGAGCCCACCCGGACGGACGGTAGCGTCGAGCCACTCGCTGTCGACGTGTAAGCTGGTACGAAGGAGTCGCCATGGCGGTATCGCGCGCCGACGTAATGGTGGTGGACCACCCGCTGGTCGAGACGTCGTTGGTGGCGCTGCGGGATGTCGGCACCGGAACCGACGCCTTTCGCCGGCACGCCCGCCTCCTCACACTCATCCTCGCCTTCCACGTGCTGGAAGATCTGCCCACCCGGGATGTCCGGATTCAGACACCACTCGAGCAGACGGCGGGCAAGGTGATCGACCGCAGCGTGATCTTCGTGCCGGTGCTGCGGGCGGGTCTCGCCATGCTCGACGCCATGAGCGATTTCGTCCCGGGCAGCAAGGTCGGGTTCGTCGGCCTGGAGCGCGACGAGGAGACGGCAATCGCTCGCAGCTACTATCAGAAGCTGCCTGCGCAGTTGGCGGAGGCCGAGACAATCATTCTGGACCCCATGCTGGCCACCGGAGGCTCCTCGGTTGCAACCGTTGACCTGCTGAAGCGCCACCAGGCTACCAGCATCCGCCTGGCGTGTGTCGTCGCCGCGCCGGAAGGAATCGCTCTTCTGCATGAGCGACACCCGGATGTCCGCGTGTACACCGCCACGGTGGACCGCTCGCTCAACGACCGCAAGTTCATCCTGCCCGGCCTCGGCGACTTCGGCGACCGGTACTTCGGCACAACCTGACTCCGGCCGCGGCGTCATTGCCTCACGCCGCCACCTTACGCGCCCGCAGGCCAAGGAACAGGGGGATCTCCTTGCGGGCCAGATTCGCGGCCCGGGCCGTCGGCGCTCTCTCCACCGTGCGGTGCGCCGCGATCTCTTCCATGCGGTCGGTCAGCAATCCCTGCTCGGCCAGTCCATTGACGTAGTCCTGGATCGGGCGGTGAAAGCTGCGTGTTACACCGGCGCCGTCACGGCCGGGATATGGCTTCATCGGGACGGGCAGCGGCGTCAGGTAGCGATCGACTCGCCGGTACATCAGCTTCCTCCCTTCGTCCCAGCCCCAGCCACTCTGCCGCGGCACCCGAAATGCCGGATGAGTCAACAACAGTACGACCCGGCCGCCCGGTTTGAGCGCATGCGCCGTCCCTTCCAGGACCGGCGCCAGCGGGTCCATATCCTGCAGGCTCAGTAGAAACACCGCCGCGTCGAAGGAGGCCGGTCTGATTCCAGGCGCCTCCATCAGGCGGCGCGCGTCTCCCACCAGAAAGCGTCCCCCATGATGGTGCTGCTGCCGCGCCATCTGGACCAGCCGCGGGCTGGCGTCAACGCCCACGTACTCGGCTCCCGCCCGGACCACGTGGGGCGCCAGCACGCCCTGGCCGCAGCCGACGTCGAGGACGCGTTCGCCCGGCTGCGCCTCCAGCAGCCGGACCGCGGCGGGGACCGCGACGTGCCGGTGGTAGTCGCTTCCACCCTCTCCGACCCAGCCGTTGTACCAGGTAGCAAGCGCGTCCCAGCTGGTCGGCGCGGCCGGCCGGCGGCCTCGCGGCGGAGGAGGGCGGCGCCGTTCTGTCATTCCGCTGTTACCGCAATGCAACCGCAAAGGAGATGACCAGCAGCACCAGCAGGACCGCGCTCACCAGGGTGAAGGCGTAGTCTCGCTCACGTGCGAAACCCACCAGAGCCGTCACCACACCGGCCAGTGGCGTCGCGAAGAGCAGTAAGATTCCCAGATCGAGAATCGCCGCCGGATCGCCTTTCCCCACTTGGGGTAGTTCCCGGTCGAGGGGCAGAACGGTCGACACCCCACTCCCGTTCCGGATGGCCGCCGCGACCAGTCCGAGTACCATCACTGCGATGCTCGTGAGAAGGCCACTGAGCAACACCCATCCGACCGGTCCGTAGATCGGGCTATCGCGGTCGGCTTCGAGCTGCGCCGTCCGGGATTCAGCCGGATCCAATGCCAAACACCCGAAGTGCCATCTGCACTGTGTAGACCGCCATTACGGCGGTAAAGGCGTTGCGCAGCGTAACCTGGCTGAGCCGGCCGAGCAGGCCGGAGCCGACGGAAGCGCCGATGAAGACTCCGATGGTGACCGGCACGGCCAGTGACGGATCTATATAGGAAGGGCGATGGTTGTAGTACACAAACGCACCGGCCATGGCGGTGATGCCGATGATATAGGTGCTGGTGGTCGTGGCCACTTTGATCGGCACCCTCATCAACAGGTTCATGACCGGCACCTGGATAATGCCGCCACCCACGCCGAGCAGCCCCGATACCAGGCCGGCAGCGGTCGAGGTGACAACCCCCAGCGGCGCGCGTATGACGTGGTAGCGCACCACCTCGCCCGTCGACGGTTCGACATACGACCCGCGGAATCGCGACGGCGGCAAATCCTGGCCGAGCTCCAGCGACGGCAGTATGGATGGAGGCCCACGACGTGCTCCCTGCAGCATGCGGTACGCGCTAAAGCCCAGTACGACGGCGAACACACCGGCCAGTAGTTGCGCGGGAGCGCGCGTCGCCAGTAGCGCTCCGATGACCGCGCCGGGCACTGTCGCTAACGCCAGCAGCAGGCCCAGCCGGATGTCGGCGAGGCGCCGGCGCACGTAGACATTTCCCCCGCCGAGCGACGTCGCGATCACCGCGACTATGCTTGCTGCAATCGCCGTCTTGAGCTTCACCCCGAGAAACAGCGTGAGCGAGGGGATGATGAAGAGGCCCCCACCGATGCCGAGCACCGAGCCAAACGCGCCGGCCACCAGCGCGATGACGAAAGACACCACTGCGTGCTCGAGCGTCAGAGCGGAATTCCTCCGGGGACCGAGATAGTACATGCTACCCTCCGTGGTACCATTGGCCCGGAAATCGGCGCTCGCACACCACTCCGGGCATACGCCCGCGACCTCCCCGAGAATTACCCTCACTCCACCATGGCGACGTTCGCTGTTGTCAACCAGAAGGGCGGCGTGGGCAAGACCACGACCGTGATCAACCTTGGCGCCTATCTCGGCGCGCTCGGCAGCAAGGTGCTGCTTGTGGACTGCGACCCGCAAGCAAACACCACCGGGGGCCTCGGAATGAACGGCGTCGCCTGTGGCCTCTACGACGTGCTGGCCGACGCGGTGCCCGCGGCACACGCGATTGTGCGCACGTCAGTCGAGGGCGTCGATCTCCTGCCCTCAACCGCCGAACTGACCGGCGCTGAGATCGAGCTGCTCGACTGTGAAGACCGAACCGGTTTGCTCCGGGCGGCGCTGGACGGACTGCAGAGCTGGTATTCCTATATATTGCTCGACTGTCCACCGTCGCTCGGTCTGCTGACGCTCAACGCGCTGGTCGCCGCCGACGCCGTCCTGGTTCCCGTCCAGTGCGAGTACCTGGCTCTTGAGGGCCTGGTCCGCCTGATGGACACGATCGATCGCGTACGCACGCGCGCGAACCCCGATCTACGCATTCTCGGACTGCTGATGACTATGTACGACGGACGCACCATGCTGTCCCACCAGGTGGCAGGCGAGGTGCGGCGGCATTATCCCCGCCTGACCTTCGAGACGGTGATCCCGCGCAACGTGCGGCTGGGCGAGGCCCCAAGCTTCGGCCAGCCGATCCTCCGCTACGACCCGGCCTCACGGGGGGCGCAAGCATACCAGGCGCTGGCGCGTGAGGTCGTGGCGCGTGCCCCGGTGGGCGCGCGGTGAGCGAGGAGCAGCCGTCTGGGCGCTCGCCCGCCCGCACTCGGCGGGGTCTGGGACGTGGGCTCGACGCGTTGATCCCTGTCACCGAGAAGGGGGCGGTGCGCGAGGTCGCCTCGGACCGGATCGAACCCAATCCCAACCAGCCGCGCCAGCGCTTCGAGCGCAAGGCGCTGGAAGACCTGGCCGCCTCGATCCGCGAGCATGGGCTCGTCCAGCCGCTGGTCGTCACCGACGCCGGAGACGACCGCTACCGGCTCATTGTCGGCGAACGGCGCTGGCGCGCCGCGGTCATCGCCGGCCTACCCCGCGTTCCCGTTGTGGTCCGCGAGGTTAGCGACCGCGACACCCTCGAGCTCGCGTTGGTCGAGAACGTGCAGCGCGCCGACCTCAATCCGCTGGAGGAGGCGGCCGCCTACCAGCGCCTCATTCAGGATTTCGGTTTGACGCATCAGCAGGTGGGCGAGCGAGTCGGTAAAAGCCGGGTTGCGATCTCCAACACCATCCGGCTCCTCGGCCTCCCCGAGACACTCAAGCGCGCCGTCGTCGAGGAGCGAATCAGCGAAGGACACGCCCGAGCCGTGCTCATGCTGCCGGATCGCGATCTCCAGGTGGCCCTGCTGGAACGGATCGAGCGTGACGGTTTGACGGTCCGGCAGGCCGAAGAGCTAGCCCGCCGGCTCCTGGAACGAGCGCCGCGGCGATCGAAACCGGCCCGAGACGCGAACCTGACCGCACTCGAGGGTGAGCTGCAGCGCGCGCTCGGCACGCGCGTTACCCTACGGCAGGGGCGGCGCGGCGGCCGGATCGTGATTGAGTACTTCTCCGACGACGAATTTGAGGGCCTATACCGCCGGCTGGTCGGTGAGGGATAGCAGGCCCATGCGTGTGACGGTCTTCGGCTCCGCCCGGGTCGGCGAAGACTCGGAGGAGTACCGTGACGCCCGCCGGCTCGGAGAGATGCTCGCCGGCCGCGGCGATGTCATCGTCTCCGGCGGCTACGGCGGCATCATGGAAGCGGTGAGCCGGGGTGCGCACGAAGCGGGCGGCCAGGTGGTCGGCGTAACCGTTGCCCCCTGGATTGGCCGCCTCGCCCCGAACCGCTATCTCTCCGAAGAGCGGAGCGCGCGAACGCTTTTCGAGCGCCTCGAAGCGTTGATCGAAAGTGATGCGCTGATCGCTCTGCCCGGCGGCGCCGGCACTCTGGGCGAAGTCGCGCTTGCCTGGAATCTCCGACAGATGGAGCTGATGGCGCCCAAACCGGTGATCCTGGTCGGACCGATCTGGCAAGGCATGGTTGACGCCTTCCGCCGGCACCTGATCGTGAATCCGCGCGACCTGGCCCTCCTCACCCTTGTGGACACCATCGACCAGGCAATCGAGCGCCTCGACGCCCCAGACACTGCTTCAGGACAGTGGTACGGCTAACCTCTCCACTCGCCGTGGCCACGACACCGTGTCTCCCTACGACGCCGTGGTCCCAGCGCTGTGCCTCGCCACGATGCGGTGGGCGCAACGCTGCGTCTTCCAACACGTCGTGGCCACAACACCCTGAAGCCTCGGTCCGCCGTGACCCGGGTACCCTCGGGGTGTGGGCCGCAGCCCGGCATGTCGGATGCCCCGTGCGACGCGAGAAACACGCCATGAACGCGTGTCCTCCGATCCGCGCGGAAACGGTGCGGGCGGCGGATCGAGGATACCGGCGTTGGAGTCGGTTTGCTCGTGGCATGCGGGACACCCGACATGTCGCCCTGCGGGGCGACTCGGTCACGGCGGACCGAGGCTTCAGGGCATTATGTCCACCACGTCAAAGGGAGACACGGTGTTGTGCCCACCGCGACGTGGGGAGACACAGTGTGGTAGCAAGGAGCCGCCCGCGGCTTCACGAATGGTCCGATGCG
>Ga0209168_10002127_pt1 | contig 14611 bp, 14 predicted proteins | sample Coa_R1_FD_187156 | JGI IMG/M metagenome (GOLD analysis project Ga0209168, IMG submission 187156) | Surface soil microbial communities from Centralia Pennsylvania, which are recovering from an underground coalmine fire - Coalmine... | ecosystem: Environmental > Terrestrial > Soil > Unclassified ... | reverse complement strand
TGTATGAACCTGCCTTCGCGGGTCAACTAGGGAGAAGTAAGCGGGCAGGATTCGGTTACTCTTAAACGATTGGCTGAATCGCTTCGACGTGAATTAAATTATTGGCCGAATCAATCGTTCCGGTAACTTTTACTGCAATCCCTTCGTATCGACTTGCCATTTGGCGGTTGTCGAGCGTGTATTTAGACTTAGTAGCTGAATCGCTCAGCACAAAATTGTCGCCATTTCTCAGAATTGTACCGAAGAACGTCTCGGTTTGAGCTTGCGTTTGAAAATCTGACGTGGCCAATACCACAAATGGAATGGGAGCGACCATCAGGCAAAAGAGGGTTGCAAATCCGACCAAGGAGAGGAAGTTCCGTTGCATGTGCCACCCCTTCCAGCAAAACTGCACTCATTTAAAGAGGCACTAACCATGCCACCTTGTTACGAAAAGCGGCAGATCAGCAGAACAAGTCGTGAGTCACAAATGATAACGACAATGTCTTGGGCGCGCCCAATCTATGAAATTCCTTGTAGTTTGATCTACTGGTCTAACGGACAGGTAGGTAATTGGTGTCAGAGTACCGACAGCAATCTGACGTTGCCCGAGTAGCACAGGCTTCAGCCTGTGTGATTTTCTGCTTGTGCGCCTGCCAAAAACAAAACCCACACAGGCTGAAGCCTGTGCTACTCGGGAGTAAACCAACTACTTAAAGAATATTTACAGCGCGCGCGGCGAGCAAAACAACAATCATGAGCGAAATCAACGACTGCACCATCATGCCGAGTTTTGTCCAGCGTGACAGAACCGCCGTATCCGTCGGTGAGAAAGCCGTACTCGTATTAAAAGCGAGAAACAGATAGTCCATAAAATTGGGCTTCCATGACGAGTCCTGTTCTCTCCGACTCAACATCTGCGGAAAAAGAAATGAGCTATTTGACAGGCCGTCAGGAAGGTCGCGCTTCAACGGACCGCCCGCATCGAGCTTCCAGTACCAGAGTGCAAATACCAGAATATTGGTGATCCAAAGTGCGCTCGCAGAACGCAGCAATGCCTTCGGTGTCTCGAGATGTACTGGGATGCCCCTCACCAGAAAAATCAAGGAGGCGATCATAGCGAGGCTGATGATGCCATTGGCGGTCAATGTGAGAATCCGAGTTGCCTTGTGATGACCGTAGCGATCGGTCATAAGGATCGGGATCAACAAAAGCACGATAATTACCATCAATAGCCAACTCGGACCCAGGGAAAGCGGTTCCGGCAAGGCCAGGTACACACCGGCTGCAGCCAACATCGCTACGAACGCGGGCCAGCGGGGCTCGCGGACATTTGTATGACTCATAGAGTTATTGCAAAAGTTCGCGTGTCCAGTCTAATACAAGCTACGCCGTGTGGGTGCATAGCACGTTTCGCATTGTCCTATTGCCAATGCCCGTCACAACGGCGGAGCCCTGCGGGACGAACACGAGCCGCGTTTTATTTTGCGAGCGCGTTGTGGAGCTAAACCCCGCATAGGTCAGGTAGGCGCCGAGAAGAAGCATAAAGGCCGCGTAGAGATTCGGATGCTGTTCGTAGCGAAGCCCAACGATGAAGACCCGAGATTCTGTCTCCGGCGATAAAACCAGCAAGAGTATCCCTTTGATTAGGCTTATCCAACCGAAGAGTGTGACCATGATGGGCAGCGCGCCGCCTGACCACACATTGTGGGCGAGAACGATTGCCAACCCACCGGTCACGCCCATGAGGCCGGCGATGTAAAGCAACGGAGGGTCTCGAATGATTGCCTTCATAATCTCTACGGTCGCTTGCGGGTGCGCAAAAATAGATAACGAGACGGCAATGCAGTAAAGCCCGAGTAGCTTGCCGAGAAATGCTGTGCGTGGCGACGTGATTTCCTCCGGAACGAATCGAATTGCGCGGCGAACCTTGCGCGCACTACCAGTGCATGGGGCGATGCGGAGTCTGCGGTTGGAGCGGATTTAGAGGTAACGGTCGACCATCCGCGTACGTAATTGTTCCATCCGCAAGAATGCCGGCGTGATCTCCGTCACTTTTGGCATGGACAGAAACTTTAATTTGATCACCCGGCTTGAGGGTATTATCTGACCAACCTTGCTCCTTTAATTCTTGTAGAACGCCAAACTCAACAGTCCAATTGTTGACAGCGCCTTTTTCTTCCTTCGTCAAACGCAACTACGCGGTCTTTAAGGACGAATGCAAGCGCACCTGCCGCTAATCAACCGGTACGCTCAGAACCTCGCGGACCTTGCGCGCCAGTTCATCGGCACTGAACGGCTTCTCGATGAAGGCCGTACCTGGACAGAGCACCCCGTCATCAAGTATTGCGTCCTCTGTGTACGCCGACATATACAGGACGCGCACTCCAGAGTGTAATTTCAACAAATGCTCTCCAAGCTGCTGTCCCTTCATTCCGGGCATGCTCACATCCGTGAGCACGAGGTCGATGCTCTCCTTGTTACCTTCCATCAGATCGATTGCGTCCGCGCCGCTTCGCGCATCAAGGACCTTGTAGCCTTTTATCGTAAGGATTTCACGGGTCATGCGCCGCACCGCATCATCGTCTTCCACCACCAGCACGGTCTCGACATCATCAACCGATTGCGGCAGCTCTCGCGGCGTCTCCAGTACTTCCACAGGTCCCTCAACGCGCGGCAAGTAGATCTGTACAGTTGTGCCCTCGCCAAGCTTGCTCGAAACCGTGATGCACCCGCCGCTCTGGCGGACCGTTCCGTACACACTTGCCAAGCCCAGTCCCGTTCCTTTGTCACTATCCTTGGTGGTGAAAAACGGCTCGAAGATGTGTGACTGCGTCTCTTTATCCATGCCGCATCCGGTATCACTCACCGTCAGCATCACGTGCGGGCCGGGTCGCACTTCGGGGTGAGAAGCGATCCACGTTTCATCAAGAAAAATATTCTCCGTTCGGATCGTCAACGCGCCGCCTTTCTGCAGCGCGTCGCGGGCGTTGAATACCAGATTCATTATGATTTGTTCTATCTGTGAAGAATCGGCCTTCACCGCTCCGAGCTCAGGATCGAGTTCCAACGCCAAATTGATGTCGACGCCCAGCACGGGAGGCAGCAATGCTGCCAGTTGACTGACTATATCGTTAAGATTCAACCGTCGCGGGTGCAGCACCTGCTTGCGACCAAAGGCCAAAAGCTGTCGAGTGAGTGAGGAGGCTCGGTCGCTCGTCCGCACAATTTCATTGAGCTCTTGACGCAGTGGATCCTTGGGGCCCAGGTTGTTTAGCGAAAGCTCAGCCTGGCAGCGGATGACCATCAGCATGTTGTTAAAGTCGTGGGCCACGCCACCAGCTAGTCGCGCAACAGCCTCCATTTTTTGCGCGTCGCGCAATACTTCCTCGGCATGCTCGCGTTCAGCAATCTCTTTTTTGAGTTCTTCGTGGGCGTCCGCCAATTCCTGCGCCCGGAGCTGGGCGGTTTCCGCTGTGTAAGCGGTGATCGCAATCCAGACAGCCATCACGAGTCCGCCAATGAACGTGACTTCCGGCAGCACAGATCGCGGGTAAGCCGATTTTTCAGGAGCCAACCAGACCTGGGCGCGCCACGCTAATTCCTGAAACTCGATATCTTCGTCCTGAGCCGGCGCATCTTTCCATGGCGGGGTCGCTCCCTGGCGGCGGTAGATTTCCTCGTCGCCATCAAACACCGACACCCAATAGTTGGGGGCCACGTCTCGGAGTATTGAGTCCAGCAGCTCTTGGTGGCGGAACACCCCAACGAGAAAACCGCTGAGTTCTCCATTCCGTACCACGGGCAGGAATACCAATACACCACGGCCGCCCTGCTGCAAATTCACTGAGCGCGTGGCCACCACGCTTCCACTGGCCTTGGCCGCCAGGAGCGCCTCGCGCCTGCGCGGATCGGCATTCAGGTCAGCGCCCAGGTCAGCTTCATTCCCTTCATGCGGCACCACCCAGCGCACATGAAACGTCGGATCCACCCACTCGGCAGCCTGATAGGCAGGGTAGCTGCTCAGCGCGAGCACGGTGTCGGACTCCATTTTTGGAAAATCAAGGCGGCTACTGGCGCTCCAGCGTTCCCGCAAAAGCTCTAAAGGCAGAACGCGCGCTTTGAGCCCTGACTCCATCTTGCTTTTCACCAGCAAGGCTTCTGAATTCGTGGAAGCTTGAACCTCAGCCTGTTGCTGCGTCAGCAGCCGTTGCAGAATGATCAGGGCAAACACAAGGGTGCTTAGACTCAAAACGGTTGGCAAAAACAGGCGGTCGATGAAGGTCTTGCGCATATATTCTTCCCGAGGGTGCGGATGACTTCATCCGCGCACGTCGCGGACCCCAGGCCCTACGATGGATTGAAACCTTGCCCCCTAGAGCTTGTTCCGAGGAAAGCCGTTGCTGGCCCCAATACCTGCTTAGGTGAATATCGACTTCCAGCTTCGTCACTGTTACGGGTCTTGCCGGGCCCTATCGCGTCAGCCCACAGAATGAGCGCGATGAAAATCCCACGGAGAACTCCGCCGGGATTCTCCCGGCAAGAAAGTAGAGACTTATGGGTGCAGTTTAAGGGCCACTGCTCTGGAAGGAGGAAGTGCTTTCGTTACCAATTGGTTGCGGATTACGTAATGCCCGTAGAAATGGACACTGCGCACAGTTGTTCTCTTTTTTTCCAAACAATTGCGCATTTTCGAACTGGAATCTGCCGTTTTCAGATTTCGAATGCGGTCCTAAGGAAGATACTTGCCTACTTCCGGATCGCCAGTGCCGCTGCAGCCGGTTGCGCCGTACCGGAGGAATTTCTGGGTTCTCCCGGAGCCATCTACCTCCCCTACGTACACATTTCCCTCGGAATCAACAGCCACCATGTGCGGCCAGTGAAATTCGCCCGCCTGGCGGCCTCCTCTTCCAAAACGGCTTAGTTCCGTAAGGTTTTGCCGGTTGATGACATAGACTGTGTCATTGAGGAGGTCGGCAACGTACATGCAGCTCTGCTTCGAGTCGGTGGAAAAGTTCACCGTACCGGACGTGCCTCCGATGGTCTGGGGAGCAACGTGGACCTCGCCCACAAACCCGCATTTGCCGACCTCGCCATCCGGGTTTGAGCAGGGCTTTCCCATCTCAGAGGCCTTAAAGATCTGCACGCGATTGTTACCGCGATCGCAGACATAGAGCAGGCCGTCATTGGCAAGCTTCGCGCAGTGCACAGGGCTGCGGAAGAACTTCGGTTTCAAATTGCCGGCCTTGAAATCCGCCGGCCATGAGCCAGCGCCTTCGCCGGCGTCTTCACCGCCACCATTTTCACCCACAACCGGATTCTGTCCGTACGCACCAAAGTGCCCCACGTATTTGCCGGTCGCAGCGTCCACGATGAGCACGCGCCGATTCCCGTAACCATCGGCGACGTACATAAGATTCGTCTTGGGATCCACGACCATATCGGCGGGCCAGAAAGGTTCGGGAGTCCCGTTGACGCCGCCGCTCGTGTCATTACTGTTTGGCCCCTTCGCGCCTGGGGTGCCGATCTGATAGACAAAAGCTCCATCCGACTTGAATTTCAGGATCTGTGAATCATTCCCAAAATTCGGCGCCCACGGATATTGACCGTGGAAATTGCGCGCTTGGCCATTCCCGGCGAGATAGACAAAGTCGTTCTGATCGACGTAGACGCCATGCTCACGCGCGGGCCACACGCAACCGTCCTGCTCGCGGCATTTTGTTTGAAGGAAATCCGGATCGCCCGGACCGCCCCAGGACTGCACCAATTTTCCGGCTTTGTCGAATACCAGCACCGATGGCGCGGACATACAGCAGCCGTTAATCTGCCCATAAGGCCGCGGAAATCCAAGCACGCTGATCGGATTGCCCTTCGCGTCCTTGCCGGCGATCCCTTCCATTCCACTATCGGTGGAGCTGACCGAACGGGGACGGTGGTAAACCCAGATGTGATCGTGCTTATCGACGGCAATTCCGCCGACGTCGCCAATCACCCAGTGGTGCGGCAGCGGCTGAGGCCACGCAGGATCGAGTACAAAGCCCGGCGCGATTCCCTTGTGCTCAGCGGGCATCGCTGAGGCCAGCCGGTCCAAAACGCGAGCCTTTTGCAGAGCATCCGTGGCGCTCGTGCCGGACTGCTGAGCGCGTGCTGAAACACCGAAGCGCGAAACACTCAATGCGCCAGCCAACATTCCCGCCCAAAGAATATATTTAATAATTCTCGAAGACATCGTGACCCTCCTACCAAAGCGTGTCGTAGTGGCTCTCGGCGTGGTGAGAATGGAATCTCCGCTTCGATATCGGGAGCGGCACACTTATACACCCGAGTCTCTCCCGAGTGAACCAAATTTTTCTCTGAAGATAATTTGTTATTGAGGACTAACTCAGTCGCGTTTACTTATCTCGATAGCTACTGGTCATCGCCACAAAAACCCCGAGAGACCCCACGGATTTAATTCAATCCCCGGGTCTAGTGAGGAACAACTGGGCCAGGCTCAGCCGGCGCAGCTTGCGGAGGAGCGGGCTCACTGTGGAGTTCGTGCCGCATCCTGGAGGAGGCCAGCACAAAAAAGAGTACGGCTAGCACTATGACAAAAAGTACGGCGCCGATCTTGAACCACCCTGAAAATTGTCCACCACTTGATGTTGTGTTTGGACTTGACGTTGTGTTTGGAGAAGTACTCATAGGGTTGACTCCTTGCGGAGGTGCGATGACATTCGCCGTCTCGCAGCGAGCCTACGCTCTGTTGTGCGTGACGAACAATACGCCGAAATAGGTAATTCGCTGTGGAGCTTTCCCTACGAACCGTTCAAGTGTCGGGTTCTCGTCGACCTTTCGACACTGATCCCATGGATTTACCGCCGCAGGTTTAAGCACTCGGAGCTAACCCGACCGATTTCAATATCTTGAAAAATCCGCAGGGGCCCCGAACTGAAATTCACGTTGGCATGAATGTTGCTTCACACAAAGGCGGGGAGAACCGTTCAAATGCCGATAACTGGTTCTTACCAATACGGGCTTGTAGCGCTTTCAGTAGTCATCGCCGTGCTCGCGTCCTACGCCGCGCTCGATCTGGCGGAACGCGTAACAGCGGCGAGCGGATGGGCGCGCTGGGTGTGGCTCGCCGGAGGGGCGACCGCGATGGGTTTTGGTATTTGGTCGATGCACTATATTGGCATGCTCGCCTATAGGCTCCCGGTCCCAGTGGGCTATGACTGGCCAACTGTCATGGTTTCCCTGGGCGCAGCCATCCTCGCTTCGGCAGTCGCACTATACGTCGTGAGCCATCAGAAAATGGGCACTGCTCAGGCTCTCACTGGCAGCGTCATTATGGGCCTGGGCATCGCATCGATGCATTACATTGGCATGGCTGCAATGCGGTTGCCTGCTATGTGCCAGTACGATATTCGGCTAGTGGCTTTGTCCGTTTTATTTGCGGTCCTGATTTCATTGGCCGCGCTGTGGGTGGCATTTGAATTTCGAAATCACACCAAAAAGGCGGGATGGAGAAAACTGGGCAGCGCAATCGGCTTGGGCGCTGCCATTCCTGTTTTGCATTACACAGGTATGGCGGCAGCCAGATTTGTGCCGACAACCACGCCGCCGGATTTGTCCCATGCTGTGAGCATTTCCACGCTCGGAACTCTTGTAATTGCGGCCGTCACCATTATTATTCTCGGCCTCGTTTCCTTGACGTCATGGGTCGACCGGAAATTCGCCGCCCACGCCCTCGAATTACATGCAAGTGACGAACGCTACCGGCACCTTTTTGAGCGAAGCCTTGCAGGAGTCTACGTTGGCACTCCCGACGGTCGACTGCTCGATTGCAATGATGCTTATTCCCGAATCTTAGGTTACGCCTCGAATGTAGAATGCCTGTCCTACGCGAAGCTGGATTCGGGATTTGGTTCTGGCGACCGGGAAGAATTTCTATCCAAACTTGAAGATACGAGAGCGCTCACCAATTTCGAGCATTGTCTTCAACGCAAGGACAACACTTCCGTGTGGGTTCTGGAAAACGCCACTCTCTTCGAGAGCAACGACGATGTCGCGGCGGTGGTCGAAGGAACTTTGATTGACATAACCAAGCGCAAACAAGCGGAGACAGATCTCCTTCAGGCTAATTCATTATTGGAAAAGCGCCAAAAAGAAATTGATCAGGAGTTGCTGCTTGCCGAGCGGGTGCAAGAAACTCTGGTGCCAAAGGGCATGGCTTGGCCTGCCGGGTCCGTCGAGACTTTTTATCAGCCGGCACGAACGATCGGCGGGGATTTCGGCTTGGTCGCCGAAAGTCCAGGTTGCCTCAATGTGATGGTTTGCGATGTCTCTGGACATGGCATTGGCTCCGCGCTGGTAGCGAATCGCATTTACACCGAGACCATGGGGCAAATCCAGCGCGGCTCAGAGTTCGCGGAAATGCTGCGGCATCTGAACAATTTCGTTTTCCGCTCCTTTGGAGGAGAGTTCTATATCACGCTCGCGGCTGCTCGCGTGAAATGGGATCGGCGAATTTTGGAATTCGCCGGGGCGGGTCATCCGCCAGCGATGATCCTGCAACCGGGAGAGAGTCCGCGATTGTTGGAGTCTCAGAGTCGGCCGCTCGGATTGATGGAAGAAGCGGTGAGCGGAGAAGCCACGATCGAAATTCCATTGCAAGCCGGAGATCGTCTGGTCATCTACACGGACGGCTTCAGCGAGAGCTTCAACGCGCAGGAAGAGACGCTTGGCATCCAGGGGCTGTGCGAAATCGTGCGAGAGGCTTCCCTGTTGCCATTGCCTAAGATGAAGCAGAACATTCTCGATCGTGTCGCCGCATGGCAGAGCGGTCCCCCCGCAGACGACCTGTCCCTGGTTGTCGTCGGATTCTCGTAGACGGAAAGGCCTCACTTCGACTTGGGAACCGCGATTCGTGTAGGGCAGCCTGGTTGCCCTAGGGGATGCCGACTGCCGCTGCCGCTGTGAGACTTTCCTGTTCCTTCACGATGCGAACCTGCTCTTGCGCCACTTGCTTCAAACCTTCTTGCACCAACGCGAACGTCACATACCAGGAGACGGCGCCCAGCGCAAGCGTCACGGCACTGGCGACAGAAGGCGTCGCCTTCCAGGACGTTGTTGTTATTGCAAAAGGGGCAGGTCAAGGCCGGCTCCTTTGGCAGCTCGCCGCGGGCCAAAGTCAGCGGTACCGTTTTTCACCGCGCGAGAGTTAAGGAGTATCTATTCGGCGCGCGTTCGTGTCAATAGGAGACCACGCAGTATCGAGAGCAAACCGAGGCTCGCGACCGAAGCACCGAAGCGGGACGCAAAACCGAAACAAAGCGAAGTGATTGGGCCGGGCGCCATGGCTTGTACACGGGAATGAGAACCCACCAAGAAGGAAGTCTCGATCTCGCCAAGTCAAAAACGGCCGCGTAGAAAATTCGGTACACGCGCCGTGGCGATCCCTGCGCTGATGGTAGGCAAATCGCCCTAACTGAAAATGTCAGTACGGTATTTGCCCGAGTGAATCTACGGAGTTCGCCTGATTTTCAGTAAGGCTGAGTAAGGTTTATCCTCGATTTCAATCTAATCGGGACCGGGCACGGGGGCCATGTAGCCATTATCCCGCGCAGGTGTCGAACGCGATTTCCCGGTGGGCTCCAGCCCGCCACGAAGGAGAATGGAAAATGCAAAACGCGAGCGACGAAGTGAAACAGGAAAACCCACGCGCGGTTGAGTCCAACTCCAAACAGCCGTCGCAGTCACGTTTCAATGAGGCCGAGTACAAGCGATGGTGGGAAGGACTCGAGGCCGTTCGCTTCCCCAAAGGGTAATTGTCCTTATTATCTTCGGATAGATCGATACTGGAGCGTCAAAAAAAGATTTTAAGACTGGCCGGAAGCGGCCGCAGGTGCAGTGGCGCGCGCTGCGTATTTTGTCCGGATGTAATCGTCCACGAGTTTGCGGAACGCGGCGGAAAGTTCGTCATAATTGCCGTGCAATGTGACGAATTTCTGTCCGTCGATGTAAACGGGGCAGCTTGGCTCCTCACCTGTGCCGGGCAGACTGATGCCGATGTTGGCGGCTTTTGATTCGCCGGGGCCGTTGACGATGCAGCCCATCACGGCTAGCGTCATTTCTTCGACACCTTCATATTGCTGCTTCCACTCCGGCATTTTGTCGCGAATGTAGCCTTGAATGCGTTCGGCGAGTTCCTGAAACGTCGTGCTCGTGGTGCGTCCGCAACCAGGGCAGGCGGTTACGCTGGGCGCGAAGGAGCGCAACCCGAGCGCCTGAAGCAGTTCGCACGATGCGTAAACTTCTTCGCGGCGGTCGCCCCCGGGTCGCGGTGTGAGCGAAATGCGAATCGTGTCGCCAATGCCCTCCTGCAACAAAATTCCAATTGCTGCGGCGGACCACACCGTCCCCTTGGTGCCCATGCCCGCTTCGGTGAGTCCCAAGTGCAGCGGCTGCTCGGTCTTGCGCGAGAGGTCGCGATAAACCTTGATGAGATTCTGCGGCTTGGAAACTTTGCAGGAAATAATAATCTGATCGCGACGCAGCCCGCATTCGAGCGCCAACTCCGTCGATTCGATTGCCGAAAGCACCATGCAATTGTTGATGATCTCTTCGGAGTCAAAGCCCAGATTGCGGTCGGTATTTTCCTGCATCTTGCGCATGACCAGCTCTTGATTGAGCGAGCCGCCGTTGACGCCAATGCGTACAGGCTTGCCGTTGTCGACCGCAACCTTGCAGATCGTCGCGAACTGCTCATCCCGCCGCGCGCCCGCGCCCACGTTTCCGGGATTGATGCGGTACTTGTCAAGCGCCCTCGCGCAGTCAGGATATTTTGTGAGCAGGACGTGCCCGTTGTAGTGAAAATCCCCGATAATCGGCGCTACGCAACCGGCATCGCGCAGCCGCGCAACAATTTCCGCCACCGCAGCGGCCGATTCAGGCATGTTCACCGTAATGCGAACCAGCTCCGACCCGGCTTCAGCCAATTCCTTACACTGCGCCACAGTCCCTGCGATGTCCGCTGTATCAGTATTGGTCATCGACTGCACGACGACCGGCGCGCCGCCGCCCACCTGAATGTGGCCAACCTTGACGCCAACAGTCTTCCGCCGCGTGATAGGAAATATTTGCATAAGTCCTTATCTGAGATCCTCATAATAACAGCCCAGCGCCATACCCGCAAAACCCTGAACTCGGCAATGTCACGCCGAGATTGGTAACCTTAGTGCAAATGATCTGAGATAAGCACAAACGAACCGATACAAAATTTCGAAAGATGTCGACAGATACTGCGGCGCCTCGCTGAATTGAAGCGAAACCAATCGTGAGTTACTCAATCGAGGCTTTGGACGGTTTCCGGCGGTATCAGGACAAACTGGCAGATCGTTCCAGCCGCCGGGCAATTGAGGATTCCACGACGCACCACCTTGGCTTTCTGTTCCACATCGGGGAAATCAAAATGGAAGGCACCAGAAACGGCCTCTGTCGCCCCACGGAGCGTCTCAGATCCAGTAACGAATTTCACGCCGGTTGCGCCGCTTCTCGATTCGAAAAGGACAAAAAAGTCAGCACCTGCTGCGCCCTTGACGATCCGCGGCAGTTTTTTTGTCCTCTGTTGCCCAAGCTCTTCGAATGCCGCCTTAACGGCGTCGTCCGCAAGTTATATTGCGCCATTACAATTATGAGCTGCGTTAAAGATCTTCCGGTTCTCGTGCAGGCCAGACCAAGACTGAAACTAATACCGCGCTCACAATTCCGAAGGAGACTTCGAGAAAACGGTGTAATGCGGTAATCCACGGGGTGCCGGAGTGGCTGACCAACATTACGATGGCAACCGCTACTCCGGCGAGGCGCGCGGCTTCTGCAAACCCTATCAACGCGCACACCAACATGGTAAGAGTTACAGCCACACCGAATGCCCACATTCTTGCTCCAAAACCTGCGGCGAACGCTGCGCCGATGCTCACGCCGATCGCCGTTCCAATCAATCTATGCCACGACGCGCTCACCGTCTTGCCCACATCGGAGTACATGACGATGATGGCGCTGATGGCGGCCCAATAGCTCTCCGGCATTCTGAGCATGTGCGCGAAGTAAAGGGAGGCGATCGCGGCAAGGCCTGTCTTGGCGGCCAGTTTCAGGTGGTCGAAATATTCGCGCGTAAAGAACAGTGCGGTGGCCATGAATGTCACATCGGCTTCGTGGATCGTAACGTGAATGTAGTCATGCGCTGGCCTTGCGTTCGAGCCCCAGCGACTCGGCGGCCTCGCGCATGGCGGCAATGCAGAAAGTGATGTGTTCCTCGATGGGGATGCCCAACTCCTCGGCGCCTTTGCGTACGTCGTCGCGATTCACGCCGCGGGCGAAGGCCTTATCCTTCAGCTTGCGTTTTACGGAATCAGGCTCGACCTCGAAAATGCTTTTGCCGGGCTTGACCAGGGAGCAGGCGGTAAGGAATCCAGCCAGTTCGTCGCAGGCAAATAAGGTGTGCTCCAGGGGAGTCTCTCGCGGGACGCCGCTGTAATTTGCGTGGGAGAGGATGGCGCGAATGATTTCCTCGGGATAGCCGCGTTCACGCAAAATTGCCGCGCCGCCTGCCGGGTGCTCTTCCGTAGGACTGTGGGCGTCGTTGGGCCAGCGCTCGTAATCGAAATCGTGCAAAAGCGCGGTGATGCCCCAGAGATTTTCATCGGCGCCGGTCTTTCGCGCATAGGCGCGAACGCAGGCTTCGACAGCCAGAGCGTGTTTGCGCAAACTTTCGTTTTGCGTGTATTCACACAAGAGAGCCCACGCGTCATCTCTCGATGGCAAAGCTGGCATTGATTCCTCCGCGAAATTTGTAGCGTCGGCCTTCAGGCCGACATTCTATGTGCAACCATATAGTGCAAGTCCATGCCCGCCTGAAGGCGGGCCCCACAGGCAACTCCAGATTCTTACACAACATCTATGCTCTTTCGTTCTTAATTCCTGGTGTAGGCTCCAAATAGAGCCCTTACACGCTACACGGGCGCGGATTCCCATAAAGGAAACCTAATGTATTTCCACTATTTTACCGATTTGATGATCGAATGGAGAAAATGCTTGACACCGGAGGCGGAAACCCCCAATATGGCGGTCGCGCCAGCTGCTGCCTTCCCCTCGATCGTAGTTCCTCTCATCCGCATGCCGGAATAGTCTGCGAGGAGCACCGGTGTCGGAACAAACGAATGGTATGAACGGTACAAACGGTACAAAGGTTTCCATGGATATGGACCTCGACCGCGAAGTAATCCGTTGTAAGACATGCGGGTTAGTGCAATATCGCACCCGCACGGGGAATTGCCGCCGGTGCCTGCGCCTGCTGCCGCCGAAGGTGGAGTTTCTTATTCCGCCTCCGGAGCCACAGGAGCTTCCGGGCGACGATCGGCAACTCTTCGAGAAATGGCCAAACCGCGAGACGGTGGAGAACATAGGGCAGCGTATCCGGCAGTTGCGCGAATCGCGCGGGATGACGCAGAGCCAACTCCAAGCACGCTCGCGCGTTTCCCGGTCTTATCTGTCGCGGATCGAAAGCGGCCAGATGACGCCCAGCCTCGGAACGCTGGAAAAGATTTCCGAAGCGCTTGGCGTTGGCTTAAACCGCTTTTTCGTTCCCGAGTCGAATGGCGAAGCTCTTCTGGAAGATCCATTCATCCAGGGACTACGACCATTCTTGCGACAGCTTGATTGGGAACAGTGGCAATCGATTCTGAAACGTCTGGCCGCGATTAGCGACCACGTCTCCAACGGCACAGGACCAGTGCGCCCTCTGGCACCGCCTCAGTCGGCACGAATGGAGCAGTTGACGCGTCGGATTCATCCAGCCGCGATGGGCCATCGATAGAAATCGAAAAAAAACTGCGCGAGATGGCGCGAACTTTCCCGGCAGGGAGAGTTCGCGTCCTCACGGGCTCTTTTTTGCGCCGTGAAACTCATTCGCCTGAAGTCCGTAATTTTCCAGGTCGATAAAGCGATTCCATTTTCTGAGGTGTTGCCGTGAAGGACCTTCGTGGCGCATCCCAATTTTTTCCAGGACGCGCTGCGAAGCCGTATTCCCCGCGAAGTGAGCCGCGTAGATCCTGTTCAGGCGTAGCTTCTCAAATCCAAACGCGAGTACAGCGGTTGCTGCTTCCGTCGCAAATCCCTGTCCCCAGTAAGGAACGCCAATCCAATAGCCAAGTTCAGCGCGTTCGTGCGCGGGCGTAATTACCAGGCCAATGCAGCCGCAGAATTCGCCGCCCGGTGAAATCGTGACGGCACAAGTTGCGGAACGCCCCGCGAGGAATTCTTCTTCAGCGTGTTCGAGAAAACTTTGCGCGTTGTCTTCCGCGTAGGGATGTGGAATGTTCGCGGTCGTGGCGGCAATTTCGCGCGCTCCTGCAAGCCGCACGATGGCGGAGAGGTCGCCACGTTCCAGTGAACGCAGCAGCAGTCGAGGAGTGCGCAATTCCTGCGGCGCGGTCATGCCATTTCTGACAGTTTGCGGAAAAAGCCAGATTTTCGCAACGGGATCAGAAGTGAGTGGTGACCAATGTCAAAAAGAAGCCTGCCCTCTCCGTCCCGAAAAATACGGGACGGAGAGGCCTCTACAAGACCCTCCGACTTAGCGGCAGTTGTAGAG
>Ga0209168_10002126_pt1 | contig 14621 bp, 11 predicted proteins | sample Coa_R1_FD_187156 | JGI IMG/M metagenome (GOLD analysis project Ga0209168, IMG submission 187156) | Surface soil microbial communities from Centralia Pennsylvania, which are recovering from an underground coalmine fire - Coalmine... | ecosystem: Environmental > Terrestrial > Soil > Unclassified ... | reverse complement strand
TTGATCATGGCGGCGCGCTCCCAGGTGCGCCCTTCCCGCTCGTAGTAGTTCAACGCCGATGCGGTCGAGATCGCCACCGGCGTGGAGGCCGGATCGGGACGCAGCCGCAGATCAACCCGGAACACGTATCCGTCACCGCTGCGCTGCTGCAATATCCGCGACAGCCCCTGCGTCACACGCACAAAAAACGGCTGCGGTTCGATATCGGGGGCGAGCGATGATCGGTCTGGATCGTAAAAGACGATCAGATCGATATCGCTCGAAAAGTTCAGCTCGCCCGCGCCCATCTTGCCCATCGCAAGAACGATGAGACCGCTGCCATCCTCGGGACGGTCGGGGCTCGGCGGAACTATGCGTTTCCGTGCGGCCTCCTCTCGCAGCAGAAAATGCAGTGCCGATTGCACCGACGCGGTGGCGAGATCGGTCAGTGCCCGGGTCACCCGCATCACCGGCCAGACCCCGCCGATGTCGCACAGTGCGGTCAACAACGCAGCTTCGGCTTTGACGCTGCGGAGCAGCTTCATCACCTGCGCTTCGCTGGAGGCGGTCCGCGCGCCGTGCCGCATATCCTCGATCAGACGCTCCAGATGTCGATCGGGCTCGCTTCGCAAGACACGCAGTGCACGCGGAGTATCCGCGCGAACGAGATCGAAAAGATAGGGAGAGGCTTCTGCAATGCCGGCGAAGATCGTCCGGAGTTTGGGAAACCGCGAAAACAGTGCTTCCAGTTCGGCCACATGGTCGGCATCGGCGTCCGACAGCCAATCCTGAAGCCGCTTGCCAGCAATATCGGGCGCGAAGAGAAGCGGCCCACTCGCCACTCGCGCGACCAGCGAGGTGGCAGCGACATCCGCATCACGGATTCCGCGAAGTGTCATGGCGAATGTCTAATCCAGCAAAATAACAGGATCAAATCGCGCTTGCGGGCCGGTAAATCGCGAGATTCAATTCATGCCGCCTTCTGTGGCACATCATGCGTTTGAGCCGCGACCCTGTCGAGGCCGGCGGAGGCCACCGGTATAGCGAGCGTTGCAATAAGGCCCGGATGAGCATCGTCGAGACGCAGTTCGCCACCGTGCAGGATCGCAACCGCCGAGGCAAGGCTCAAGCCCAGGCCGGAACCCGGCTGGGTTCGGCTCGTCTCCAGCCGGACAAATCGCTCCACCGCATGCTTGCGGTCGGCGAGCGGAATTCCCCTGCCATGATCGGTTACGCTCAACAGCACCCGGTCGCCCTCGCGGCGGGCCTCGATCAGTATCTCGTCGCGATCGGCGTCCGGAGCTGCATCAGGGCGAAGCGGCACGGCGGCTGGAAGCGGCTTGCCATATTTGATGGCGTTTTCCACCAGATTAGCCAATGCTTGGCTGATCAACTCCCGATTGCCGTGAATCGGCGCCGCCTGAGCTTTCACGTGCAAGGTCATGCCATCGTCTTCGGCGAGCGGCTCATAAAGCTCGTGAATGCCTTTGGCTACATCGGCGGCATCGAAATCATCCATATTACCGCGAGCCTGCCCGGATTCGGCGCGCGCGATCATCAGAAGCGCGTTGAAAGTTCGGATCAGCCCATCGGATTCCTCGATCGTCCGCTCGAGCGCGGAACGGTATTCGGCCTCGCTGCCGGATCTCGCGAGCGCTTCCTCGGCGCGGTTGCGAAGGCGTGTCAGCGGTGTCTTGAGGTCATGAGCGATGTTGTCCGAGACTTCCTTGAGCCCCGTCATCAACGCCTCGATTCGCTCCAGCATCGCGTTGAGATTTTCCGCAAGCCGATCGAGTTCGTCGCCGCTGCGGCCGACGGGAAGACGGCCGCTCAAGTCGCCGGCCATGATGCGCCGGGTGGTGCCGGTCATGGCATCGATCCGCGTCAGCACGCGACGCGCGACGAAAATGCCACCGCCGAGGCCAAGCACCACGACAATCAAAATCGACCATTGCGCCGCCTGCGCAACGATTCCAAACAGCCGCCGCCGTTCATCGAGATCGCGGCCGATCAGGAGACGGAAGCCATTGGAGAGTTCGGTGACGCGCACCAATGCGAAATGATTGGCCGTATCCTGATCGTCCAGCCGCCGATACGCTGTTTCCGACCAGCCCGATGTCGCCATCACGCCGGGGGCCAGCGAACCGACATTGCCCGCGATCAACTGCCCCGTCGGCGTGGTGACGAGATAGAGATTGGCTCCGGGACGCAGCGCGCGGTTCTCGATCGTCAAAAACAGGCCTCGCAAGCCGCGCCGGTCGTAGATATTGGTGATCTCTCCGGTCTCCGCGTTCACCGTGGTCGTGATCTGTTCGGTGATCAGCCGTCGCGTGTTCCAGGCGAAATAGCCAAGCAGCGACGCGGCAAACAGCGCGAACAGGAAAAGGTAGACCAGCGTCAAACGGAACGCGGTGGTTCGGATCAGCTTACCGAATGCCGTCACGGATCATGTATCCCGCACCGCGAATGGTGTGAAGTAATGGCCGCTCGAATCCCTTGTCGATCTTGGAGCGCAGCCGTGAAATATGCACGTCAATGACATTGGTCTGCGGATCGAAATGATAATCCCAGACATTTTCCAAAAGCATGGTGCGCGTCACCACCTGCCCGGCATGCTTCATCAGGTATTCCAGGAGGCGAAACTCGCGAGGTTGCAGCGTCAGCTCTTCCTTGCCGCGCGTCACTCGATGCGACAGCCGGTCAAGCTCGAGATCGCCAACCCGGTAGGTCGTCTCTTCGGCGGGACCGCCGCGGCGGCGCGACAGCACCTCGATTCGCGCAAGCAATTCGGCGAAGGAATAGGGCTTGGGGAGATAATCATCTCCGCCGGATCGCAAGCCCTTGATCCGGTCGTCGACCTGCCCGAGCGCCGAAAGAATCAGAACCGGGGTACGGTTCCCCTTCTCGCGCAATGCACCGATCAGCGACAGCCCATCGCGTTTCGGAAGCATGCGATCGACGACCAGCACGTCGTAATCCCCGTGTTCGGCAAGCGCCAGGCCTTCCTCGCCGTCGCCGGCAAGATCGGCCACATAACCGACTTCACGGAACGCCTTAACGAGATAGTCGGCGGATTCACGGTCGTCTTCGACGATCAAGAGGCGCATCGGGGTATCGGCTGCGATCGCGGTCACGAGAATAAGCTTTCCATCACCATGGCGCGGCTAGAGGCCTCATGCAAGGCGACTAGTGCTCACTTTCCGCCGCCTTCTATTTGAAGCTCCTGGGTCGAATTCGCCGCTTGTCGCGGCAGGAACTTCAAATAGGCGGCACTGTCGCGCCCTGTTGGTTCAAAAAAAGCGGGCGGTGAAGCTGGGGGGACCTCACCGCCCTTTTGACCTTCCGACGGAGGGGGGCGTTTTCCGACCGGAAGGTAGCCTGAGGGAGCGGGCGGTTGCCCGCCCCCCGGAAAGAACCGCCGGCGGGGGCGACTATGCCGACGGCACCCTCCATCTCTTCATGTGTCCGCAGCTCAGCCTTTCGCAAGGGGTATCGCGACAAATCGCGCGGATCCGCCACTCTTGACACGCATCAGGACACTGTTCTTGTTTTCGTTGCGCGCTGCGGCAATCGCTTCGCGCACGTCACCAACATTGGCGACGCTCTTTCCGCCGACTTCCAGAATGACATCGCCTTCCTTGAAGCCACGTTCGGCTGCCGGGCTCTTCGGATCGACGTCGGTTACCACGACGCCCTCCTTGCCGGCGCCGGCCACGCTATTGGCCGGAGCAAGCGTAAGCCCGAGTTTCGGCACGTCGGTTCCACGCGTCGTGTTCCCCTTGTCATTGTTGTCCGTATCGGCCTTGGCCTCGAGCGTATTCGGCAACTGGCCGAGGTTGAGGCTGATCACCTTGTCCTGGCCCTTGTGCAACACGCTGAGCTTGACCGCAGTGCCCGGTGCAAGGCCGCCGATGGTCCGCGCCAACTCGCGGGCGTCTTTCACCGTTTCACCATTCACCGCCGTGATGACGTCTCCCGATTCGATTCCGGCCTTTGCGGCCGGACCGTTAGCCTGAGGTTCCGCAACCAGCGCGCCCTCGGCCTTCTTCATGCCGAGACTGTCGGCGATTTCGGGCGTGACCGGCTGAATCTGCACGCCGATCCAGCCGCGGCTGACCGAGCCCCTGTCCTTGAGCTGGGCGATCACGTTCTTGACGGTGGTCGCTGGAATCGAAAACGCGATGCCGACGCTGCCGCCGGAGGGCGAATAGATCGCCGTGTTGACGCCGATCACCTCACCATCCGTGTTGAAGGCCGGACCGCCGGAGTTGCCCTTGTTCACCGGCGCATCGATCTGGATGAAATCATCATAGGGACCGTTTCCGATGTCACGGCCACTCGCCGAAACAATACCCGCGGTCACCGTGCCGCCGAGGCCGAACGGATTGCCCACCGCGAGCACCCAGTCGCCGATCCGCGGCTTGCCGTCCGAGAGCTTGGCGAATGCGAAATTCGAACCGCCCTCGACCTTAATGAGCGCGAGATCGGTGCGCGCATCGGTCCCGATAACCTTGGCGGTGTAGGTCTTGCCGTCGTCGGTCGTCACTTCGACCTTGTCGGCTCCGTCAACAACATGGTTGTTGGTGACGGCGTAACCATCGGCCGAGATGAAGAAGCCGGAACCCTGGCCGGTCACGACGCCGCGACCACGCGGACCGCCGCGCAAGCCCGGCGGCAAGTCGGGTCCACCGAAGCGGCGGAAGAAGCGTTCCATCGGCGATCCCGGCTGGAACGGCGAATCCTCGTTATCTCCGTTATCGTTCTTGGCGATCTTCTCGTTGATATTGACCTTCACCGAAATCACCGAGGGTTTGACCCGCTCAACGATATCGGCGAAGCCAACCGGCCGGTCCACTTTCCGAACTTCATTATTGACCTGGGCGTGAGCGCTGGTGGCGAAGATATCGCCGCCCGGACCGGCCGAGGGACCGAAGCCATAGGCGGCGATGCCGAGCCCCGCCACGACCGAGGCCATCAGCGCAACTTTGCGGGCCGAAAAAAGCGAGCGGCGCGGCGCCCGATAGGATGGAAACGAAGAAAGGTCGGCGGGGCGGTCGGTCATCTAGGTCTCTCCAGGGGGCTGAATTCTTGCGGCGCAAGCACCGGCAACGATTGAAGATGGAGATTTTCGCCTTACGGCGCGCTGGCGGAGGAATTAAAGTTTTGTAATGAATCGCCCTTGGAACGCGACGGATGATCGCAGGGTCTGTGCGGCCTCGCACGGAACCCCCCGACTTTCACCGTTCGGGAGCCGTCCCCGCCGCCATCAGCCGCTTCAGGCGGGCCTCCTCGTCGGCCGTCAACCCCTGGGGTTCCGCCATGCCGTTCCTGTTGCGGCGACGATTGTTCGTCCATAGCGCCGCGGCGCCGCCCGCCAACACCAAGGGAGGCAAGAACCAGAGAAGCCAGGTGTGTGAATTGAGCTTCGGTTTCAGCAGCACGAATTCGCCGTAGCGCGCCACGATAAACTCGATCACCTGCGCATCGCTATCGCCGGCTGCGAGCCGCTCACGCACCAGAAGCCGCAAATCCCGCGCGAGCGGCGCCTCAGAATCATCGATCGACTGGTTCTGACAGACCATGCAGCGCAGCTCGCGCGACAAGTCCCGCGCCCGCGCCTCCTTGGCGGAATCCGCCATGATCTCGTCGGGCTGCACGCTGTGCGCCGGCGACACCGCCATCAAGCCGATCGCCAATACGAAACCGAGAATGCGTTTCACGATGTCACTCCGCCGCCTGCAATTCGCGCAGGCGTCTTGCGGGCTTTGGCGCTCCAACGCGCAAGCGGCGATCGGAGAGCGACAAGACGCCGCCGAGCGCCATCAGGACCGGGCCGAACCAGATCAACAGCACCAGAGGCTTGTGGTAGATGCGCACGGCAATCGCGCCGTCGGCGGTGATATCACCCAGTGAAATGTAAAGCTGGCTGGCTCCGCGGGAAAGCAGGGCCGCCTCCGTCGTAGTGGCGCTGCGCGTGGTGAAACTGCGTTTCGACGGGGTCATCGTTGCGATCAAGCGACCATCGACCAACACGCTGAATTTCGCGGCCATCTCGCGATAGTTCGATCCCTGCAGCGGTATCAGACTTTCGAGCCTGAGGCTGTAGCCCGCGACGTTCGTGAGATCGCCAGCCTTCATGGTGCGGATGTTTTCGCTGTTCCAGGTCGTCTCGCAAACGATGCCGATCAGCGCAATGCCGACGCCGGCGTGCGCGAACATTGTGCCCCAGGCCGAACGCGGCAGCCCCCGCGCCCTGCGAATCGCGGCTTCCAGCGGCAGCCGAAACAGGCCGGTCCGCTCAGTGAGATCAACCACGGCGCCGGCCACCACGAACACCGCAAGCCCGATCGCAAGCGGCGCGAAGGTGCTGCCGCCGAAAGTCCAGGCCCACACCAGCGCGGTCAAAATCAGCGCTGCGATGGCGGCGGCCATCAGGCGCTGGGCTGCGCCGAGCAGGTCGCCGCGCTTCCAGGCCAATAGCGGGCCAAACGGCAGCGCGACCATCAGCGGAAGAAACAGCGGTCCAAAGGTGAGATTGAAAAACGGCGCGCCGACCGAAATCTTCTCTCCGGTCATCACTTCCAGCGCAAGCGGATAAAGCGTTCCGACGAAGACAGTGGCGCAGGCCGTGGTCAGAAGGAGGTTGTTGAGAACGAGGGCCCCCTCGCGTGAAATCGGCGCGAACAGGCCGCCTTGCTTGAGCGAGGACGCCCGCAGGGCATAGAGCGAAAGACTGCCGCCGATGAAGACGCAGAGGATGAGAAGGATGAAAACCCCGCGCCTTGGATCATTGGCGAAGGCATGGACGGAGGTGAGAACGCCCGAGCGAACCAGGAAGGTGCCGAGCAGGGAGAGCGAGAACGTCAGGATCGAAAGCAGGATCGTCCAGACCTTCAGCGCATTGCGCTTTTCCATCACCACCAGCGAATGCAACAGCGCGGTGCCCGCGAGCCAGGGCATCAGCGAAGCATTCTCGACCGGATCCCAGAACCACCAGCCGCCCCAGCCGAGTTCGTAATAGGCCCAGTAGGAACCCATCGCGATGCCGAGGGTGAGAAAGATCCAGGCGACCAATGTCCATGGCCGCACCCAGCGTGCCCACGCCGCATCGATCCGGCCCTCGACGAGCGCCGCAATTGCGAAAGAAAACGAGATCGAAAAACCGACATAGCCGAGATAAAGCATCGGCGGATGGATGGCGAGACCGATGTCCTGCAAAACCGGATTGAGGTCCTGCCCTTCGATCGGCGGGTTCGCCAGCCGCAGAAACGGATTCGAGGTGAGGAGGATGAAGAGATAAAAAGCGCTGGCGATCCAGGCCTGAACCGCCAATACGTGAGCACGCAGCGAAATCGGCAAATTGTTGCCGAAGATCGCAACGAGACCCCCGAACAGCGCCAGAATGCACACCCACAGAAGCATGGAGCCCTCGTGGTTGCCCCACACGCCGGTGATCTTGTAGATCAACGGCTTCATCGAATGCGAATTCTCAAACACGTTGGCCACGGAAAAATCCGATGAAACGTGGAGCGTAACCAGCGCCGCGAAAGAAGCCGCCACGAAAATCAGCTGCGCCACCGCCGTTGATCGCGCGATATTCATCAGCGCAAAATCCCGCCAGCGCGCCCCCAGCATCGGCACGATCGATTGGATCAGCGCCAGCCCCAGCGCCAAGACCAGTGCATAATGTCCGCTCTCGGCTATCACCGCATTGCTCCCGGCTGCGCCGCGCGCGCCATTCCGGCGCTGCCATCCGCCGCAGGCGGGCCGCTGCCCGCCTTGGCGTCCCGTTTGGCGCCGTACTCGTCTTTCCAATGCCCCTGCTTCTTCAGCGCATCGGCGACATCCTTGGGCATGTAATTTTCGTCGTGTTTGGCAAGCACGGTATCGGCCTCGAACACGCCCGCGGCGTCGAGCCAGCCTTCCGCCACGACGCCCTGCCCTTCTCGAAAGAGGTCCGGAAGAATTCCCTTGTAGGAGACAGGCAATTTGGTGCTGCCATCGGCGACCTGAAAGGTAACGGTCAGGTTCTCGCCGCGCACCAACGATCCCGGCTGGACGAGACCACCGAGCCGAAACCGCTTGCCCGGCTGAATGTGCTTTTCGACAACCATCGACGGCGTCGAGAAAAAGACGATCGAATCCCGCATCGCGTTCAATACCAACGCCGCGGCAACGGCCAGCACTGCGAGCGAACCGCCGATGATCGTCAAACGCCGCTGCTTGCGGGTCATTGAATTGCCTCTTTCTATGCCGATCCCATCCGAGACCAGCTACGAGCTTCTCGCGTCGGATAGCCTCAATTTGACGCATGCTTTGGCCGGAAAAGCGCCGGTCAGCCTTCCCGTCATCCGTCAAGTCCCAAATTCTTCAGGCCCTCGTTGAGTTGGCGGAGCCGCTCCGGATCGCTCGCGACCGCCCGACGGGCATCCGATGAGGCGTCCCTCGCCTTGTCGGAATCTCCCAACACCATATAGGCCCTGACCAGCCGCAGCCATCCTTCGACGTCCTCGCCATTCTGCTTCAGCCGCGTGGCGAGACGGTCGACCATGGTCCGGATCATCGCGGAGCGATCGGTATCGCTCATCCCCTTGGCCGCGGCCATGGTTTCTTCCGAGAGCGCCGGAGCAGGCGAACCCCCGACCCGCACCAGCGCGGCCTGAACCAGTGAACGCCACGGTGCGTCGGCGGGCGCCTTGGCAAGCATCGCCCGCCAAATGCCCGCCGCCTCGGTGGCGCGCCCGTCCTGCTCGGCGGCCAGTCCAAGATAATAACTCGCCTTCACCTCGTCGGCATTGAGGGCGATCGCGCGCCCGAATTCGGATTTGGCCTCGGCGGTGACGACGCCGCCCGCGGCAGCAACCAGGACCTCGCCGAGATCGGCCCGACGCTCGGAACTCTCGCCGTTATAGGTGATCGAGTTCCGAAAAGCGCGGACCGCGTCGTCCAAGCGACCGAGCCTCGCGAGTACCGGCGCAAGGACGCTCCAGCCCCGGCCGTCGGTTGGATTATTCGCCAGATGCTGTTCCACCTGGGCCACAAGGCTCTCGAGCGACTGCGCGCCGTCCGCCGCCCGCGAACGCTGTGCCAGCGGAAAATCGGGCAAACCAGGGGAGCCGAGCGGGTAATAGATGCCCAGCGCAACGAGGGGCAACCCGATCAGGGCCACAAGCGCTGCCGCACGGCGTGACCGGACGGTCGAGGCCGCGGGAGGCTTACGGTGAATGTCCGCGGCAGCCAGCAGCCTGCGGCTGATTTCCACGCGCGCGGCTGCCGCTTCCGGCGGGTTGATCAGGCCGAGGGAGGCGTCGCGATCGACTTCGGCGAGTTGGTCGCGGTAAACGACGGCTTCACTGGCTTCGCCTCGCGGACGGTCGCCGCGGCTGAGCGGCCAAAGCACGGCGAAAATCGCCGCGGCCGTCATAAGCGCGAACACAATCCACAGCATCATCAAACGGGTTCCAATGAAGGGCGTGAACCGGCGCAACGCCTCATCTTGCCGCTTTACACCACAGCCGACGAGGCGGGCAATTGACAAGTGTCAAATTGATGAGACGGGCGTAAACTATTCAAAATTTTGCGAAAACTGCTCTCGTGGCGTCGCCATTTTTTGCCATTGGGTTGCCACTGCCGCGGCGCATTATCCGCCACGCGATGATTTGCGCTCGCCCGTCACGGCGTTTTCGGCCGCTCTGCTCATCAGCGAGGCGTAATCGGCCCCGAACAGCGCGTCGCAGAAGCGAATGGCCACCTCTACCTGCTTCTGGCGATAGGCGCGATTCCTGCCCTCACTGCCGCGCAAGGACTGCACCAGCGCTTCGGTAGACTGCTCCACGTAATGCTGCAGATCCGAATAGGTCCGCAGCGTCACTTCGTTGATCGCCAATTCGCTCGCATAGGTGCGGCAAACGGCAACGAATTCGATCAAGGCGGCCGTTTCATCCACCTCGGTCGAATCGATCGCGCTGGTCGCGATATCCTTGTCGGCGCGTTGACGGAGCAGGCGACGGACGCGGCCGGGAACGCTCTCGATCTCAGACTGCAGCGCCCCGGAAATGCCGGCGCGGATCGACGCCAATTGCTTTCCCCAGGCTGAATCGTTGCGAAGATCGAGTTCGGTGCGCAAGCCCCGCACGCCATCATGCAGGATCTTCAGATGCTCGGCTACGTCGTTGAAACGGCCGCGCTTTATGTCGGAGCGCAGGGTTGCGGCCATGCCGGCGAGATCGTGCAAGGCGATGGTGACCGCAATTCCATACGGTGTCGCGGCCACACGAAGCTCATCGTCGGACGCCGCCATCCGAATGGCGAGCCGGACGATTTGCCATGGTGCGGCGAGCCGCTGCACGATCAGCGAGAGCGCGAACGGCAGCAAATGCGGCGTCTGCAACGAGGGAACGTTGAGCGCGTCGGTCACTGCCCCGATCTGCTGCTCATTGAACACACGCAAGTAGCCGGGAAGCCGGCCTTTGAACGTGTCGAACACTTCGCTTGCCTGCAAGACCTGCGCGATCGACAGCATATCTTCGACAGCCTCAACCGAGCCCATGCGCGCCAGCGCGCGCCGATGGTCGGCGCCCGGCGAAGCGGACCCGCTTGCCAGCAGCGCCTCGGCCGCGGCGATCTGAAGTTTGCGCGTCGCGGCTTCGATCGCGGGCGTGATTCCCCTTTCGGGCCCTTCGGCAAGTGCCGTCTCGTAGGCACGCGCCAGGTCCGGCGCGCCCTCACGGACCAGCCACTGCCACACTGGCAACAGGGAAGCGCGGCGGATCTGGCCCGCGCGCGGGGCGACGTTGCTGTCGATCAGAAAGGGATCAAGCGGGCGAAACAATAGCCTTGTCGGATCATCGGTGCGAGGGCGCGCCTCCTCGTCGGTTCCGCGCACAACCTTGCGAAGCTGTTCAAGCACGAAATTGGCAACGGCCAGGTCCTCGCCGCGCTCGATCGCGCGCTCGAACTCCCGCATCAGCATGGCCTGTGCCCCTGGCGGAAGCTGCGCGAGATAGTCTCTCAGCCTTTCGGATGTGTTCTGACTCATGCGCCCGCGCTGCACGCTGGTAAGACGCAGACGGTGAAAACTCGTCCACAGGGTATAGTAGAATTCACCGCGTTAAGAATTCGTTTAGGATCATCAATCGACGAGGACCTTCCGTCCCCTTGCTCTATCGAAAGTTGCACGCTGCGAGCCGGCCTCAAGCGCCAGGCAGAAGGAGTTCGGCCCGCAATCCTCCGATCGGGGCCCGGCCAAGGGTCAGGCTTCCGCCATAGAGGGCCGCAAGATCGACCACGATCGATAGGCCCAGGCCCGAGCCAGGCTTGGATTCGTCCAGCCGTTGTCCGCGGCGGGATACCTGGGCGCGCTCTTGCTCCGAAAGGCCGCGTCCGTCGTCGTCGACAATGACCCGCAACATCGCCGATATCCCCGGCGTGGCCGCTTGCTCGACCAAGACCTCGATGGATACGCGCGAGGCGGCCCATTTGCAGGCATTGTCGACGAGGTTGCCGACCATCTCCTCCAGATCTTGCCGCTCGCCACGAAACTTTGCCTGCGGCGCGACGGTCACATCGATCGCGACGCCGCGATCGATGTGGATCTTCTCCATCGTCCGGCGCAAGGCATCGACCACGGGGCCGACTTCGGTCACCGTGCCGATGACGGTGAGACGCGCCGCGATGCGCGCCCGCTCGAGATGGTGCGCCACCTGATCGCGCATCAGGTCCGCTTGCTCAAGCACTTTTTCGGCGAACGGGTCGGCCGCGTGCGACGTCGCCTCGTTGACGATGACCGACAGCGGGGTCTTGATGGCGTGGGCAAGGTTGCCCACGTGGGTGCGAGCGCGTTCGACGATTTCCCGGTTGGCGTCGATCAGCGCATTGGTCTCTCGCGCCAGCGGCGCAATCTCAACCGGAAAGTCACCCTCGAGCCGCTCGGCGCGGCCGGATCGGATATCGGCGATCGAATCTGAAATGCGCTTGAGCGGCGCCAGGCCGAAACGGACCTGGAAAATCGTGGTCAGCACCAGGACGATCGAAAGCGCGATGAAAGTGCCGCCGAGATAGTAATCGAAGTTGCGCGTCTCGTTGAAAATCTCCGAGGCATCGCCTGCGACCCCGACGAGAAACTTGCCGTCCGCGCCGAGGTCGACCGGCCGTTCCACCATCCGCAAGGTCTGCCCCTCCGGACCCTCGACATAGCCGATGCGGACGCCTGCAGGACTCAACTCGGTCCCCTGCTCCTCCAGCTTGGGAAGTTTCTTGTCCCACAGCGAGCGCGAGGCGCGCCCTTCATCCTTGTCGCTGTCGGTGCGGATGATCTGCCAATACCATCCCGACAGCGGCAGTTCGAACAGCGGTTCGCCAAGCGATTGAAACTGGCGATCAGGCGGCTCGTCGGGTGTCGCCACTTCGGCAACAAGGGTCCGCAAGTAAAGATTGAGACGGCGGTCGAAAGCGCGCTCGGTCGCATCCCGATATACGGAGGACAATATGACGCCGGTGATCAGCAAAATGACCACGACCCAGGCGGTCGCTGAGAGAAACAGCCGGGTGGCAAGCGAGTTGCCGCGCATCAGGGCATTCCCAAGACCTGCTGCCGCGCCCTCGCCCTCATCGAAAAGTCGCAAACCTTGTGGAGGCGGCCATGCCCGAACAGAGCATAGGACAAGGCAGCTGATCAACTGGGAGGCGTCGGCGGGGTCAGCAGATAGCCAAGCCCCCTCACGGTCTGGATGATGTCGACATCCAGCTTCTTGCGGATGCGGCCAACGAAGACCTCGATGGTGTTTGAGTCACGGTCGAAATCCTGATCATAGAGGTGCTCGACCAGTTCGGTGCGCGAGACCACCCGCCCGGTATGGTGCATGAGATACTGCAACAACCGGTATTCGTGCGAGGTCATCTTGATCGGATTGCCGGAGACGGTAACGCGACCGGTGCGGGTGTCCAGCGTAACCGGACCGCAGGTGAGTTCGGATTGCGCGTGGCCGGTCGAGCGGCGCAGCAACGCACGGATCCTCGCCAGCACTTCCTCGAGGTGAAAGGGCTTGGCGACATAGTCGTCGGCGCCCGCGTCGAAACCCTGAACCTTGTCGCTCCAGCGGTCACGCGCCGTGAGAATGAGGACCGGCATCGCTCGCCCGTTGCGCCGCCAGGCTTCCAGCACCGAGATGCCATCCATCTTCGGTAAACCGATGTCGAGAACCACCGCATCATATGGTTCGCTGTCCCCGAGAAAATGCCCTTCTTCGCCGTCGAAGGCGCGGTCAACCACATATCCCGCATCCGACAGGGCCGTGGTCAACTGGCGATTGAGATCCGGATCATCTTCGACGACAAGCAAGCGCACGGAGGTCTCCAAACCTGATCAGTATCATCGACACCAACAAGAGCGTGGCCCTTGTGAACGGGTTATGAACGAACCGCGCCGCCAGATTACTTTTTCTTAATAACCGCCGCCAATGGAATCGGATTGCTGGGTGCAAACCAGACAGTGGATTCCTAACGCCCCGCGGAAGGCCCCTTGATGATGATGAAGTCTGTCGGGCCACCTGGCTTGTCGTCGTCAAAAATGCCGATCGTCAATCGCCCGGTTCGCCAGGCGAGCGTGTCAAGGTTGGTTCGACCTTCGTAGAGCAGAGGGCCAGCTGGACAGTTATCATGTCCGTGAACGACGTGAAGCTTGCCGAAGCCGCCGGGAAAGCCCTTCTCATAACGCTTCCACAGCAGCGTCTTCTCGCTTTGCCGGTCTAGCGGGAGATCTGGATCGACACCGGCATGCACATAGAGGCGATGAGCGTCGAGATGGACGAGCCGCAGCCGATCGAACCAATCGATGTGGGTTTGCGGCACATTGACGGGTTCGCCGCCGTAGGACGCAAGCGTGGCATCGCCGCCCTTTGCCAGCCAGCCCGCCATGTTCGAGGGATCGCGTAGGGCATCGACCATCATTGCGTCGTGGTTTCCCTTCAGGGCGACCAGGCTGAACGCCTCGCCGACGCCTGCGAGCAACCGGTCGACCACGCCCTTGCTGTCCGGTCCCTTGTTGACGTAATCGCCGAGCGTGACGATGACGCCCGCTTGGCCGATAGACCGCGCGGCAATTTGATCGAGACCGTCACTGAGCAGATCAAGCCGGCCGTGAATATCCGGAATGACGAAGGTCTGGCCCATCAGCTGAACTCATTATCGAGGCTGGTGATTGGACGATTGGAAAGACGGGACGGGCTCCAACGGGATCTTTGCTCCCTTGCCCGCCAACGAGGAGAAGTCGGGATCAACTTGCTTGTAGCTTACGAAGCAACCATGATTCAAAGAATTTTCCTCGGCGTTCGGTTGGCTAGCCCCATCTTCATATCTTTGCGACACTATCGCCAACGAAGGTCCGGCCCTCGATTTCCAGTCCTCATCTGGAGCATTTTGCCGCGTGTACGTTCCCTGGGGATAGCGTTCGCGCAGGCTTACCCCAACCGCCTATTGCTCGTCGTCCATCGTGGTGGGGAACGGCGCTCGGATTGGAAGCGCGCTAGTCGCGGAGGCCTGACCGTCATGGCCGCGCCGCGAACGCCTTTATCAAGGCGCTGGGTGGAATCAGCGGAATCTCTATTAGAGAGATGTTGTCTTTTCCGCTCCGCCTCAAAACGGCC
>Ga0209168_10002125_pt1 | contig 14622 bp, 15 predicted proteins | sample Coa_R1_FD_187156 | JGI IMG/M metagenome (GOLD analysis project Ga0209168, IMG submission 187156) | Surface soil microbial communities from Centralia Pennsylvania, which are recovering from an underground coalmine fire - Coalmine... | ecosystem: Environmental > Terrestrial > Soil > Unclassified ... | reverse complement strand
GATCGCCGATTCGCGTTCGATGCAATCGGCGCTCTCGTTCGACGGCGGCGTCGCAAAGCAGAGCGGCGACGTCAGCAAAACGTACGGCCTTGCCGCCGACGCCAAACACTTCGTGGTTCTCGATTTCGGCCCGTTCACCGGCTACTTCATGCTGCCCGCGCAAATGCAAGCTTGGAACGATCCGCCGGTGATGGCCATCATGCCGATCTACGCGCAAGGTATGCCGATTGCCGTCGACAAGACGCTTACGCCGGGTCGTCCCAAAGCGGTACCGCAAGCGGACGCGGAAATTTCCATCAAATCACCCGTGCAATTCACCGTTTGGTACGATCCGAAGACACTCGTCGTAGACGAACTCGACGTGCCGGCCGAAGGCCTTTCGGTAGCTCGCCAACCGTAACGGAATACGCACGCTCGCCCGTTCTTCCCGGAAGAGTTCCTGGCCGCGCGTTCGTTGCCGGCTGCAGACGCCCGCGGAGCGGCAGCACAAGGTCCGACCCAAGGTTGGACACTGCACATCGATGCGCAAAAGCATTTCGGCGATGCGCATCCGAAAGAAATCGCACACCACCGTACTGCGTCGATTCTCGACACGTACGGGAAGATTTGGCTGCTGTACGATCCGATGACGACCAACGGTCAGCCCACGGGACAACCCTCGGTCACCGTTCTGCATTAACGTAGAGTCACGCGGTCGCTTCAGAGAATGTCCAAGCGGCCGCCGTCCACGACGAGGGTCGTGCCGTTGACGAACCGCGCTTCATCCGAAGCGATGAAGCAGATTGCCGCAGCCAAGTCTTCGGGCTTGCCGACGGCGCCCTCGATTTTCTCCGCGCCGCTCTTGATGTTCGGATTGTTCCAGAGCATCGGCGTATCGACAGCGCCCGGCGCGACGGAATTGATGCGGATCTTTCGTGATTCCATTTCGATGGAAAAGCCGCGCGTGAATGCTTCGATTGCGCCTTTCGAGGCGGCGTAAGGCACCACATTCGCCGTCGTTTCGTGCGCGTGCACGGAGCTGATGTTCACGATGACGCCACCCGGCGGCATGTGCGGCGCGCCGTACTTTGCGAAAAAGAAGACCGATCCCAAGTTCGTGTCGATGACGCGAAAGAAATCCGCTTCGGCAATGTCGACGATCGGCGTGAACGTCATCATTGCCGCGTCGTTCACGATGACGTCGAGTGAACCGAACGTCTGCACCGCTTTGTCGATCGCCGCCTGCACGTGCGCGGAGTTGCCGACGTCCGCTTCCGCCGCGATCGCTTGCCCCTTTGCAGCGGTAATCTCGTCGACAGTGGTTTGCGCAGTCTGCAGATGGAGATCCACGACCACGACGCGGCCGCCTTCGCCCGCCATGCGCACCGCCGTGGCGCGGCCGATGCCGGATCCCGCGCCGGTGACCAGACACGTTTTGTTGCTGAATCGCATGAAAAGCGGCTTCGGCTCGTCGCGTCGAAACCCCGCGCGATGCAAACTTCGCTGCGTTTCGGTGTGGCTACCGCCGATCATCAGTGCGAGGCATATGACGGCCATGACGACATTCGCGACGTCTGGGAGCGTGCGCAGCGACTGACGCCGCGCGGTCGGGCGACCGATTTTTGGAACCGCTATCGAGAGGACGTCGACCTGGCCAAGGGCCTGGGATGCACCGCATTCCGCCTCTCGCTCTCGTGGGCGCGGCTCGAGCCGCAGCCGGGTGTTTGGGACGATGCGGTGTTCGCTCATTACCGCGACGTGCTGCAGTACATGCGAAACGCCGGTATGGTGACGATCGTCACGCTGCATCACAATACGTGGCCCCTGCACGTCGAAGCGGCCGGAGACGGTGCGGGCATGCTGGACGCGCTTTTCCCGCAACGCATGCGTCTGTATGCGCGGCATGTCGCTGCGCGTTTGGGCGATCTCATCGATTACTACGTGACGATCAACGAGCCGAATCAGCTCGTATACGGTTACATCAAAGGCTTTTGGATGTCAGGCTATCCGATGCCCCCGGGCCGCGATCCGCTTGCGACGGGTGAGGAAGAGATGAACGCCGTGCTGCGGCTCATTCCGAATCTCTTTCGCGCACACGCTGCGGCGCGCGAGGAAGTGAAGAACCTCCATCCGGATGCGAAGCTCGGAACCAATCCGCTCGTGCTCGGGTTACCGCGCTGGCTTCAGAATCTCGCAGATCGCAATGCGACGCGGGTGAAATCGCCCGAGCAAGTGGTCCGTCAGGCGCGAAGACTCCGGCAGCACCAAGTGGTCGATCGCGGCGGCGTCGACGTGTCAATCGCGCAGCTCACGATCACCCATCACCGCATGGAATACGCGCTCTTCTCGCGTCCGTACCTCACGACGCACCTGGCTATTCTGCACCGCGTATCGGAACCGGTGCCGAAAGACCTTGCGACGTGGAAGGCGCGCATCGGCGTCGTGGAGGGTTTGCCGCCGGCTTCGCGTGCGCCGGGTCTTTTCCCGGACGCGGCGTTCTCGTACTACGCGCATATCGGTGATGCGCTGGAGGCGTTGAGTGCTCGGCAAATCGATGCCGTCTTCGACCAAGAAGCGATGATCCGGCAAGATGCGACCGGCGAACTCACGCTCCAGGTGTTGGACGGGGACGAACAGCGCTACGGCGTCGCCCTCGCGCTCGGAAGCCAGACGCTGCTGGCACTCGTCAATGCGGCGATTCTGAACGACAAGCGCCACGATCCGTCGCGCGAGCCCGACGCATCGGTCGAGCGTATCCGCAAACGCGGAAAGCTCCGAGTCGGAATTCATCCGGGCATCCAAGGTTTGTGCATGCCGGACGGTAAGGGCGGTTACGATGGCACCGAACCGGATATTGCGCGCCGCATTGCGCGCGAATTGTTCGGCACCGACCAGGGGAAAGTGGAGTTCGTCGTTCTTGCGGGTACGCAGCGGTTGGCTGCAACGCGTTCACCGCTCCGTCTTTTCGATTCGGTGCGCAAATCGATCGGCATGTTCACGACGCTGATCGGCACCAATTGGTGGAATTTGGGTATGGCCGGAGAGCTGCCCGAGTTCTTGTGTCCCGGCGAGTGCGTGGGAACGCTCGATTACGTGGGGCTCGACTACTACTGGGGCGTGCCCGGTATTTGGCCTGCGCAGCTCAAGCGTCTGAGCGCAGCTGCTGAATGCCGTTACGGAATGGCGCCGGTATGGCCCGGCGTGCTGCGCGCGATACTGAAAGAGGCCCACAAGCGCTTCCCGGGTAAGCCAATCATCGTGGTCGAGAACGGTTGCGTGACGAGTGCCGACGGCTTTACGCGGGCAAAGTATCTCGACGCACATTTGAGCGAAGTGCTGCAGGCACACGATGAAGGCATACCCATCGACGCATATTTGTGCTGGAGTATCACCTCGAATCGTGAATGGGGCCTGACTTTCGACGACAACAGCGACTTCGGTCTCTATCACATCGATCTCGATCGCGACCCCGACCTCAAGCGCGTTCCAACGGATGCCGCCGCCCGTTACGCCCAGATTATTCAAGGGAACAAGGGCAAGTAGATGCACGCCTTATTTGCTGCCGTACTTATTGCCGCATACTCGTCACCGTCGGATCCTTACGAGATATTCGGCCACGCGCGCAACGTGTGGGCGCAGCAGCACTATCCGCAGTATCTCACGTACACGGTGACCGTGCGCGTCACCGAGCACGGAGTCGAGGGGGCCAAGCACTACCATCTAGCCTATGATTCACAAGAAGGCAAGATCTTCGTGAATCCCGTCAGCGACGAAGAGCGTGTGGATCCTCCGGATCCAAACGGCATGACGTTTCATCTGCTGCCGCGCCGTCAGTACAAAGTATTGTACGACAAACAAGTCGGCAACCCGGGCGAGGCCGCCGATCCGCTCGGCGTTCCGGTGATCTCGCCGACATATTCCTTCGGCATGGGCGGCGCGTCAGCGCCGGAGGGACAAGGCGATACGGATTCGCTCGTGCAGCAGATTCGCAGCGAATTCAAAGACCCCGCGCCGCCGGCGACGGAGGACGAACTGCAGAACACGGGCGGGATAAAGACGATCGCGGTCGTGAGCAGTTTCAAGCATCGGTACGACATCGCGTACGACGGCATCGAAAACATCGACGGCTACGATTGCTACCATCTCTCGCTAAAACCCGCGGTACGGAACGAGGACCTGCGCCTGCGTGAACTGTGGATCGATACGCAAACGTACGAGACCCGCAAACTCGTCAGCGCGACCAACTTCACCGGATCGACGGCGCCGTGGGTCATCACCTTCGACGACGTGAACGGCTCGCTCTATATCGAAAGCGAGGCGGCGATGGCGCCGCTGCGCGTCGGCCTACATCGGTACGAGCAGGCCAGCGTGTCGTTCGACGACATCAGCGCAACGGAGAAGCCGCCCACGATGCTCTCCGGCTGGTTCGTCACCAAACAGGCGATCATGGCCGAACCGGCGGCCGCGACCCCGCACTAATTGCCGTCCGGCCTCACCATGCACGGCGACATGACCGCATCGGTCATGCCGTGGATGAGGCGCTTGTCCGCCGGCGCGACGGTTGCCAGAATGCCGCCGATCTCGACGGAATCTCCGACGACGAAATAGTACGGGCATAGACGCACGCGTCCGTCGAAATTTCGGATCTCGTCGTTTTCGCGGTCATAGTAGTGCGAACGAACGCGTTTGCCTTTGTGGAAGCGCTGGAGAATGCGCGGAGTCCGCTCGTAGTCGCGCGTCGCCTCTTCCAGCGTCGCGTTCCATTCCTCGCGGGTCAGGTCGTTCGCGACGCGTACGCCGCGCGAACCCCAAGCGAGTTCCGAAAAACCGGACGGCTTGACGACGAAATCGCGCTCGCTCTTTCCGAGGTCGAGGAGTTGCATCCAGTTGGTGACGGGCGCGCCGGCCGCTTCGAGTCCGTAAATGACGCCCTGCGGCGGAAGCGGCCGCGGATCGATGATCCATGTTTGCGGAAAGAGTTGACGAAGGCGCGCGTACACCGCCTTACCGTCCTTGCCGAGTTCCGACTCCCACAGCTTGCGCAGCGCCGGATGATGCAGCAGTGCAAAGCTGAGTTTCTCTTCGAGCTGCGCCTTCGGCGGCGGCGTCATTTCAACGCGCTTGTGTCGCGCCGCATACAGCATGAGTTCTTGCTTCGGAACGTTGAGCAGATCGAACAATTCGAAATTTCGGTACAGACCGTCGATCTTTTCCTCGCGTCCGTCTTCCAAGCGCACGAAGAGCGCGTCTTCGGTGAAAACGATGTCCTGCGGTTTGCAGACGTACGCCGTGAGAATCTCCAGTCGGCGCAGCGCATCCGCAAGCCAGCGAAGCTCGGGACGATAGTCGCCGGATTCGTCCGAAACGACGATTGCGACCGCCGGCCGCTCTTTGCCGGTAAGCGCTTTGAGCATCGAGCCGAACGACTTCGGTATGCCGTTTACGCCGCCGACGCTCTCCATGCCGAGTTGGCAATACGCCTCCGACATCGCGCCGACGAAGCCCATACCGCCGGGCACGCTGTCGAGTTCGCTCGCCGTAAATCCGTCCGCGGTTAGTATCAAATCGGGGCGTATGACGCCGGGAATGTCGGGCCTGAACCGGTTCTGGCGCGATAGGCGAACGATGTGTTCGGGTTTGCCCTGGTCGAGGTACTCGGCGATGAACGCCGGTGCCGTTCCGCGCGCGCTGCGATTGTACAGCGTGTTGAGCGCCCGGTAAAACGCGAGCAGATCGTTCCCGATGGTCGTGATTCGCTCGAGCGTTGCTTCGGACAATGCGAACGGCTCGGGGCTGATGCGCCAGGGGATCCGATCGTCCTCATTCTCTACTTTGAAGAGGCCGGGCGGGATCGCTTCGTACAGGAAGCGCGCTTGCTCACGAGCCGTGAGATTTGGTGCGAAAGCCGAACAGGCCATGAAAGGGCTATTCTCCTCCGAGTCGACAGCCGTCGGGGATCTTGGACATGTTGAACGCGATATAGCGACGCCGCATCAGACCATAGAATACCCCGAACCCCCACGGGGGTTGCAGCTTGGTCCGCAGGGCGGTCCGGCCTAAGTGCCGCCTACTTAATGCTGACGGCGCCTGGGGTGAGCATGGCGCTGTCGACGCGCACGGAGCCGCGGTGGAGCAAGAGCGTCATGTGCAGCGTGCCGGCGAGGCCGACCCGGCTGAGCGGGAGGTCCTCGATGACCCGAGAGGCCTCTTCCCCGGCGATGAAGCGCAGGGTGGTCTGCTGGCTCCAAGAGCCGTGCGGCGTCGAGAAGCTTTCGGCGACGTCCACGGGTAAATCGTGGCCCGCCGCCGCAGCCGCAACGCGCGTCACGCAATACGAAACGGTCAGCGGCGTCCCCTGGACCCTCAGTATTTCACGGGTGCAGCGATCAGCGGGCTGCGCGCGTGCGCTCGTCCCGATGGACAAGGCAAGAACGACGACGAGCGCGACGCGGCGGTTCATAGCTCTATAACGTTTCGCGGGGCCCTTTTGACTCCCGCCCGGACCTGCCGAAATAAAAAGTACGGATTTGACGCGGGGTATACGATGTACGTGATGCCTTTCGACCTCATTGCACTCGACCTGGACGGCACGCTGCTCAATTCGCGCGAGGAGATTTCGCCTCGAAATCGCCGCGCGATCCGGCGCGCGCTCGATGCCGGCATTCGCATCGTCCTCGTCACGGGCCGCGGCGTGGATACGCCGATTCGCATCAGCAGAGAACTCGGGTTGAACCTTCCGATTATCTGCGCTCACGGCGCCTTGACCAAAGATTTTCTCGCGAACAAAACGCTCGGTCACGTTCCGGTGCCGCTGCAGTACGCCAAACCGATGGTCGAATTCGCCGAGCGCAACGGTCTCTCGATTGCGCTGTATTCCGAAGAGGTTTTCTATCGGCTCGAAGGCTCGAAGCTCTACATGGAAGACATGGTGGGTCCGGCCTGGCGCGAGGTGAAAACGTTTGAGGACGTCATGCACGCGCCGCCGACGTTCATCCGCTTTCTCGGAGAGGATTCCGTCTCGAGCATGCAGCGTGAATTCGGCGATTTACCGCTGCATTTCAAGTACGAGCAATGGATGGATTTCGTCGAATGCGCGGTCACCAACCGTGAGGCCACCAAGCAGCGCGCGCTTGCGCGGCTGTGCGCCGATTTTCAGGTGCCGTCGGAACGCGTGCTTGCCGTCGGCGATTCGCGCAACGACGTGCCGATGCTGCGCTGGGCAGGCATGGGCATCGCGATGGGGAACGCGCTGGCGGAGGTGCGGCAATCGGTGCGATACGTCACCGGCACCAACGACGAGGACGGCGTAGCGCTGGCGCTCGAGCGCTTTGCGCTGGGACCACCGCGAGAACAGAAAAAGCCCGCATAGACAGCCACGATGAATCAAATCCCGGCGAGCCCTGAATACGAAGCGCAGCTTCGCGCGATATTGCAGAATCACGATTGGCAAGCGCTGCGCGAATTCTCGCGCGAGCACAATCAGATTCCCGACGACGTGTACGACGAAGACCAGCATTTCTGGCAAGTGCTGCTGCACAAGATCATCTGCAACCGCATCGACACGATGGCGCTTCACGAGAGTTCGCGCAAGTGGCTCTCGGACAACGGATATACGGCGGACCTCGGGGGCTATTAGGTTGCGAGTCCGCGTCTTGGCGTTTGCGCGCCTGCGCGAGCTGATGGGCTCCGGATCGCAGGAGTTGCAAGTGGAAGAAGGCGCGAGCATCGGCGACGTTTGGGACGCACTTGCCGATCGCTACGCGGCGATTGCGCCGCTCGCAAATTCGACGCGCATCGCGCGTAACGGGCGCATCGTGAACGACGCCGGCGAGCGCATCGAGGACGGTGACGAGCTTGCGCTGCTGCCGCCCGCAGGCGGAGGGTGATGTTCGAGATCATTTCGGCGCCTATCGACCTAGCGGCGCTTGCGCATGCCGTGCGTAGCGATGCCTGCGGCGGCGTCGTGACGTTCTGCGGAATCGTCCGCGAGCGCTCCGACGACGGCCGTCTCGTAACGGGTCTGTCGTACGAAGCGCATGAAGCCATGGCGGTCGCGGAGTTCGAGCGAATCGCATCCGAGGCGCGCAAGCGCTTCGGTGCGCATGAGATCGCGATCGCTCATCGCGTGGGCGATCTGACCATCGGCGAGGTCGCCGTCGCCGTGGTCGTCGCATCGGCGCATCGCGGTGCCGCGTTCGATGCGTGCGAGTACGTCATCGACGAGCTCAAACGCCGCGCGCCCATCTGGAAGAAGGAGCATTATGCCGACGGCGGCGATAGCGTCTGGAAACAGAATGATTGTCGCCGCACTTCGCAAAGCGAAGCGGGGACCCCGAATGTTTAAAAGGCGCTCCGGCTTCCGTGCCTCCGCGCCCCCCATCGGCAAAGCCGCTGGGGCCCCCAATGTATGAACGTTTCGCTGCATAGGATCCAGGCTGAAAGCAACGGCGTCGCCGTGCTCGAGTACGAGCCGCGGCGTCCACGGAATGTCACGCTGGTCGTCGGACACGGCTACTCCAGTTCCAAGCACAATCTCGATTTTCTCTGCAACTTTTTGGCGAGTCACGGCTTCGCCGTGTTCAGTTTGGATTTTCCGGGACACAAGCTCGGTGCGAGCGGCGGCAGGCTGCACGGCATCGACGACCTGATTGACGCGATGGGTGCAACGGTTGCGTTTGCGCGTTCGCGGTACGACGGTCCGGTGTATCTGATGGGCCACAGCATGGGCGCGATGACCGCACTCTTTACCGCGGCCGCGGATCGATCGATTGCCGGGACGATTGCAATAACGACGGGATATGGGCGCCCCACGGCCATCGACACGCTGCAACGTAAAGGCCCTTCGACAAGCTCAGGACAGGCCAGGGCCGATTTTCGCTCGTCTTACGTGGACGGCATCGCGCTTCTGGATCTCGTAGCGGGCGTAGACGAACGCTTCGCGCAGGCACTGCCGCGCTTAGCAGGCAGGCCGCAGCTCTACATCGCCGCGCGCCGCGATGCGATGGTCAGCCCGCGAAGTGTCGAAGACCTCTACGAGCGCGCGCATGCACCGAAAGACTTCCTCATCATCGACAGCGACCACACCTACGCAGGCGACAACGCCCGCGGCGAGGTGCTGCAGTGGCTGAACGCACGGCACCCGCGCTGATTGCGGGGTTACGCAGATATAGCCGGCATCTGCTGATTCCGGAAGTCGGCGTCGCAGGACAAGAGCGACTGACCGGAGCGCGTGTGCTCTGCATCGGCGCAGGCGGCCTCGGCTCTCCGGTGCTCCAATATCTTGCCGCCGCGGGCGTCGGACGAATCGGCGTCATGGACGACGACGCGGTGGATGAAAGCAATCTGCAGCGTCAGACGATCTTCTCCACGGGTGACATCGGCAAGTCCAAAGCGCAGATTGCCGCGCAGCGCGTGCGCGAGATCAATCCGCTCGTTGCCGCCGATCCGATCCCCGCGCGCTTCGATGCATCGAACGCTCGCGATCTCGTGCGCTTGTACGACGTCGTCGTCGACTGCACCGATCGCTTCGAAACGCGCTACCTCATCAACGATGCGTGCGTGCTGGAAGGCAAACCCGACGTTTATGGTTCGATCTTTCGTTTTGACGGACAGGTCAGCGTCTTCGCACCGGAGCGCGGCCCGTGTTATCGGTGTCTTTTCCCGCAAGCGCCGCCTGCGGGCACGGTGCCGACGTGCGCGGAAGGCGGTGTTCTTGGTGTACTTGCGGGCATCGTCGGCACGCTCCAAGCGAATGAAGCGCTCAAACTGATTCTCGGCATCGGTGAACCGCTCGTCGGCCGGCTGCTGCTCGTGGATGCGCTCGGCATGCACGTTCGCGAACTTGTCATTGAACGCGATCCGGCGTGTCCGCTTTGCGGAGAGGAACCGACGATTCGCGACGTTGCGCTGCAAGCGGAGGAAGAGGACTTGGTAGACCTCGAGGAAGTCGATGCCGCGCATCTCGACGGTATCCTGCGTGAGGCCATCGTGCTGGACGTGCGCGAGCCGCACGAAGCGGTGCTCGGCGTGCTCGACGAATCCCTGCATATTCCAGCATCGCAGCTGCTTGAGCGTTTGCACGAACTGGATTCCGCGAAACGGTACGTCGTCGCATGCCGCGTCGGGCAAAAATCGCTGTGGGCCGCGCGGCTGCTGCGTGATGCGGGATTTCGCCGCGTCGTGCATTTGCGCGGCGGATTGCTTGCGTACGCCGCGCAGCACGAGGAGTTCGCATTTTTTTAATGATACGTAAGCCATTCGGGCCCGGAGCCGTCGACGTTCCGGTCATCGGCCAAGGAACATGGGATATCCCCGAGAGCGGAAAACGGTGCGACGAAGCGATTGCGGCGCTGCGTCGCGGCGTCGAGCTCGGCATGACGCACATCGATACGGCAGAGATGTATGGAAGCGGACGCGCTGAGGAGATCGTCGCGCAGGCGATCGCCGGTATCCCACGCGATTCGCTATTCATCACGACCAAAGTTCTTCCGGGCAATGCGAGTTACAAAGGGACGCTCGCCGCTTGCGAACGTTCCCTGCGGCGCTTGCACACCGACTACGTCGACCTCTATCTGCTGCATTGGCCGAGTGCTCACCCGATCGAGGACACGATGCGTGCGATGGAAACGCTGGCGGAGCAGGGGAAAGCCCGCTTTATCGGCGTGAGCAATTTCGATTTGGCCGACGTCCAGGAAGCGCAATCGTATTTGCGGCGCGCTCGGCTCGCATGCGATCAAGTGTTGTACCACCTCAAAGAACGCGGCCCGGAAGCGCAGCTCATGCCGTACTGCGCGCGGCACTCCATCGCAATAGTCGGTTACACACCGTTCGGCCGCGGACGTTTTCCGAGAAAGGAAGCCGAGCCGAATGGCGCGTTGGGGCGTATTGCGGCCGCGCATGGCAAAACCGTCAGGCAAGTCATCCTGAATTTCCTCACGCGTGAACCCAACGCGTTTGCAATCCCGAAAGCCTCGCGCGTGGAACATGTCGAAGAGAACGCCGGCGCCGTAGGATGGCGCTTGACTCCCGACGAGGTCACCGCGATCGATGCGGCGTTTCCGGTGCATGAAGGACCGCTGGCAACCCTCTGAACTCTATGCCGTCAAGCGTTTGGCGGTGCAAGCGGCGCGCGATCTCGGCGCCGCCGACGTTCGCGTGGCACCGGCTCATCCCGACGAAGCAGCACGCGAAGCGATGCGCGCCGCCTTTGCGCGCGGCGATTTCACGACGTGGCGCTACGACGACGATTACGCGCGCAAAGCGTCCTCGCCGCAGCACGTTCTCGCGGGCGCGCAAAGTGTAATCTGTGTCGCGATGCCGTATCGCACGCAAGAACCCGCGTACGCGCCGCTTACCGGGCGCGTTTCGAACTATGCATGGTCTGCCGACTATCATCATCGCGTGAAGGCACTGCTTGCCGAAGTTGCGCGGCGCATCGACGAGCAAATTGGCGAATCCGTCACGGCGATCGCCTGCGACACCAAACCGCTCGCGGAACGCGCGTTTGCTGCGCGTGCAGGACTGGGATGGGTCGGCAAACACACGAACCTCATCAATCCGCAGGCGGGGTCGTTCGTGTTTTTGGGCGAGATCGTGACGACGTTGCCGTTACCGCCGGATGTGCCGCTGCGGAAAACGTGCGGAACGTGCGCGCGCTGCATCGATGTATGTCCGACGGGCGCGCTGCGTGGCGATTACACGATCGACGCAACGCGCTGCATCGCCGATCTCACGCAGCGCACCGATGGGATCCCGCGGGAAATGCGTGCCTCGATCGGCACGTGGGTTTGGGGTTGCGACCTCTGCCAGATTGCCTGTCCGCCGAACGAGCGCGCAACGGTGAAAGCAAGCGGGGCTAATCGCGCGTTGACGCCGGAGATCTCGACACCCGCGTTGGTGCGGCTGCTGCAATTGCGCAGCGGCGAGTTCAAGCGCACGTATGCACGCACGGCGATGGGTTGGCGCGGTGCAGCAGTATTGCGGCGCAACGCCGCAGTCGCGCTCGGCAATTCACTCGATCGCGCCGCCGTTCCGGCTTTGGCTGCCGCACTCGGCGAGGACCCGCATCCGATGGTCCGCGGACATGCTGCGTGGGCACTGGGGCGCATCGGTGGGAATGCGGCCGTAACGCACTTGCGCCGCTGCTTACTCCGGGAGCAAGATGAAGCAGTGCGCGAAGAGGCGGAGGCGGCAATTTCCGCGTCGGAACCCCCACCGGCTTGCTCGCGTTAGACCGAATATGAAACGAATCATTCCGGCTATCGTCGCCCTGCTTGCCGTTCTTTCGGTGTTCGCCGCGAGCGCGCCGGCTCGCGCACAGGACGCAGCCGTCGTGAGCGTCGTGCAACATATGGTTGCTGCGGATGCGGGCCTGACGAGCTATACGGCAAGCGTGCACGCCGATATCGAGATGCATTCGTTTCCGTTCATCAGCCCTTCGCTCGACGGTACGTATTATCACAAAGAGCCGAACAAGAACAAAATCGTCTTCACGAGCGGCCTGCCGTATATCGCCAAGGAATTCAGCAAAGTTTATCCGGACATCGAGAGCCCGTCGCACTGGTTCGAGCGCTACTACGTTACCCTGGAACAAACCGACGGTTCGTACACGACCCTCAAACTCGTTCCGCGCAAGCACGGGCGCATCGATCACATCGATGCAAGGATCGACGACGCCACCGCGGATCTGGTGCAACTGCGTTGGAACTACAACGACGGCGGCTACGCGACGTTGAACCAAACGTATGCCGTCATCGACGGGCATCGCCTCGTGACCGAGCAAACCGGGCATTTCGACGTACCGCATTACGACGCAGACTTGAAGTCGACGTTCACGGCGTTTCACATCAACGCGAACATTCCGGACTCGGTGTTCGCGGACAACGGGTGACCTTTTCGATTGTCGCCGCCGATCCGCAGAGCGGTGAGGTCGGCATTGCGGTGGAGTCGAAATTCTTGAGCGTGGGCGCGGTCGTTCCGTGGGTGCGCGCCGGCGCAGGTGCAATTGCGACCCAAGCTTTTGCGAACACCGCGTACGGGCCGCGCGCGCTCGAGATGCTGTCCGCCGGGAATGCGCCCGGCGACGTTGCGGCAGCGCTCGTCAAAGACGACGAGAACCGGGAGGATCGACAGTTCGGCGTCGTCGACGTCACGGGACGCGCGGCGACTTTCACCGGCGAGAAATGCATCACGTGGGCAGGTGGGATTGCCGGCCCAGGCTTTGCGGCACAAGGCAATATTCTTGCGGGCGCCGCAGTCGTCGACGCGCTGGCGACGTCCTTTACCGGATCGTCGGGACCGCTTGCCGATCGGCTCATCGGCGCGCTTCGGGCCGCGCAAGATGCGGGCGGCGACAAACGCGGGCAGCAGAGTGCGGCGCTCGTCATCGAAAAGCCGCGCGGCGGTTATGCGGGCTTCAACGACCGGTACGTCGATCTGCGCGTCGACGATCACCCTGCCCCGATCGAAGAACTCGCGCGCCTGCTCGAGCTGCATAAGCTCTATTTTTCCCCACCGCAGCCGCAAGACGTGATTCCCATCGACGACGCGTTGGGAAGAGAACTTGTGCGAGAATTGGTGCGCATCGGCGCGTTGGACGGCGGCGAGCGTTTCGACGAGCGGGCGCGGACTGCGCTGGTGTCCTTCATGCACGTGGAAAATCTCGAGAACCGCGTGCGTGACGACGGTGCCGTCGATCGCCAGACGCTGGAATACCTACGAAACGTGTCACGCTGAGTTCGTGTCACGCTGACTTCGTGTCACGCTGAGGTATCGAAGCGGGCGGGCCGAGGTATCGGGGCCCGGGTGTGGGGAAGAACCCTGGCATGGCGGCAGTCCCGGTCATCGACCTCACGCGCGAAGTGCTGGCGGATCAGTTCAATCGGCCCATCACCTATTTGCGCATCTCGGTGACCGACAAGTGCAATTTGCGGTGCGTGTACTGCATGCCCGAGCGCGGATTGCCGTGGCTGCCGAAAGCGCAGATTCTTTCGTACGAAGAGATCGCGCAGCTCGTCGCCGCGGCAGCACCCCTCGGCGTGAGCAGCGTGCGCCTTTCCGGGGGCGAGCCGCTGATTCGCAAAAATCTGCACCACCTGGTAGAAGAGCTTGCCGCGATCGACGGCGTCGAGGACATCGCGCTCTCGACGAACGGTCTGCTGCTCGAAGCGCAGATCGATGCGCTGGTCGCAGCCGGCCTCAAACGCGTGAACGTCTCGCTCGATACGCTGCGTGAAGATCGCTTTTTCGAGATCGCGCGACGGCCTGGCCTCGACCATGTGCTGGCCGGGATCGATGCGGCGATTGCGCGCGGCCTGGGACCTGTGAAAATCAACTGCGTCGTAATGCGCGGACAAAACGACGACGAGATCGCCGCGTTCGCACAATGGACGAAAGAGCGAGCCGTCTACGTGCGCTTCATCGAGCTGATGCCCGTTCGGGAAAACTTGGACGTGCAGCGCGACGCCTATATGAGTGCCGACGAAATTTTGGAACGCGTTCGCGAGATTGGCGATCTACGGCCGGTTCCCGGACCGGGTGGGAACGGCCCGGCGCGATACTTTGCGTTCGACGGCGCACCAGGCGCGGTCGGCGTCATCAGTCCGCTCTCGCACGACTACTGCGAACGGTGCAACCGCGTGCGCT
>Ga0209168_10002124_pt1 | contig 14623 bp, 12 predicted proteins | sample Coa_R1_FD_187156 | JGI IMG/M metagenome (GOLD analysis project Ga0209168, IMG submission 187156) | Surface soil microbial communities from Centralia Pennsylvania, which are recovering from an underground coalmine fire - Coalmine... | ecosystem: Environmental > Terrestrial > Soil > Unclassified ... | reverse complement strand
GGGCAAGCAAGGGTCTATAGCAAAGCGCTGGTCGAGGAGAACAGAGAAGAAATGTTAAAGGCAGGATAGAGTTCCGAGGCGTAGGGTAGGTTTATCCGGTTGGCGGTGAGCCCGGAGCCCGAGCTTACGATCGCGCGTTGCGCCCCGCAAGGGAGGCAGCGAAAGCAGGTCAAGCGAGGGTCAGAAGCGAGCTACTGGCCGAGACGAATGGACCCTACACCACCTCGGAACTCTCTTAATTTTTTAGTCCCGAGTTGTGAGTCCCGAACATTCAGCCGTCAGCATTAAGCCTATGCCGGATTCGGCTTCTAGCCCTAGTTCCTACCGTGCATTCCCTGGCCCACCCACCGTATAGATCCGCGGAATCCTCTCCTCTAAGCCCGGCAGCGCCGGAAACGCTGCATGCGGCTCCGTCTGATACCAATACGCGACTGAAAAATAATTATCTGACCGCACATTCGCATGCCCATGCTCGATCGTCGCCCGCAGCGACTTCGTGAACGGGATCGGCGAATCCAGATGAAACCGGTACACCGACGATCTACCGCCCGCCATTTCCTTTCCGACGACCGGCGCTCCAAACAGAGCATACGAGAACGGACGCCCGCCAAAATCCCATGCCCCCAGAAAATAATCTTCCGAACCGGTCCCATTGATTGACGGCCGCTTCTCGCCATCGACAAAAAACATGTCGTCTCCCTCGCCCCACCATCCATTTTGATTCTGCAGCACCGACATCGTCACACCCACAAAGTGCCCACGACCGGTCGCCTCCATCCAGACGTAGTTACCATCTCCGTCCAGATTCTTCTTGTCGTTAACGATCGCATCCCCGTTCGACTTCCATTGATTCGTCCACCCATGATTTGGCGCAGCCTGCCGGTATTGTGCGTGGAAGTAAAGCGTGTCCGCCGGCAGCGGCTTGCTGTAAGCGCGGTAATCGATGTTGAAATAAAAGGCGTCCGTCCGGATCGTGCCCTCATTCGTCACCGTGATCCGCGCGTGCTTCTGAAACGGCATCGGAAAAAAGCAATTCAACGCCTTCTCCGACCCAACCGAGAGCGGCTGCGATTTATAAGCGAAATATTCCCCCAGCCCCAGCCCGTAGAAATCTCCAATGGGAGCCTCCACGCTCGGCGTATTCTCCCCATCCCAATACATCCGCAACACCAGCGCCTTCAAATGATCCGGATCGTCGCTCGCAATCGTGACCCACACATGAGTGACGAGCCCGGGGCCGGCCTCATCGAGCAAAGTCAGAGTCTCGCCAGGCGCGATGGCCCGCGCATCCGCATTCCCCCCGCTCCGGTCATAACTCGATGCCCGATGCTGTACATAATCTTTTTCCTGCGGCAGCGATGCCAGCCAGGAACTCGGATCCTGGGCGACAAGGGGATGCGAGAGAAGAGACAACAGACAAAACCCGACGACCGATTTTAGTGTTTTCATTTCGAACCCCGCAAAATTCGTGCAGACCCTGCACGACCGCAGCCGCGAAGCAGTGAAAGAATGCACCCCACGGCGCAAGCCGTGATCGTGAGACGAACGGCCCTGAAGAAGCGAAAGTAACGAGCGCCGCTACAGAGGTATATTCCCATGCTTCTTCGGCGGATTCTTATCCCGCTTCGTCTCCAGCATGGCGAGGGCCTGAATCAATTTCTTCCGCGTATCCCGCGGCTGGATCACTGCATCAACGAATCCCCGGTCCGCCACCACGTACGGATTCGCAAAGCGGTCGCGGAACTCTTCAATCTTTTCCCGCCGCACCTGCTCGCGGTTCGCGCCTGCAGCATCGAGCTCGCGTTTATAAACAATATCGACTGCGCCCTCCGGACCCATCACTGCAATCTCCGCCGTCGGCCACGCATAGTTCACGTCGGTTCGAATATGCTTCGACGCCATCACGCAATATGCGCCGCCGTAGGCCTTGCGCGTGATCACCGTAACCTTCGGCACGGTCGCCTCGGCGAATGCAAACAGCAGCTTCGCTCCATGCTTGATGATCCCTCCATACTCCTGCGCGGTCCCGGGCAGAAATCCCGGGACATCTTCAAACGTCACCAACGGAATATTGAAGCAGTCGCAGAAGCGCACAAAGCGCGCGCCTTTCACCGATGCATTGATATCGAGGGTGCCGGCCAGCGTCGACGGTTGATTCGCCACAATCCCTACCGATCGCCCGTCCAGCCGCGCAAATCCTACGACGATATTCCTCGCATAGTGCTCCTGCACTTCGAAGAAATATCCGTCGTCGACCACCGCATGAATCACATCTTTGATGTCGTACGGCTGACTCGACTGCTGAGGAATAACCTTGTCGAGCGCCGAATCTGCGCGGTCTACCGGATCGGTGCACGCTTTTCGCGGAGCCTCGTCCAGATTGTTCGACGGGATAAAACTCAGCAGCTCCCGCACCATCGACAAACATTCCGCATCATCGTGCGCCAGAAAGTGCGCCACGCCCGACGTCTCGTTGTGCGTCGTCGCCCCGCCCAACTGTTCCTTCGTGACCTCTTCATGCGTCACCGTCTTGATCACGTCCGGCCCGGTGATGAACATGTACGACGTGTGATTCACCATCAGCACAAAATCCGTAATCGCCGGAGAATACACCGCCCCGCCCGCGCATGGCCCCATGACCGCCGATATCTGCGGCACCACTCCGCTGTACAGCGTGTTACGTAGAAAAATATCCGCGTACCCGGCCAGCGACATCACGCCTTCCTGAATCCGCGCCCCTCCTGAATCGTTCAGTCCGATGACCGGCGCGCCCATCTTGGCCGCGAGATCCATGATCTTTACAATCTTCCCCGCGTTCGCCTCCGACAGCGATCCGCCGAATACGGTGAAATCCTGCGCGAACACATATACCAGCCGCCCTTCGATCCGCCCGTAGCCGGTGACGAATCCATCGCCCGGAATCTTCTGCTCCGCCATCCCGAAGTCCGTGCAGCGATGGGTGACCAGTTTGTCTGTCTCTTCAAACGTTCCTTCGTCGAGCAGGAACGCAATCCGTTCCCGCGCCGACATCTTTCCCTCTTTATGCTGCCGTTCCCGGCGCTTCTCCCCGCCGCCGTCTTCCGCCAGTTGATTCCGCTTCTTCAATTCCGCGACTTTATGTTCCAGATCCATGGGCAGGATTATAGACTCGGGGCACGTGTCCCGCGGTAGGCGCGCCACTGCACGGACTGGAAGCCTTCCGCGTTGTTGTCCTCCCGTAATCTGTTACTTGGCGCGTGCTTTGTCTAGCATGATCCTTCGCACGAAATGAGGAGGAACCATGCCATCAAAGTTCTGGATTCGAGCCGCCGCGACCGCGCTCGTTTCGCTCTCGCTTGCGGCAAGTATGGCGGCGCAGGATCACGATCATGGCGATCACGACCGAGACGATCATGGTTGGCACGAACACGATCGCGATGACCACCACGGAGACCGCCATGACGATCACTGGCGTGACCACGACCATTTCCGCTACGCCGACCACGACCGCGACCTCCGCGGCTGGTATCACGACCACTACCGGCATTTGCCTCCGGGTCTTGCCATGCGCGACCACCTGCCCCCCGGATTAGGGCACAGGCTTATCGTCAACGGATTCGTTCCGGTAGAGGCGCGTGGCTACATGCATCCCTGCCCGCGCGAGCTTGAAGTTATGCTCCCGCCCCCGCCGCCCAATTTCGTCCATGTCGTGATCGGCGGAAATCTGGTCCTCTACAACCGCGCCAACTTCCAGATCGCCGACGTCTTCCACTTCAGCGTTAATTGATCTATTGATTCAAGGTTGCCTCACCCTTGTCGCGCTCTCCGCGGCAGGGTGGGGATTTGCATTTCGAAACAGATCGCCCTGTTCTCAAGGGATTCAGGAAGACACTCGAAACCTGAAACTCGAAACTTCCTGCTGCGTTACACTGCCACACAGATGTCCTCTCTCTCCGACCAGATGGGCTTCAACTTCCGCAGTCCCGAGCGCCGCGTATGGAAGGTCCGCGACCTCGTTGCCGCCGTTCGTACGCATATCGAGCGCGAATATTCCGACGCGTGGGTCGAGGGAGAAATCTCCAATTTCCGCGCTCCCGACTCCGGACACCTCTATTTCACGCTGAAAGAGGGCAACGCTCAGCTCAAAGTCGTGATGTTCCGCTCGTCCGCGCGACTGCTGCGCTTCCGCCCCGCTGACGGTCTGCAAGTCGTGGTTCGCGGACGCATCACCATCTACGAAGATCGCGGCGAGCTGCAGATCTCCGCCGAATACATCGAGCCCAAAGGCGCTGGATCCCTCCAACTCGCCTTCGAACAGCTCAAAGCCAAACTCGAGGCCGAGGGACTCTTCGCCGCCGAGCGCAAAAAGCCGATCCCCACTCTGCCCTCGTGCATCGGAATTATTACCTCCGCGCAAGCCGCCGCGCTCCGAGATATCCTCAACATCCTGCAGCGCCGACATCACTCCGCCAACATCCTCATCTTTCCGGCGCAGGTTCAAGGCGAGGCCGCATCTGTCGAAATCGCAACGGGTGTGCGGTATTTCAACCAGCACGACAACGTCGATGTCATCATCGTCGCGCGTGGCGGAGGCTCGGCCGAAGATCTCGCTCCATTCAACACAGAAGGCCTCGCCCGCAGCATCGCCGCCTCCGAAATTCCCGTGATCTCCGCCGTCGGACACGAGACCGATTTCACCATTACCGACTTCGTCGCCGATCTCCGTGCGCCCACTCCGTCGGCCGCCGCCGAACTTGTCATCCGTTCGCGCCAGGAAATCGAAGAACAAGCCGCCGCGCTGCACGAGCGCCTTGCCCGCGCGATCCGGTACCGACTGCTTATGGGACGTCAGTCGCTCACGGAGCTATCCCAGCACGGAGCCTTCGCGCGCATGATGGAAGTGATCCGTCAGCGCCAGCAGAAGCTCGATGATCTCGCGCACCGTATGGAACTCGGCCAACGCCTCGTGCTTGAGCAAAACCGGCGCCGTTGGGAAAAAGTCTCTGCCGCCGTCCGCCACTACGATTTGCGCCTCGTGCTCTCCGGTATGCGCAAGGAACTCGACAGTCACACAATGGCTCTCGTCGCCGTGACGCGCAATGTTCTGTTGCAGCATCGCGTCCGCAGTGAGCGCCTTCAGACCGCTCTACAATCCCTCTCGCCATTAGCTATCCTCGACCGCGGCTATGCGCTTGTCTTCGATGCAGAGGGAAAACTTCTGAAGGACGTCGCCTCCGTAAACGCGGGTGATAACATTTCCGCCCACCTGGCCCACGGCCAGCTCTACGCTACCGTAAACAAGAAAGAACCCTAACTGTCTTAGGTGGGGACACCGCCTCGACTGTCCGCGGAGCGAAGCTCCGCGGTGCCTGCATTACAATGGAGCTTCCCAGATCAGGAGCCGACTGAATTGTTGCCGGTCATCACATCCTGGACGCAAGGCGCGTGGATCGCACTCGACATCCTGCTCGTCGCCCTGCTCATCTACCAGGTGCTGGTGATGATTCGCGGCACGCGCGCCGTCGCGATGCTGGCTGGCCTGATGGTTGTCGCCATCATCTTCTACTTCGCTCGCATCGGCGAGCTCACCACTCTCAACTGGGTCGTCAGCAACGTCCTGCCGTATCTCGTGTTTGCGCTGATCGTCGTCTTCCAGTCGGAGATCCGCCACATCCTCGCCGACCTCGGCCGCCGGCTTACCTTTTTCGGAGGATCCTCTTCCGAAAGCGAAACTTACGACGATATCGTCCTCGCCGCCAATCTTTTCTCGCAACATCAGACTGGAGCCCTCATCGTCATCGAGCGTGAAATCGGGCTTCGCACTCACATCGAAAGCGGAGTTCCGCTCGACGCCCGCCTGTCCTATGATCTGCTCGCGACGATCTTCCGCCCCAGCGCCCCGCTCCACGACGGAGCCGTTATCGTCCAGAAGGATCGCATCGCCGCCGCGGCTTGCTTCCTGCCACTGTCGATGAATCCGCTACTCTCCACTCAACTCGGAACGCGTCACCGCGCCGGAATCGGCATCACCGAAGAAACCGACGCCATTGCCGTCATCTGCTCCGAAGAAACCGGAGCGATCAGCTTCGCTATCGGAGGCCGTATCGAGCGCGACCTTACGGTGGAGCAACTCCGCGAGCGCCTGAGCAGCGAGCTGCGCCGCCACATCACACCCGTCCCGCTGCCGACGCCCATCGCTCAAAGTCTCGGGGACGAGCCTGATACCAGCCTCGAATCGCCTCTCCTCGAATCGGACCGCAATCCCGAACCCGGCTCGTCCGCGGGGCCTCACCTATGATCGCCTTCCTCAAGCGCTACGTCTTTCATAACTTCGGACTGAAGGTGCTCTCGCTCGTGCTCGCTACAGGACTCTGGTTCATCATTTCGCGCGATGAGCAGCCGGCCGAAGTCGCGGTCCGCGCTCCTATCGTTTTCGAACACGTTCCCACCGATCTGGAAATCAGCTCTGAGTCAGCTCCCGAGGCCCTGATCCGCGTTCGCGGCCCCGAGCGCGTCATCCGCGAACTGAGGTCGAATGAAGTTCAGGCTCAACTAGATCTCTCCGGAGCCAAGCCGCAGGAGCGTACCTTCGAACTCACCGCCCAAGACGTTCGCCATCCCCGCGACGTCGCCGTCATGCAGATTATCCCCAGTCAGCTTCATCTCACGTTCGACACGCGCCTCACGCGCGAGATCGATGTGCGCCCCCGGATCGCCGGTGCCGATAATCTTCCGAACGGGGAGCAGGTTGTCAAAGTAGATGTTGATCCCGCGCGCATCACCATTACCGGGCCTCGCCGTCACGTGGAAAAAGTCGACTCCGCCACCACCGATCCCATCGACGTCGTCGGCACGCAAGGCACCGGCTTCTTCAACGTTAACGTCTATGTCTCAGACCCGCTCGTGCAAGTTGTAGACCCGACCAACGTCCGCGTAACGGTCGTAATCCAAAAGGTAGGCGCCGCAACCGCACACTGATAAACGCCAGGACGTCCCGGGTGAGACTTCGTGCCCTTCTTTCTTACTGGTCCAAGAAATGCGACGTTTCCATTCAAGAATCAACAATCAAAATTCAACATTGATTTATCATCTGTAGTCGCCCTATCTATGAGTCAGCAACGTCAACTATTCGGAACCGACGGTATCCGCGGAGTCGCAGGAGAATTCCCCCTTACCACCCAGAGCACGTATCTGATCGGCCGCGCACTCGGTCACGATCTTGTCCACACGGTCGCCAAGCCGCAAGCGGTCGTCGGCCAGGATACCCGCGAATCCAGCCGCTGGATCGCCGACCGCGTCTCCGAAGGCCTGGCCGCCGTCGGCGTCGATGTCCACAGTGCCGGCGTCATCACCACTCCCGGGGTCGCCTATCTCGCCCGTTCGCGCAACATGGCGGCGGGAGTCGTCATCTCTGCGTCGCATAATCCATGGACCGACAACGGCATCAAAGTCTTCTCCGGCGATGGATTCAAGCTGACCGACTCCCGCGAACTCGCCATCGAAAAAGAAATCTTCGCACAGCTCGAAAATCCCGCCTCCGCGGACGATACCGCCCTGAAAATTCCGCGCCCCTCGCTCCCCGGCGAATCGCAACTCCGCCACGCCTACATCAAATTTCTTGCCGCAAGCGTCTCCAGCGATCTCAGCAAGCTCCGCGTGCTCGTCGACTGCGCCAACGGAGCCGCCACCGCCGAGGCTCCCGAACTTTTCCGCTCGCTCGGCATTCAGGCTACCTTCCTCCATCACTCACCCAACGGGAAGAACATCAACGAGAACTGCGGCGCGCTTCATCCGGAAACTTTGGGAAAGTCGGTAGCCAAAGCGGAAGGCAAGTTCGATCTTGGGGTCACTTTCGATGGCGACGCCGACCGAGCCCTTTTCTGCGACGCCTCGGGCCGCGTCGTCAATGGAGACGCTGTGCTTCTCGCTGCCGCCCGCGACCTTCACACCCAGGGAAAACTGAAGGGCGACACCGTGGTCGCCACCACAATGTCGAACATGGGTCTCGAAATCGCGCTCAAGAAATCCGGCATTCGCATGCTGCGGGCCAATGTCGGAGACAAGTATGTCCTCGAAGAAATGCTCAGAACGGGCGCCACTCTTGGCGGAGAGCAGTCCGGCCACATCATCTTCCGCGACGGAGATTCCACTACCGGCGACGGTCTTCTCACCGCCCTCCGCCTGATGGATATCGTCGTTCGCACCGGCAAGTCGCTGGCCGATCTCGTCCACGATCTGAAAGTCTTGCCGCAGAAGATTCAGAATATCCGTGTGCGCGAGAAAGTCCCATTCCAGCAGGTGCCAGAGATTCAGGCTATGATCGATTCGGCCGAAAAAGAGCTGGACGGCAACGGCCGCGTCGTCGTTCGGTACTCCGGCACCGAAGCCTTAGCGAGAGTCATGGTCGAAGCCGAGTCTGAATCAAAGATGCAGGCGATCACAGCCGCGATCGCGGCCGAAATCCAAAAGGCTCTCGGCGCCTGAGTTAATGGCGGAATCTGTCGATTTCCGGCGGAAAACGACAACTACAAGAATGGTAGGCCCGAATGGATTCGAACCATCGACCTCTTCCGTGTCAAGGAAGCGCTCTAGACCAACTGAGCTACGGGCCTACAAACTAGCGGTTCATCAATTCTAACGGGCAATGTGCGATTCCGGCAAACACCTTGGTCGGGTTCTCTGGTCGACCAAGATGAATCAGATTGGCGCCGGCGAAAGCGCCTTTGCTGCCCTCCGTTGAAAATCCCGAGCGTTGATTCTTTCGCAAATTCCTGCAAGTTCAGGAAGCGGCCCGGTCCACTGTAGCTCGTCCAATGTCTGAAAGACCGGCACATCCAGCCGAAGAGTCGCGAGCGTGCGAAATAACAACGCTTGACCCCATTCAGCGTAAAGAGTTTCGGATAATCCGCGCGCCCGCCGGAGCGATGCCGGCCACGAACGCCAATCCTTCGGAATGTCCTCAAGGTGCCGATACTGAGATAGTACGATCGCCGCCCCTTTTTCGCCCCACCCTGCGATGCCCGGATATCCGTCCGCGCTGTCGCCCACGAGAGCGAGATAGTCCGGAATCGACTCCGGCATGACACCAAACTTCGCCTCGATGCCAGCCTCGTCGCGAACGATCTCGCGGCGGCGATCAAGTTGAACCACGCGCGTGCCTTGCACGCACTGCGCAAGATCTTTATCTGGAGTGCAGATGAACACTCGTTCCAGTCGTTGATCCGCCGCCGCTTTGGCCGCCGCCGCTGCGAGCGCATCGTCAGCTTCGAAATACGTCATCGGCCAGACAACTACTCCCAGCGCCTGCAGTGCCTCTTCGAGGATCGGAAATTGCGACAGCAGTTCCGGAGGAACGCCTTCGCTCGTCTTGTAGCCCGGGTAAAGCTCATTGCGGAAGGATTCAACGACGTGATCGGTCGCAACTCCAATGTGAGTTGCCCCCTGCTCGATCATCGAGAGGACTGACGCTACGACGCCCCGCACTGCGCCAATTTCTTGTCCGGACGTATCCTGGCTCGGCGGCACGGCAAAAAAATGCCGGAACAGTTCGTAGGTTCCATCGACAAGATAAACATTCATATTCGCTAGCCGCGATCCATTGCCATGAATAAGTTATTGAGCGATTCGGCGAGCGTGGGATGCGCGTACGTCGCATCTCGCAGCGCCGTGTACGGCAATTTGCCCATCATAGCCGTTTCCAGCACGGCCATGACCTCTCCGCCTTCGATGCCGAGCATTGCTGCTCCTAAAATCTGAGTGCTGTCTGAGTCCACGATGGCTTTCATGAAGCCGCGAGTCTCGCCGACTTCCAATGCCCGGGCAACTGATGTCATCGGCAGTTTCGCCACGCGGATCTTGCGGCCCTGGGCGCGCGCTTCTGTTTCGCTCAGTCCAACGCGCCCTAACTGCGGATCAATGAACACGCAATAAGGGACCTGCCGCCCCTTAGTCGACGCCGATTTCCCATCGAGCAGATTCGACTTCAGGATCCGAAAATCGTCGTATGAAATATGCGTGAATGCCGGGCCGCCTTTGATGTCGCCGAGCGCATAAATGCCCTCGACATTCGTTTCTAGCCGATCGTTGACCTCGATGCATCCCTTGGTGTCCGTCCTGACGCCGGCGGCGGGCAAATTCAAGGTATCCGAGTTTGGCACGCGCCCGGTTGCGACCAACAGATGTGATCCGGTCAGCGTCTGCGCGTTTCCACCGGCAGCCACGTGCAGACCGAACTTTCCATCCGCATAAGCCACGCGACTCGCACTCGCGTTGAACGTCACTTCAACGCCATCTTCACCCAGGATCTTCGCAATCTCATCCGCAACATCCTTGTCTTCCCTGGTCAGCAACTGCTCCGCGCGCTGCACAATCGTCACCCGGCTTCCGAAGCGCCGGAAAAGCTGGCCGAACTCCAGTCCGATGTATCCTCCGCCAAGGATCAACAAATGCTCGGGCGGGGAATCGAGTTCCATAATCGAAACATTGTCGAGAAATGGAACGCGATCAAGCCCATCCAATTTCGGCCGCGACGCTCGTGTGCCAGCATTGATGAAGATTTGCGAAGCGGTGAGACTGCGCTCGCTCCCGTCATGGAGTCGAACCCCCACGGCCTTCGGCCCCGTGAATCGTGCTTCCCCGAAGATCAGATCAAGATTCGCGGTCTTTTCCAGGCCTGTTTGGCCGCTGGTACGGAACTTATCCACGATATCGCGTTTCCGCTGGCGGACTTTTTCCATATCGATGCGGACCGCGCCGGTCTGCACGCCATAATCCGCCCCGCGTCGCGCTAGGTAAGCGACTCGGCCGCTGGCAATCATCGTCTTCGTCGGAGTGCATCCTTCATTGATGCACGTGCCGCCGACGTGCCTGCGTTCGATGATCGAGGTCCGCTTGCCTGCCGCCGCCAACGCCTCCGCCAGCGGATTTCCGCCCTGTCCTGAACCGATAACGATTGCGTCGTATTGCTGCGCGTTACTCATTCAAAAAGTCCTGCAGGTTCCCATCATCGGGAGCCAAAGAACAATCCGAGCCCAATCGCAACCAGATCTTCGGGAATTGCGACCACGAAGTCAGGGACGCGCAAAATCCGAACCAGCCCAACCCGCGCGTTATAGCCACCAAACGCGCCCACGATCGCGCCGATTGCCCCGCAGAGCGCTCCGACCCATAACGTGGCGAAACTGGCTACCGCGATGCATGCTCCAGTAAGAGCGCCCGTTATGATTCGTGCAGACAACCCAACGGCGCCGGTGCGCGGCGGCGTATTTGGCAATTGGTCTAGCACCAATTCGATCACGGCTAGAATGGTAAAGACGATCACCGCCCATTTCGAAGCCATGAATGCTACCGGAGAAACCTTCAGCAGGATCCAGCGAAGGTATGCCGACCATGCGACGATCGCCGGCGCCGTAAACGATCGCAGCCCGGCGACGAAGCCGATCCCAAACGCAAACCAGATAGCGAAGTTTGAATTCATAGGGAGCCTTTGACGCGAACCGGTTGAACAGAGATGTCTTAACTCGGGTTCTCAGAAATTGGCAGCACAACCTGAAAAACCGTGTCTCCGGGCTTGGAATGAACCTGAATGCTTCCTCGATGCTTCCTTACGATCCGTTGCACCGTATCGAGACCGAGCCCTGTCCCTTCGCCCACGCCTTTGGTCGTGAAGAACGGCTCGAAAATGTGCGGCTCAACTTCCTGAGAAATTCCCGGCCCATTGTCGCCAATCTCCACGATCGCGTAACCGTCGTCCAAGTACGTGCGCACGCGCAGTTCGCCCTTTCCACCCATGGCATCAATCGCGTTGTCGATGAGGTTCGTCCACACCTGGTTCAATTCGCTGCCAAACGAATTGACAAGAACAGGCGCTTGCACGTAATCGCGCTTCACAACCACGCCCTTCTTCAACTTGTGATTGAGAATCGTGAGGGTTGTCTCCAGAGTCTTCACCACGTCTACGTTCTGGATCGGAACCTGATCCATGAACGTATATTCCTTGATGGCGCGAACGAGATCGGAAATCCGCGAAGTGCTGCTCTCAATTTCATTGAGCAACCCGGAAATCTCGACTGAGGTGGAAATTCTCACCAGCGCAGCGCGGGCCGTATCGGGTTCGAGCGTCTCAAAGAGCGTTTCGAGCGATTCCGGTTTGAAGTTTCGCCGTGCCAGATCGCCTGCAAGCTGCCAGAGATCGTTCTGTCCATGACTGCGCAGCAACGAATCGATTCGATCCTCGAGCGCATCAGCCGTCAGCGCATCTGGAGGCGGACCATCCGCCTGCGTGATGGAAGCCTCCAACTTTTCGATTTCCGCTCGTTGCGCAGCAGTCAGATCACGGCGTCCAAGTTCGTGACTGGCGTCCCGCACTCGCTTCAACATGTCGCGGAGCTGGCTCGTCGCGCGCTTTGCGGCAGATGCGGGATTGTTCAGTTCATGCGCCAGTCCCGCCGAGAGCTTGCCCAGCGCCGCCAGCCGGTCCCGCTGCTGTTCAAAGCGCGTAGCTTCGCGAATTCTGTCGGACATCATGCCGACCAACCGCGTCGCCAGTTCCGGCATCTTCTGCACGAGTTCCTGAAACTTCGCGGCTGGGAAACGAAGCACGCGTCCAGCCGTTACCGCGCGTCCGTTCAAGCTGTACTTCTTCATTCGGGAGAACGGCAGAACGCCCGTGACTTCGCCCGGTTCGAGATCAACGGTGAACGCTTGGCCGCCAAATTCTCCGCGCCATTGGAACTTACCCTCGAGCAATACGAACATCGCTTCGGCGGGATCGCCCTGCCGCGCGTACACGTCGCCCGCCTTGAGTTGAATTTCCTTCGATTGGCTGAGGAACCAGGCAATCTGGTCGTCCGGCAGGCCTTCGAACGCGGAGGTCTTTCGCAAGAATTCGGAAGGGTCGGTCATTTAGACCTTGCTTAAATATTGATGAATGAATTGCACGCCCACAGAACCTTCACCTACTCCCGAGGCCACGCGCTTCACCGATCCATGCCGCACATCTCCGACTGCAAAAATCCCGGGAACATTCGTCTCAAGCAGAAAAGGATCCCGGTCGAGCGTCCATCCCTTCGGACGCTTGCCCCCACGCATCAGGTCAGGACCGGTGAGGATAAATCCGCGGTCATCACGCTCGATCGCGTCGCCCATCCAATCCGTGCGTGGCAACGCGCCGATAAAGATAAACATCGAGCTTGCCGGAACGCGCTCGACTTTGTTTGTATCGGAACAGAGAACCGAAACTTCTTCCAGATGCGTATCGCCGTGGACTTCCGCTACGCTGGCATGAGTCCACACTTGAATATTCGCAGTTTCCCTGATCTGATCGATCAGATACTGCGACATGGTCTTCGAGAGGCCATCGCCCCGTACAAGGATCACCACGCGCTCGGCATATTTCGAGAAATTCATCGCCGCCTGCCCCGCCGAATTCGCGCCGCCGATTACGTAGACAACCTCGCCCTTGCATGACAGCGCTTCTGTCGTGCCGCCTCCGTAATACACGCCCGCGCCTTGCAGTCGATCGATGCCCGGCGCATCCAGTCGACGCCACTGCACTCCCGTGGCAATCATCAGCGCATGACAGGAAATCTCGTTCCCGTCCGCCAGCTTGATAATGCGATACGATCCTTCCGTCCTCAGGCTGACGACCGACTGCGGCGCAAGAATCTCCACGCCAAACCGCCGCGCTTGCACGACCGCCCGCCGCGCCAGATCTCCTCCGCTGAGCCCGGTCGGGAATCCCAAATAATTTTCGATTCGCGAACTCATTCCGGCCTGGCCGCCCGGAGCCTCGCGCTCCACGATGACGGTCCTCAACCCTTCCGAGGCGCCGTAAACTGCTGCCGCCAGCCCCGCCGGCCCTCCGCCTACGATCGCGAACTCAAAAAAATTCGTATCGGCCCGAGTGCGCAAGCCCACCTTCTGAGCGACCTCGGCAGGCGCGCTGTTCAGCAACTTCGCCCCGTCGGGGAACAATACAACCGGCAGTTCATTCGCATCCGGACCAAGAGCCTCGACCAAGCGCTCTGTCTCTGGATCATTGGCCGAGGTCTCGACATCGATCCACTGATAGGGCACATGACTGCGGGCCAGAAAATCGCGCAACTCATAACATCTCGGAGACCATCGCGTTCCTAGTACTCGAATCCCTTGAAACTGCGGCCGGTACGATGCTTGCCAGTCGTCGAGCAAATCATCCAGTTGTGGATACAGGTGTTCCGTCGGTGGATCCCATGGCTTCATGAAGAAATAATCGATGTTGGCTTCGTTAATCGCGCTTATCGCAGCATTCGTATCCGCATAAGCCGTAAGTAACGCGCGTTTTGCGCCCGGATAGAGTTGCCGCGCCGCCTGCAGGAAGCCAACGCCATCCATGTGCGGCATCCGCTGATCTGCGAGCAGCAGCGCCACACCATCGCTGCGCAACTTAAGCTCTTTCAGGATGTCGAGCGCGCTGTTGGGAGAGTCGCTGCTGATTACGCGGTAATCCTTCCCGTACTGGGAGCGCAGGTCCCGCTCAATCGCGCGCAACACGTCGGCATCGTCGTCAACGGTCAGTAAGATAGGTTTCGCCATGATCGCGCTCCGAAAAGGTAAGGCAGCGCCTATATACCACCCACGGCCCGGAAATGAGGATACCGGGCAG
>Ga0209168_10002121_pt1 | contig 14647 bp, 20 predicted proteins | sample Coa_R1_FD_187156 | JGI IMG/M metagenome (GOLD analysis project Ga0209168, IMG submission 187156) | Surface soil microbial communities from Centralia Pennsylvania, which are recovering from an underground coalmine fire - Coalmine... | ecosystem: Environmental > Terrestrial > Soil > Unclassified ... | reverse complement strand
ATTTTGTAATTTGGTGATTGAAAACCAAAACCAGACGCGTTTGATTTTCAATTACCGAATTACTCAATTACAAAATTACGAAATGGGTTTATATGAGAACAGTTAGCACTGAAAACAAGCGAGTCGATCTCCGGCGGAATGACACCGTAAAGGTGATCACCGGGCGGGACAAGGGCAAAGAAGGGCGTGTGCTGCGCGTGTTTCCGAATGACGCGAAGCTGCTGGTAGAGCACGTGATGATGGTGAAAAAGCACGTGCGCCCGAATCCTCAGAGGAATATCAAGGGCGGCATCGCCGAGCAGGAGAGCCGGATTGCAATTTCGAATGTGCAATTGGTCTGTCCAACGTGCGGGCCGGTACGGATCGGGCACGAAGTGCGCGGGGACCGGAAGGTTCGCGTGTGCAAGAAGTGCGGAACGACATTAGACAAATAGCTATCAGCTTTCAGTTGTCAGCTATCAGCTTATTGCTGATCGGCGCAAACTGAGGGCTGAGAGCTGAAAGCTGAGAGCTGGAAATGGCAAAAGATAAAAAAGGACAGAAGGACGCGGCACCGGAGCAGAAGGGACCGGAGCAGGCGCGGCATAGCGCGAAAGAGCGTCCGAGGCTGCGCTCCAAATTTGAGAAGGAAGTGGCTCCCGCACTTCTGAAAGAGCTGGAACTGAAGAACGTGATGGCGGTTCCGCGGCTGCATAAGATCGTCGTGAACATGGGTGTGGGCGAGGCGACGCAGAACGCGAAAGTGCTCGATCCGGCTGTGAACGAACTGGGGCAGATCACCGGGCAGAAGCCGATCGTGACGCGGGCGAAGAAGTCGATTGCGGCGTTCAAAGTTCGCCAGGGGCAGTCGATTGGCGCGATGGTGACTTTGCGCGGCGACCGCATGTATGAGTTCTTCGACCGGCTGGTGAATATCGTTCTTCCGCGTGTGCGCGATTTCAAAGGCGTCTCGACCAAGTCGTTTGATGGACGCGGCAATTACACCATTGGTTTGCACGACCAGTTGATCTTCCCGGAGATTTCGTACGAGAAGGTGGACAAGTTGAAAGGCATGAACGTCACGATCGTGACGACGGCGGCGAACGATAACCAGGCGCGGTCGTTGCTGAAGCATATGGGAATGCCTTTCCGGGCCTAGGTTTCAAGTTTTCAGAGTTTCAAGGAATCAAAACGAAGGATTGAATGGCGACTACAGCAAAAAGAGTTAAGGACGCAAGAAAGCCCAAGTTTTCCTCGCGCAAACACAACCGCTGCAAGCTCTGCGGCCGTCCGCGCGCTTTTCTGCGCAAGTTCGGCATTTGCCGCTTGTGCTTCCGGCAGCTGGCGTTGCGCGGGGAGATTCCAGGGGTTTCGAAGTCGTCGTGGTAAGAGTCTGAGGCGCGATCCTCGCAGGAATGCGAGATCGCGATGAGGGTATCGTTCTCGGCAAAACGGCGCAGCCAACGATAACGATCCCTCGATGAGCAGCAATAGCAAGATCGTGGAACAAGCCGCTGCAGGTTCTCCGCAAAGGGCGGAGCGAACGGGTGGCTCAAGGAGAAGCAGACGATGAGGTTGACCGATCCGGTCGCAGATATGCTGACGAGAGTGCGGAACGCACTCCAGGCCCGGCACCAGAAGGTGGATATTCCGGCTTCGCGGTTGAAGCTGGAGATTGCCCGCATTTTGAAAGAGGAAGGCTATATCTCCAATTTCAAGGCGACGGAAGAAGAGGGCCACAAGATCATCCGTGTGTACCTGAAGTATGGCGCCAACAATGAGGCGGCCATCTCGAAGGTGGAACGTGTGTCACGCCCGGGATGCCGAGTCTACGTGCGGCGGAGCGAGATTCCACGCGTCCTGGGCGGGATGGGTATCAACATCCTGACCACGCCGCGGGGCGTGATGACTGGCCGTCAGGCGCGCAAAGAAGGCGTGGGCGGCGAGTTGCTGTGCGAGATTTACTAGAAAAGCAGCTATCAGTGATCAGCTGTCAGCCTTCAATGAAGGCGGCGGCGACGAAGCTGAGAGCTGAGAGCTGAGAGCTGAGAACTTATGTCACGAATTGGAAAAAAGCCGATCGCGATTCCCAAAGGGGTCACGATCAAAGTTGAAGGAAATACGGTCCTGGTGCAAGGGCCGAAGGGCCGGGTGGACACTCCACTGCCGGCCGGGATCAAGGTCGAGCAGAAGGACGGACATCTGCTCGCGGTCCGCGAGAACGATTCGCAGTCAGCAGTTCACGGGTTGGCGCGGGCGTTGGTCAACAATGCCGTCGAGGGCGTGACCAAGGGGTGGACGCGGGAACTAGAAATCGTGGGCATTGGATACCGCGCCGAGATGAAGGGCAAGGTGACCGTTGTGTTCAACCTGGGCTATTCGCATCCGATCGAGTATCCGCTGCCGACCGGGGTGGATGCCGCAGTGGATCCGAAGCAAACGCGCATCACTCTGACGGGAATCGACCGGCAGAAGGTGGGTCAGGTTGCAGCTGAGATGCGGTCGCTGCGTCCACCGGATCCGTACAAAAACAAGGGCGTGCGCTATGCGGGCGAGCGTCTGAAAAAGAAGGTTGGAAAGACAGGAGCAAAATAAGCTTTCAGTTTTCAGCTCCCAGCCTTCGGGCTTGGGAATTTGGCTGACGGCTGATAGCTGAGGGCTTTACTCATGCTGACGAAGATTACAAAGAACGAAAAGCGGGGACACGTACACGAGCGTATCCGCAAGAAGATGCAGGGGACAGCGGAACGTCCGAGACTGAATGTGTACCGTTCGCTGAATCACATTTACGTGCAGGTCATTGACGATCTGCATGGCAAGACGCTGGTTTCCGCCAGCACAGCGGAAGGAAAGAAGGAAGACCGGCGAACCGGCGGAAACGTGGCCTCGGCAAAGGTGGTCGGAAAGACGATCGCAGAGCGCCTAAAGGCCAAAGGCGTGACCAAGGTCGTATTCGATCGCGGCGGGTACATTTACCACGGGCGCGTGAAGGCCCTTGCCGATGCTGCCCGGGAAGCGGGATTGCAGTTCTAACAACAGCCCTCAGCTGTCAGCTCTCAGTCATAAGTGGGAGCGACAAGCTGAAAGCTGATAGCTGAAAGCTAGGTTTAATCAATGCCAACAGTGATTAAGAAACTCGATGCAGGGGCGTACCAGCTGAAGGATCAGGTGGTGGCGATTAACCGCGTGACCAAGGTGGTCAAGGGCGGAAAGAATCTTTCGTTTGCGGCGCTGGTGGTGGTGGGCGATCCATCTGCGGGCGTGGTTGGCTACGGGTCTGGCAAGGCGAAGGAAGTGCCGCAGGCCATCCGCAAGGGAATCGAGTCAGCGAAGAAGAACCTGATGAAGGTGAATCTGACGCAGACCAGCATTGCGCATCTGGTGCTTGGACGGTACGGGTCCGGCAAAGTCCTGCTGAAGCCCGCTCCGGAAGGCACGGGCGTGATTGCTGGAGGCGCTGTACGCGCGGTAATGACTTCGGCAGGCGTGCAGAACGTGTTGACGAAGTCGATAGGGACGACCAATCCGCATAACGTGATCAAGGCGACGTTCGACGCGCTGAAGCAGCTGAAGAACCGCGAGAGTGTGGCGATTCTGCGCGGCAAGACTGCGCAAGAGCTCTAAGTAGCCATTGCTCGCCAAGAGCGATGTAAGATTTTGGGCACTGGTCACGAATCAGTGACCACAGAGGTTTAGAAATGATGGCGAAGAAGACGAATCCGGGCAGCGGGAAAGTACAGCTGAAATGGGTGCGTTCCGCGATTTGTGCCCCTGAAAAACAGAAGCTGGTAATCAAGGGCTTGGGATTTACGCGGCTCAATCAAGTGATTGAGCGTCCCGACACGCAGGCCATCCGTGGGATGGTGGCGAAGGTGCCGCACCTAATAGAGATTGTGGACTAAGAGCCATCAGCTTTCTGCAGCAGCCGTCGGCGAAAATCGCTTGGCTGAAAGCTGAGGGCTGAGACCTGAGAGCTTACTTATGAATTTATCTAATATTCACGCACCGAAAAAGGCGACCGAGAAGCGCAAGCGCGTGGGCCGCGGTATGGGTTCCGGCATGGGAAAGACTTCGACCCGAGGACATAAGGGGCAGCGCTCGCGTACCGGATCGCGCATGATCCGCGGCTTTGAAGGCGGCCAGATGCCGCTGCACCGCCGCATGCCAAAGCGCGGCTTCACGAACATCTTCCGCAAGGAATACAACATCGTGAGCTTGGAGCGGCTTGCCGAGCTGGGCGAAACGACGATTAATCCGGACGTTCTACGGAAAGCGGGCGTGATCAAAACGAAACATCCGGTGAAGATTCTGGGTGATGGCGAATTGAGCGTTGCTCTCACTGTCAGCGCGCACAAGTTTTCGAAAACGGCGCAGGAGAAAATCACCAAGGCAGGCGGCAAGGTCGAGGTCTTGCAGTAATGTTTGACAAGCTGGCGAATATTTTTCGTATTCCAGACCTGCGCAAACGCATTCTGTTTACGCTAGGGATGCTTTTTGTCTACCGGCTCGGCGGACATCTGCCGACGCCCGGGATCGATACCGCCAAGCTGGAGCAGTTCTTTACGCAGGGCAGCACGAGCGGATCGCTGCTGGGATTCGTCGATCTGTTCTCTGGCGGCCAACTGCGCCGCATGACGATTTTCGCCCTGGGAATCATGCCGTACATCACGGCATCGATCATTCTGCAATTGCTGACGGTGGTGTATGAGCCGCTGGCCAAGCTGCAGAAAGAAGGCGAACTCGGCCGCAAGAAGATCACGCAGTGGACGCGGTACATCACCGTCATCCTAAGTTCGGTGCAGTCATTCGGTATCGCGATCGGACTGGAAAAGGGCGGCTTTGCGCTGAACCCCGGTTGGGGATTCCGGCTGATGACGATGCTGACGTTGACGACGGGCAGCGCGTTCATCATGTGGCTGGGCGAACAGATCACCGAGCGCGGCGTGGGCAATGGGATGTCGCTGCTGATCTTTGCCGGCATCGTGGTTGGCTTGCCGCGTGGAGTAGTCGAGCTGATCGACAAGGCCCGGAATGCTTCGTGGGGAGCGATGACGTTCCCATTGATGGTCGGGCTGATCATATTCATGATCGCCGTGGTGGCGTTCATTGTGTATGTGGAACGCAGCGAGCGGCGAATACCGGTGCAATATGCCAAACGTGTGGTCGGACGCAAAGTCATGGGCGGTCAGTCGACGCACTTGCCGCTGCGTGTGAATGCGGGCGGCGTTATGCCGGTCATCTTTGCGTCATCGATTCTGACCTTGCCGCAGACAATTGGATACGGCTTCCGGGCGAACCGGTACTTTGGTCCGCTGTTTGAATCGATCCGCTGGGGAGAACCGCTTTACGAACTGCTCTATGCAGTCGGAATCATCTTTTTCGCATACTTCTACGTTTCGATCGTGTTCAATCCGAGCGAAGTTGCGGATAACATGCGGAAGTACGGCGGGTTTATTCCCGGCATTCGCCCGGGAAAACGCACGGCAGACTTTATTAACGAAGTGCTGACGCGGATTACTCTGGTTGGCGCGCTGTACCTGATCATCATCTCGTTCATTCCGGAATGGATGATTACCGGCATCCATCTCAACCACTTGTATGGGCCATTCGGCCGATTCTTCGAGAATCTGCCTACATGGGTCACGAATGGACTCGGCGTGAGCTTCTATTTCGGAGGTACGTCCCTGCTGATCGTCGTGGGCGTGGCTATGGATACTGTGACGCAGATTGAAGCACAGCTGATCATGCGCCATTACGACGGATTTACGCCACGCAGCGGACGCGTTCGCGGACGCCGCTGGTAGTTTGGCGTTTTTGCAAAGAGGTAGGTTTGCTGCACCTTGGCGTTCCTTGTCGCACGCCGGGGACATTGAGGTCGGGAGGCTTGGGCCAAGCCGATGGCGCAGGAAACCTCGTGTGCAGTAGGTCCCATGGTGCTGCTTGGACCGCCGGGTGCCGGAAAAGGCACTCAATCCAAGCGGATCATGGAACGCTACGGAATTCCCCAGATTTCAACGGGTGACCTTCTTCGGGAGCATGTAAGCCGCGGCACCGAGTTAGGAATCATCGCCAAATCGATAATGGCGCGTGGCGAGCTGGTTTCCGACGACCTGGTCTGCAATATGGTGCAGCAACGGCTAATGCAGCCGGACTGCAAGCGTGGATACATATTGGATGGATTTCCCCGGACTGCAGCCCAGGCCGGGTGGCTTGATGCGTTGCTCGAGCACGAGCTCTTTGACAATTCGTGTCCGACGAAGGTGTGGCCGATTGTGATCCGGCTTGTCGTCGACTATAATCAATTATTGCTCCGGATTACTGGACGACGTTCTTGTCCCACCTGTGGACGGATCTATAACGTCCACTTCCAGCCGCCCCGTTTCGACGAAGTCTGCGACGAAGCGCATGGAACGAAGTTGGTAGCCCGCAATGATGACCGGTTGGAAGTAATTCAGCCACGACTCACGGCGTTCGAAGAGCAGACACGCCCGGTGGCAGACTATTACCAGCAAACGGGCAGACTGATCTCCGTGGATGGCGATCAGCCGGTAGATGATGTTACGGCTGAGATCATCAAGATCATCGAAGATCATCAAGCGCAGGCGTAAGAGGAAGCATGGCGATTGTTTGTAAGTCAGCCAGTGAGATTGAAAAGATGCGGCATAGCGGCCACATCGTCCGCCAGGTACTGGATCATCTGAAGGCGATGGTAGCCCCTGGCGTCTCGACCATGGATTTGGAGCGAGAGGCCGAGAAGAAGATTAAGGAACTCGGGGCCAAGCCGGCATTCAAGGGTTACTACGATTATCCGTGCGTGCTGTGCACCTCGGTGAACGAAGAGATTGTGCACGGGATTCCCTCAGAGAAGCGGCTGCTGAAAGAGGGAGATATCGTTTCGATCGATTGCGGAGTTGTACTCGACGGCTATTACGGCGATGCAGCGATTACAGTGCCGGTGGGTAACGGGCTGAAGCCGGAACTAAAGAAGCTGTTGGAAGTTACGGAGACTTCGCTCTACCGCGGTATTGAGCAGGCACGGATTGGGAATTCGATTGGCGATGTTGGTGCGGCAGTGCAGGAGCATGTGGAGGCCGCTGGATTCAGTGTGGTACGCGAGTTCGTGGGACATGGCATTGGCACAAGGCTGCATGAAGAGCCGCAAGTTCCGAACTTCGGCGCGCGTGGGCACGGGGCGAAGTTGCGAGAAGGAATGGTGATCGCAATCGAGCCGATGGTGAATTACGGCAAGCCTGAGACCCGAGTGCTAGGCGATAAGTGGACGGCCGTTACCGCAGACGGGAGTTTCAGCGCGCACTTTGAGCATTGTGTGGCGGTCACGAAAGATGGGCCGATGATTTTGACGCAGTAGCTGTGAGTCATGAGCTACGAGCCATGAGCAAAACGGGTTTGCTCGAAGCTCATAGCTAGGACTCGAGGCTGACCTAAGGAGTCGATGAGTAAAGAAGACGCGATTGAAGTGATGGCGGTGGTGCTGGAGCCGCTGCCTAATGCGATGTTCCGGGTCGAACTGGAAAACAAGCATCAGGTGCTGGCGCACGTTTCCGGGAAGATGCGTAAGAACTTCATCCGCATTCTGCCTGGGGACAAGGTCGCCGTGGAACTGTCACCGTACGACTTGAATCGCGGGCGGATTGTATATCGCTACAAATGACGCCGTTTAGTTGAGGCATATGAGCCTCGCTGGCGTCGTCGTGAGGGAAGCGAAGGATCAAGGGATCAAAGGAATTAAAGTTTATGAAGGTACGGGCATCAGTAAAAAAGATTTGTGACAAGTGCAAGATCATCCATCGTAAGGGTGTGGTGCGGGTGATCTGTGTGAACTCGAAACATAAACAGCGCCAGGGCTAGGCGCGGGAGTCAAGGAATGGCACGTATTGCAGGCGTGGATCTTCCCCGCCAAAAGCACATTAACATTGCGTTGACTTACATCTACGGGATTGGGCATCCGCGAGCGGGCCGGATTCTGGACGAAGCGAATGTCGATCCGATGAAGAAGGTTCAGGACCTCAGCGAAGAAGAGGTCAACCGTATTCGTACAGTCATTGAGCAGGAAGGCTTGGTCGAGGGTGATCTGCGCAAGGAAGTTTCGATGAACATCAAGCGTCTCATCGAAATCGGCTCCTACCGCGGGTTCCGTCATCGTCGCAACCTGCCGGTTCGCGGACAGCGCACACATACAAATGCTCGGACGAGAAAAGGTCCGCGCAAGGGAACGGTCGCACAGAAGAAGAAAGCGACAGCAAAGACTTAATACCAGCTTCTGGCTTCTAGCATTTAGCTAGAGGCTAAGAGCTAGGAGCTAATAGCTACTATGGCAAAACCAGCAGCAGCGGGCGGAGCAGCGGCCGCGCCCGATAAAAAAGGCAAGAAGAAAACCTTCAAAAAGAAGGAGCGCAAGCATGTGCCGCATGGATTGGCGTACGTGCAGGCGTCCTTCAATAACACGATCGTGACCATTTCCGACATGAACGGCAACGTTCTGTCATGGAAGAGTTCTGGATCGCTGGGATTCCGCGGATCGCGCAAAGGAACACCGTTTGCCGCGCAGCAGGCCGCGTCGAATGCCGCGAACATGGCTCGCGATCATGGAGTGCGCAGCGTGGACGTGCGGGTCAGCGGTCCGGGATCGGGCCGTGAGTCTGCGGTGCGTGCGTTGGCTGCTTCTGGGATTGAAGTGCGCTCGATTCGCGACGTCACACCAATTCCGCACAACGGATGCCGGCCGCCGAAACGACGCAGAGTATAAGAGCAAGTGGCCAGTGGTCTGTGACCGCTGGCCGGTAAGATTGGAATGGTTTCTGGCCACTGACAACTGATCGCTGGCCACCGTTTTACGTCCGGGACGAAGGGTGAAGCCAAACCTGTAAACCGGTCATCTAAAGGAGAAGAAACTTGGCACGTTATACCGATGCAGTCTGCCGTCTATGCCGCCGCGAGGGCATGAAGCTGTTCCTCAAAGGCGCAAAGTGCTTCAGCGATAAATGTCCTATCGAAAAGCGCAATTTTGCTCCCGGACAACATGGAAAAGACCGCAAGGCCAAGATCGTTGGCTATGGTCTGCAGCTGCGTGAAAAGCAGAAGGCGAAGCGCATCTACTTCACGCAGGAAGGCCAGTTCCGCAATTACTTCGAGAAAGCGGCGCGCTCCAAGGGCGTGACTGGCGAGAAGTTGCTGCAGCAACTGGAGCGGCGTCTGGATAACGTCGTGTTCCGGCTCGGATTCGCGCAATCTCGCCGCCAAGCGCGTCAACTGGTGCGTCACGGACACGTGGCTGTCGACAATCGCAAGGTGAACATTCCTTCATACGAAGTGAGCGCGGGCGAAGAGATTTCGATTCGCGAGAACAGCAAAAAGCTGACGGTGCTCGAACTGGCGAAGGAATTCGCGAGCCACGGCACTTTGCCAAGCTGGCTGGAAGTGGATCGCGACAATTACAAGGCGCGGGTGCTTAATCTGCCCAAGCGCGAAGATATCCAACTACCGGTGAACGAGCAGTTGATCGTTGAGCTTTATAGTAAGTAATAGATTGTGCGACCGACGGATCGGGTCGTTACTGATCGCCCAAGTACCTGACCGTCAGATCGAACAACGTTTGGTCCGTTTTTTCGAGCCAGATCAGCCTTTCCCGATATTGACCTGAGTTGGACCACTCAGCGAGTCAGGATTGAGCCATACGGCCGAAGGAGAAACACATGCTTTGGAAAGGTTTTCAGAAACCGAAACGTCTTGCAGTTGACACCTCCACTCTCACCGATAAGTACGGCATCTTCTGGGCGCAACCGTTTGAGCGTGGATTCGGCACGACGATTGGCAACTCCCTGCGTCGCGTCCTGCTGAGCTCAATTGAAGGTGCGGCCGTAACTGCGGTGAAGATGGAAGGCGTTTTACACGAGTTCCAGTCGATCCCGGGTGTAGTCGAAGACGCGACTGACATTATCCTCAACCTGAAGCAGATTCCATTCAAGCTTGCTGGTGATGCACCAAAGGCGATCTACTTGCGAGCTGATCAACCGGGTGTTGTCACCAGCGGCATGATCGAAGCGGATGGTGATGTCGAAGTGCTCGACAAAGACGTCTACATCGCGACTGTCAGCGAGGGCGGCAAGCTCGACATGGAGATGCGGTTGAAGCGCGGCCGCGGCTACGTTTCCGCGGATAAGAACTTCGACGAGGACCTTGGGATCGGATTCATTCCGATCGACTCGGTGCACTCGCCAGTGCGCAAGTGTAATTACACGGTTGAAGCTGCCCGACTCGGACAAATCACGGATTACGACAAGCTCACGCTCGAAGTCTGGACTAACGGTTCCATCACCCCGGCTGACTCGATTGGCCTGGCCGCAAAGCTGCTGAAGGACCACATGAACATCTTCATCAACTTTGAGGAAGAGATCGAGACGGGATCTTCGTCGTCGGATGATCGAAAGCCCGAGATTCACAATGAGAATCTGAATCGATCGGTCGAAGAGCTGGAGCTTTCCGTGCGCAGCTACAACTGTCTGAAGAATGCAAATATTCAGACGATCGGCGAGCTTGTTCAGAAGACCGAGGCCGAAATGCTGAAGACGAAGAATTTCGGCCGCAAGTCGCTGAATGAGATTAAAGAGATTCTATCGTCGATGGGATTGAGTCTTGGCATGAAGATCGACGAGCATGGAAATGCTGTCCCAGGACCGACTTCGAACGTACCGTTGCCCGCGTCTGCTTATGGACCGGACGACCAACTGTAAGAATGGCGCCCGGCTTCCGGCTATCGGAAGTCGGGCAGCCATCAACAGTGGATTTTGACTTTGAGCTAGAGGCTGAGAGCTAGAAGCTGAGGGTTCACATGCGTCATAAAAAAGCAGGATATAAACTCGGACGGAACACGTCGCATCGGCGCTCGCTGCTGCGCAATCTGGTCACCTCAGTACTCGTCGAAGAGCGCATCGAGACGACTGTTCCGAAGGCAAAGGCTGCGCGTCCTCTGGTCGAGAAGATGATCACGCTGGGCAAGCGTGGGGACCTGGCGGCGCGGCGTCTGGCCGCTTCTTATCTAATGACCGATGAAGCGGTTGTGAAGCTTTTTGACACTGTTGGTCCACGGTTCGGGGACCGTAACGGCGGATATACCCGCATTATCCGCACCGCGTGGAATAAGGGCGACGGCGCCGACAAGGCATTTCTCGAACTGCTTGGCAGTGAAAAGGTACTTGATGAGAAGCGCGAAAAGCGCGCCGAAGCTCGTGCCAAGAAGGCCGCTGAAGCCAAGAAGGCGATGGAAGAGGCGGAAGCGCAAGCTGTGCACGATGGCGGAGTGGAGCCGATAAAGGAAGACGACAAGAAGGAATAGTCTTCCTCGGCAACGAGTTACAAGGGCACGGCTTCGGCCGTGCCTTTTCTTCTTTCCCCACTTGTACATGTCCTGTTGCGTTTCCCCGTAATCTTGTCGCTGCACTTGCCGTCTCCTTAAACTCTCTTAATGGGCTTCACAAAGACACAGATCGGGATCGCTGTCGGCGCAGGTGCGCTGATCGTCTTTGTCTTTGTCGGCTATTTGTGGTGGCTCGGCAATCAGGGTCCCGTGCTAGCGCGATCGGAAGATCACGACCCGCTGACGGGTCTGCCGGTTACTATCAAAATGAATCCGCTGCGGGACCGCTCTACGGAGCGGGCTGCGAACAAGTTCTTGCGTGAAATGCGCGACGGGCACTGCGACGAACTACTGCAGAAGTGGGAGCACGATTACCACAAGAAATATGCTAAGTACATCTGCCAGTCGGAGCAGCAGCATCCTCTACTTTCGTGGGAACTGGCTGATTGGGAAGACGCTCCGCCGCTGATTATTCTTCACTATCGCGGAACTCGCCCAAGTAATGCCGGGCCGGGGCAATCCGGAATCGATCACGATCAGTTCATTCTCACTGTCGAGAATCAGGCGGGACAGTGGGTGGTGACGAAGTACGACGCGATGTACTGAGAAATTATTCCTCGTTGGTACCTTCCGTTTTGAATTGTATCCATGACTTCGTGGTAAAACTCTTTTATGTCAGTGCCATCCCCCGACGCGCGGCCGTCTGCCGCGCGAAATATCTATGCGTTCGGGCTCACGTCCTTCTTCAATGACACGGCCACTGAGATGGCGTATTGGGTCCTACCGGCGTTTCTGGTGTCGCTCGGGGCGGGGCCGGCGCAATTAGGCGTGATTGAAGGGATAGCTGAGAGCGTCGCGTCGTTTGCCAAACTGTTCTCCGGATATCTGACGGACCGACTCCGACGCCGCAAGCCGCTTGTCGTTGCCGGATATTTTGTCGCGAACGCAGTTAAGCCTCTGCTCGCGATTGTCACTGCATGGTGGCACATTCTTCTGATTCGATTCTCAGACCGGTTGGCGAAGGGTGTCCGCGGAGCGCCGCGCGATGTGATGGTGGCTGAGTCAGTCGGAAAGGAGCGGCTGGGATCGGCGTACGGGCTGATTCAGTCCCTGGATTCGGCTGGCGCTATCGCTGGTCCGCTGTTAGCGTTGGTGCTGTTGGCACGATTCGGGATTCGACACGTCTTTCTTGCGGCGGCGATCCCAGGAGCGCTTTCTGTTCTGGTCGCAATCTTCGGGATCCGTGAATCAAAAACTCCAGATCATCCTTCGACAAGCTCGGGTCAGGCTTTGTCTCAAAGCCAAGGACAAGAAACGGGATACCCGCCCGAGTCTTCGCATCGAATCAGCCAGGTGCCGGCGAAATCCGCGGCGGCTCATCCGACTGCACATTCGGAATTATCGCCAGCATTCTTTGTGGTGCTGGCGGCGGTCACACTGTTTTCACTGGGGAATTCGAGTGACATGTTCCTGGTGATGCGTGCGCAGAATGTTGGAATTCGAGTGTCGCTGGCACCGCTATTGGGATTAGTTTTCAACGTGACCTATACGTTGGGCTCTTGGCCGGCAGGATGGTTCAGCGATCATTTTTCGCGCCGTTGGATTGCGGCCGCTGGATATCTGATCTTCGCTGTCGTCTATTTTATTTTTGGCCGCGCCCCCTCGACTCAGGCTATCTGGGTCACAATGGCGGTATACGGGTTGTATTACGCGCTGACACAGCCGGTCTTGAAAGCGCTGGTGGTCGATACCGTAGCGCAGGAGATTCGCGGCCGAGCTCTGGGCGTCTATTTCTTCGTCACGAGTGTGGCGACACTGGCCGCAAGTCTGATTACCGGAGAGTTATGGAAGCAGTACGGCGCAGCTGTTCCGTTTTATCTTTCGGCGGCATTGGGGGTAGTGTCGGCGCTGATATTAGCGGTCAGTCCCAGTAAGGCACACGGAAAAGGTGATTGAATCCTTCACAGGCTCGCACCGTGTGAGCTGTCCGGCTCTGGCTGCGCTTTGCCGTTCTTAATGGCTTCGTCGAGCAGCGATTTCATTTTGAGTGCAGCTTCCCGCGCAAGCTTTTCTTGCTGTCGTCCAAGTTCTCCCTGCTGCTCTCCAAGTTTTCCTTGCTGTTCTCCCAACTTACCTTGTTCTTCACCCAACTTGGATTGCTGCTCACCTGCTCGCGACTGGATCTCGCCCATCTTGCTTTGCAGTTCGCCGATTTCCGATTGCAGTTCGCCGATCTGATCCATGGTTGCGGTGGCGCCGAGTTTCTGCAGCTTTGCTTTCAGGGCATCGAGCGCAGCCGTCATATCAGGAACGTTTACTTTGACCTGCTCCATCTTCTTTCCTAGCTCTTCCTGTTGCTTCCCGAGCGCCTCTTGCTGCTTTCCGAGCTCTTCCTGTTTCTTTCCAAGCTCCTCCTGCGGAGCCCAGAACGCCTTGGCGTGATCGACGGTGGCCTGATCGCGGATGATGTACGACCTCTCGTCACGCTGGAACCAAATGAAGTCTCCGGGGATTTGCTGCTTAAGCCGCTCGACATGATGGATGTCTTGCGTCGATCCGGACATGGTGTACGAATCGGACTTACCGGATACGATTATGAAACGCTCGTCGTCATCATACCCGTACGCATACGAGTAGCCACGGCTGTAGGACTGGCCTGCATAGGAGGATATGGGAGCGATCGGCGCAATCGCGCTTAGGAGAACAGAGACGCTGGTGGGTGTCTCTTTAGAAGGAGCCGCTGGCATACTCGGATCAACCTGGCCCCCGTTCGCAGGTCCAGCTGTGTAGACTCCACGCACAGGTGTGGACTCCACCGTGGGTACGGTCACAGGTGGAGCAGGACTCTGCGGTGTGACTTCTGCGGCAGCCTGCGATTGTTGTGTAGAGATGGCTGTCTGATCGTGACCTAGAGGGCGGACCGACGCCGCTAGGTAAACGGCAGGAATTAAAAAGGTGACGATGGCGATGACAAGAGTCTTTTTCATATTGATGGATCCTCTCCAAGCCAGAATTTTTTCCAGCCGCTGTTCAGTCTGACCGTGCTGTGCCATGGAGACCCCTTGCCACCACACGCGTCCCTGTGCGGTTTGCAAAGTCTCAAAAAATCCCAGCAGAGTTTTGGCGTAGTCGTTGCGGTCCGCGCCACCCAATAATGCCGCTTCGTCGCTGGCCTCCTCGGCAAGTTCCGCAAGACGGCGATCGAGCCACCATGCGAACGGGCTGAACCAGAAGATCGCACAATGAAGGAAAGAGACGAATTGCGCGAGAGCATCGTGGCGTGAAACATGGGAA
>Ga0209168_10002119_pt1 | contig 14650 bp, 14 predicted proteins | sample Coa_R1_FD_187156 | JGI IMG/M metagenome (GOLD analysis project Ga0209168, IMG submission 187156) | Surface soil microbial communities from Centralia Pennsylvania, which are recovering from an underground coalmine fire - Coalmine... | ecosystem: Environmental > Terrestrial > Soil > Unclassified ... | reverse complement strand
GAACCAGGAGCAAGAGAGCGCCAAACATTTGCCCGACATCAACGCTGCGGTGAAACGCGCGCTTGCAACGCCGACGCCGCACCCCTAAGCCGCCGATCCCGTTCTTTCGCGATCCCGGTGCGAACGTGGAACGCAGCTGCAGGTCGAAAGACGCGTACGAATCGCAAGCGCACGCCCGCGCGGTCGCGCTGATGAACGGCCAGGCTGACGTCCTCACCGCATATGAGTGCAGGCATTGCGGCGGCTGGCACCTAACGCGACGCCGCAACGAATGAAATACGTCAGTTTTTACGACGACGGCGATCGCATACGCCCCGGCCTCATCGACGGCGACTGCGTGAACGCGATCGCGTGCGATTCGCTCGTCGACTACATCGCGCTTTCGCCGGCAGAGCGCCGGCTGCGTCACACGATCGAACGGCTGCCGCTTGCCGACATACGTTTGGCGGCACCGGTTCATCCGCGTAAAAACGTGTTTTGCGTCGGCCGCAATTATCTGGAGCACGCCAAGGAAGGCGCTCGCGCACTCGGACGCGAGCTGAAGCTTCCGGAAGTGCCGACGTTCTTTTCGAAAGCGCCGACGGCAATCGCCGGCCCGGACGAAAAGCTGAACTTCGAGGCGTCCGTTTCGCAGGAATACGACTGGGAAGCCGAGCTCGCCGTCGTCATCGGCAAACGCATCAAGGACGCGACCGAAGAAAACGCGCTGGACGCGGTCTTCGGCTACACCTGCTTGAACGACATCACGGCGCGAGATTTACAGCGCGCGCATCAGCAATGGCTTAAGGGCAAGAGTTTGGATCAGAGCTGCCCCATGGGCCCGTGGATCGTCGACGCAGCGGAAGTCGACGATCCGCATCGGCTGCAAATAACGCTGCGGGTAAACGGTGCAAAAAAGCAGGAAGCAAACACCGGGCAAATGATTTTTCGCATCCCGCGCCTCATCGCCCAACTGAGCCGCGGCATGACGCTCGAACCGGGTGACGTCATCGCAACAGGTACGCCGGACGGCGTCGGGTTTGCGCGCACGCCTCCCGAATTTTTCCAGCACGGCGACGTCGTCGAGATTTCGATCCAAAAGATCGGCACGCTGAGCAACGCCGTGTTCATCACGTGATGGACCCGGGCTCGCTGACCGCGATCCTTGCAGACGTCGCGGGCGCCGGCCTGGTTGCAGTGGGTGCGCTCGGCGTTGCGTTTCCCGCGCCGCTCGCGCAGAGCTTCGGGATGCCGCTGAACGACCGCAGCGCGGCCGTCTTCGTGCGTGCAACCGGCGTGCGCGACGTTGCGATCGGCGCCGTGGTGCTTGCATCGTCGCTGCGCGGCGCGGCCGACGTGCTGCTCGTTGCGGTGATCGCGTGTCTGGTGATTTCGCTGGCCGATTTCGCGAATGCATTTTTCGGCGGCGACCGCATTCTGCACCGGCAGCACGTCGTGCACATCGGCGGCGCCGCGCTCTTTGCCGCAATTTTGGCGCTGTTGCTGCAAACGCTCAGATAAACGTCGCAGGGTTAGGCATGCTTTCGCGGAACCTGCGGGCGCATGAACGTTTCGGTCCCACGTGAAGCGGCGCCGAATGAAGCGCGAGTTGCGCTCGTACCGGAAACGGTCGCCAAACTCGTCAAGGCGGGCGCTGTCGTGAAGGTCGCCCGCGGCGCCGGTCAGCGCGCCGCTTTTCCTGATGAACTCTACATACAGGCCGGAGCGTCAATCCTCGACGATCCGGCCGCGTTGCTTTCCGATGCGGATCTGGTCGTCGGCGTCGCGCGTCCGCCGGAGCAAACGCTGCACGCGATGCGCAAAGGCGCGGTGCTGCTGGCTCTGCTCGCGCCGCTCGGCGATCCGGCATACGTGAAGACACTTGCCGATGCCGGAATCACGGCGCTGTCGATGGACGCGATTCCCCGTATCACGCGCGCGCAAAGCATGGACGCGCTCAGTTCGCAAAGCAACATCGCCGGCTACAAAGCGGTGCTGCTGGGCGCACTTGCACTACCCAAGTTCCTTCCGATGCTCACGACCGCCGCAGGGACGATTCCGCCGGCGAAAGTGTTGATTCTCGGTGCGGGCGTCGCGGGATTGCAGGCGATTGCCACTGCACGGCGTCTAGGCGCAGTGGTGAGCGCGTACGACACGCGCGCGGTCGTCAAAGAACAAGTGCAAAGTTTGGGCGCGACGTTTCTGGAGATCGATCTCGGCGTCGATGCAGAAGCCGCGGGCGGATATGCAAAGGAACTTACGCCCGAACAGATCGACAAGCAGCGCAAGTTCATGGTAGACGCCATCGGCGCGTCGGACGTCGTGATTACGACGGCGCTCGTTCCCGGCCGTCCCGCGCCGGTGCTGATAACGGAGGAGGCGGTGGCTGCGATGCGTCCGGGTTCGGTAATCGTCGATCTCGCAGCCGAAGCCGGCGGAAATTGCGCCCTCACCAAACGCGATCAAACCGTGATCTCGCCGAACGGCGTGCAGATTCTGGGACAAACGAACTTGCCGTCGACGATGCCCCAACACGCTTCACAGCTCTATTCACGCAACGTGCACGCACTGCTCGGCGTGCTCGTGAAAGACAATGCACTGAACCTGGACATGGAGGACGAGATCGTGCGCGGGACGACGATTGTCCAAGACGGACGCATCCTGCACAAGCCGACGCTCGACGCGCTCGCGGGAGCATCGGCGTAATGGTTCACGTGACGGAATTTTTCGGCCTGCTCACCGTGTTCGTGCTGGCGATCTTCGTCGGCTTCGAGGTGATTTCGAAAGTGCCGACCACGCTCCACACGCCGCTGATGTCGGCCACGAACGCAATTCACGGCGTCGTGCTCGTCGGCGCGATCGTCATCGTCGCCGACGTCTTTCACACGCACTCGACGGTGCTCTTCACGGTGCTCGCGATCCTCGCAACGGCGCTCGGCACGATCAACGTCTTCGGCGGCTTCGCGGTGACCGAACGCATGCTGCAGATGTTCAAGAAAAAAGAGGTGGCGAAAAAGTGACCGCAATCGGCCAAATCACCTTCGTCGACCTCGCCGGCATCGTCGCGTTCGCCCTCTTCATTCTCGGCCTGCACTACTTGAGTTCGCCCGCGACCGCGCGCCACGGCAACCGCGTTGCAATGGTCGGCATGCTCTTTGCGCTTGCAGCGATCTTGGTATCGACGCACGCTGCCGGTTGGTGGGCCATCCTCATCGGCGTCGTCATCGGCGCGATTATCGGCGTCTTCTCCGCACTCAAAGTGAAGATGACGGCGATGCCGCAGATGGTCGCGCTCTTCAACGGCGCGGGCGGCGGCGCCGCGATGCTGATATCGACCGTCGAATATTTCATAACATGGTCCGGTGAGCGCGCGGCCGGCCCGGCGGCCGGTCTCGGCTGGATCGTGATCATCTCGCTGGTGCTCAGCGCGATCATCGGTTCGCTCAGTTTCGCCGGTTCGATCATCGCATTCTTGAAACTGCAAGAGCTGATGACCGGCAGACCGGTGACGTATCCGGGTCAGCAGGTCGTCAACGGCGCCGTCGCGCTGCTCATCGCCGCCCTCGGCGGCTGGCTCATCGTCATGCAAGGCGTGCTGCCCGAATGGGTGTACATCACGATGCTGTGCGCCGCGCTCGTACTCGGTGTGCTGTTCGTGCTGCCGATCGGCGGTGCCGACATGCCCGTCGTCATCTCGCTGCTCAACTCGTTTACCGGCGTAGCCGTAGCGATCACCGGTTTCGAACTGAACAACGATCTGCTGATCATCAGCGGCTCGCTCGTGGGCGCCAGCGGTACGCTGCTGACGGTTCTTATGGGCAAAGCGATGAATCGGCCGCTCACCAACGTGCTCTTCGGCGCATTCGGCGCAGCCGGCGGAACCGTACTCGCCGCGGCCAGCGGCGGACCACAACAAGTGCGCAGCACCACGGTCGACGACGTCGGCGTCATGCTTGCCTACGCGAATCAAGTGGTCATCATCCCCGGTTACGGAATGGCGGTTGCGCAGGCGCAGCACAGCGTTCGCGAACTCGCCGATCAGCTCGAAAAGCGCGGCGTCACGGTGAAGTACGCGATTCATCCCGTTGCAGGGCGCATGCCGGGACACATGAACGTCCTGCTGGCGGAGGCAAACGTACCGTACAACCAGCTCTACGACATGGACGACATCAATCCGGACTTTCCGCGTACCGACGTCGCGCTGGTCATCGGCGCGAACGACGTCGTCAATCCGGCGGCGCGAAACGTTGCGACATCGCCAATCTACGGCATGCCGATTCTCAATGCCGATCAGGCGCAGAACATCGTCGTGCTCAAACGCTCGATGCGATCCGGGTTTGCGGGGATCGAAAATCCGCTGTTCGAGAATCCGAAAACGGCGCTGCTCTTCGGTGATGCAAAGGCGACGGTCGACGGCCTGGTCGCCGCAGTCAAAGCAGTGTAGATGTTCGAACGCGGAAGGGCCGCGCGCAAACGCGTTCCACGATCCAGCCACGCGCAGGTGTACTTAGCGCCGGGACGAGATCCGCTCGCGACGATCCGTTCGCAGAACGCGACGCGCATCCCGCGTCTCGTCCCGCTGCGCATGGCACGCATGTCTCGTTCGCCGTTCGCTTTCTTTCGCGGCACGGCGGAAGTGATGGCCGCCGATCTTGCGGGTACGCCGGTAACCAGATCGACCGTACAGGCGTGCGGCGATTGCCACCTCGGCAACTTCGGCTTGTTCGCTACGCCCGAGCGCAACGTCATTTTCGATTTGAACGACTTCGACGAAACGCTCCCCGCCGCGTGGGAATGGGATGTCAAACGTCTCGCCACGAGCGCCGTGCTCGCCGCCCTGGAAACGGGCGCAACGGATGCGCAGGCGCGCGACGCGGCAGTGAAGACCGTGCAATCGTATCGCCTGAGCATGCGGCGGCTTGGCGTCGCATCACCGCTGCAAGTGTGGTTCTCGCGCGTCGACGCGCGGACGTTCCTCTCGGTGCTCGATCGCGGGCAAGCGCAACGCATCGAGCGCAAGCAGCGCGATGCGGCCGCGCGCGGAGAGCACGTTCCGCCGACGTTCGTGAAGAGCCGCAGCGGTAAATTGCACTTCGTCGAAAACCCGCCGATTCTGCAGCACTTGCCGCATAACGATCCGTTACGCGAACGCGCGCGAGAAGCGTTACGAAAATATGCGAGAACGCTGGGTGACGACGTGCGCGTCTTGTTCGCGCGGTATCACTTGCGCGACGCGGCGATTCGCGTCGTGGGCGTGGGCAGCGTCGGATTGCTCAGCGCCATCACGTTATTTCAAGGTGGGCCCGGCGACGCGCTCGTTCTTCAAGTCAAGGAAGAGCGCGCGTCGGTTCTCGAGCCATATGCGGGTCCCAGCAAGTATGCCAATCACGGCGAACGCGTTGCCAAGGGCCAGCGCTTGATGCAGGCGGCCAGCGACCTGTTTTTGGGTTGGGTAGCGCTCGACGATGGCCAGCACTTCGCGGTGTACCGCTTTCGCGATCGCAAGGCAAACGCGAATCTCGAGCGTTTGAACCTGCGCGAACTCATGGAATACAGCGCGTTATGCGGCGCGACACTCGCACTCTCGCACGCTCGCTCCGGCGATCCGTCATTCATCGCCGGATATCTCGGGGTGGGGTCGAATTTCGAGCACGCGGCCGCGGAATACGCCATTGGATACGCGCAGCAGACCAAACGCGACTATGACGCGTTCCTCGCAGCTCAGAAAGGTTCGTAAATGAATCGCTCGCAGTTCCTCTGTATTGCCGGAAGCGCGCTTGCGACGCCCGCGCCGAATCTGAAAGGCCGCACGTTTCTGCGACCCTTCGCGGCAGCGCCGTTCCCGTACCCGGGGAAACCGTATCGCGACTCGACGATCGGCATTTACGTCCCTGCACGATACCGCCCTACGGACACGATCGATTACGTCGTGCACTTCCACGGCTTCTGCAACGACGTGAGCCACGTACTGGCGCGCTATCGGTTGCGCGAACAGCTCGACATGAGTCAGCGCAACGCCATACTCATCGTTCCACAAGGCCCCAAAGATGCGCGCGACGACAACTTCGGCAAGCTCGAGCATGACACCGGCGGCTTCGCGCGACTCATCGACGAGATTGCAGCGTTTCTGCGAACGCAAGGCGTAACGCAAGCGACGCGCACGGGAAAAATCGTTCTCAGTTCGCACAGCGGCGGATACGGCGGTGAAGCCGGCGTCATAGCTCGCGGCGGACTGACCGGCGCAATCACCGACGTCATCATGTTCGACACCGCGTACGCGTTCTACCACATTTTCGCATCGTGGGTAAAAGCGCGTCCCGACAACCATCTGCTCAGCGTTTTCACCGAGGACACGGAGAACGGAAACGTTTATCTGATGTCGCTGGTCCAAGGTCCGCAGCCGAATATCTTCGTCCGTTCCGCGCACGGGATGACGCTTGCGCAGCTCCAAACGCGCGCGCCGACGTTCATCTTGGCGACCGTGGCGCACGACGAGCTGATGCAGCGCTACAATTGGTTCAGCTTGTTCTTACAAGCGACCGCGCTCGCTTCAGTGTAGTACGCGCTAATACGCGCGGCGGACGATGCGCTCGTACGCATCGCGCGAACCATATGCCAAGAACAACGTGAAGAGCGGCAGCGCGATGTCGCCGAACCACAAACGCACGAGGTGGATGTGCTGCGCCGCTGCGCCGAACAAACAGATCGATGACGCGAGGGTGGCGGCAAGGCGCATATCGTATCCGCGCCAGAGCGAAAGCATCGCCACGGTGCCGACGCCCAGCTCGGCCCATGCGAGCTCCCATTGGTTTGCTATGAACGCGTGGAAATACCACGCGTAGACCAATGCGAGCCCAAAGCAGTAGAACAGCACTTCGCCCCAAAGCGTGTACGTCGTGCTCATGACTTCATGCCGGGCGCTAGCCCGGCGGAGCTTTACGATGGTGACGATGACGGCGACGATCAAGAGCGGAACCTGGATATTGCTCAGAATGAAGCCGATGACGCCTCGGATCATCATGACGCTGCTTTCTCCGGGCTAGCGGCCTTACCTCGGCGTCAGGTGCGCCAAGCGATGGTCGAGATCGCGCGCCTGCATCGGCGGCGCGACGTAGTAACCCTGGACCTCGTCGCAGCCCATCGCAGTGAGCGCACGCAACTGTGTCCCGTCCTCGACACCCTCGGCGATCACGCGAATGCGCAGCGCTTTTCCCAGAGCAATCAGCGCGGACGAGATCGCGTGGTCGAAGCCCTCCGAGCCCATCTCGCTCACGAACGCGCGGTCGATTTTCAGCGCAGTGACCGGAAATTGTTTGAGATAACTCAAGGAATTGTATCCCGTTCCGAAGTCGTCAATTGCGACGCCCACCCCGACCTCGCGCACCTGTGCAAGGACTCGCGCCGCGGATTCGAGATCGTGCACGACCGTATTTTCCAGGATTTCCACGTCGACGGCGTTCGGCTCCAAACCACTCTCGCCGAGCGTCGCGGCGAGCAGCGCGGCGAACTGGTCGTGCTGCAGCTGGCGGCCCGAAACGTTGACGCTCAGGCGCAATGCAACGCCGAGTTCGGTACGCCAGCGAACGATATCCTCGCACGCCTGGCGCAGCACCCATGCTCCGATGGTGATCGCGTAGTCGGTGTGGTCGATGAGCGGCAAAAAAGTGCCGGGCAAGAGCAGCCCACGCGTCGGGTGCTCCCAACGAAGCAGCGCCTCGACACCCGTGATCCGCAGCGATTTTGTCTCGGCGATCGGCTGGTAATACACCCGGAATTGCTCGTTGCGAATTGCCTCGCGCAGGTCGGCCTCGAGCTGCAAACGCTGTTTGCTGAGCGCGACGGACGCACGGCTGTACCGCCGCACGGCATTGCGTCCGCTCTGCTTTGCCTCATACATCGCCGCATCCGCATCGCGCAAGAGATCGCCCTCGCTCGAAGCGTCGCCGGGATATCCGGCAACGCCGAAACTCGCGGTAATCGCATATTCCGATTCGGCGAGGCGAAACGGCACCGTGAAGACGCCGCACAACTTCTTTAGCACCGCCTCAAGCTGCGGATCCTCGTCTACGTGCGTCAGCACGACGACGAATTCGTCGCCGCCCATGCGTGCGACGGTGTCGCTGCTTCGTGCCGCGCGCTCCAGCCGCTGTGCGACCTCGGCCAAGAGGACGTCGCCCATCGCATGTCCGAGCGAGTCGTTGATGCGTTTGAAGTCATCCAAATCGATGAAAACGGCAAACACGTGGCAGCCCTCACGCTGCGCCGACGCAATTGCGCTGCGAAGACGATCGTGCAGCAGCCAGCGGTTGGGCAGACCCGTAAGCGGATCGTGATACGCCAGTAATTCGATGGTGCGCTGCGCTTCGACGCGTTCCGTAACGTCGTGCATCGTGCCGATGCAGCGCTTCGGACGGCCTTGGCCGTCGCACTCGACGTGCCCGCGCGACCGCACGTGACGAATGGTCCCGTCGGGGCGTACGACGTCGTGATCGAAATCGTACTCGCCGCAGGTGCTCAACGCACGCTCTTTTTCCGCCTCGATCATTTCCATTTGGTTCGGATGCAGGGCTTGCAGCAGCCGCGTCCAGTAGATCGGTTCGCTTGTAATTGCAACGCCCAGCAGACGCGCGAGCTGCGCCGAGATCTGCACTTCTCCGGTCTGCACGTCCAAGACCCAGCTGCCGACTTCCGCAAGCTGCTGCGCCTCCTCGAGCAGTTGCCGCTCGCGCTCCAATTGTTCTTTCAACTGCTGGCGCGGCGTGAAATCCATTCCGACGACGACGACGCCGACGATGGCTGCAAGCTCGTCGCGCAGCGGAGCAAAATGCGCGCTGTACCAGCGGCCCGCCCATTCGATCTCCAGTGCACCGGATTCTCCGGCCAAGGCTTCTTGCGCGCGCCGGAGAATCGGCTCGCCTTTCGGTCCGGCAAAGAGCGATTCGGCAGACGTCCCGATTAGGCGGGAAACCGCTTGTTCGTCTACTCCGATGCGCGCGAGTGACGAGCCGCGAATGAGCGTCAGGCGCAGATTCGCATCCGCTGCCACGACAAACGCCGGTAAGCATTTGAGAATGAGACTCAGAATCTCGGCGTTGCCTTCAGCGCCGTACAGTTGCGCCATCGCAGCCTCAGCTGATCAGGAGTTCCCGCTATCGCAAAGTATTCCGGGAAAGCGTGAATCTCCGCTGAGAACGTCTAGGTATTGTGCACTATTCGCCACTGCGCAGCGTTCCACGTCGGTAAGAACGCATTCGGCATGAAGCCGCGCAGCTGTTCGCGGTACGCGTAGATGTAGTCCGCATTGAACAGATACAGTATCGGCACGTCGTGGGCGACGATGCGCTGGATGCTCCCGTACAGCCGTTTGCGCTGCGCGATGGAGGCCGAGCGCAGCGCAGCCTTTTCGAGCGCATCGACTTGCGCGTTGCAGTAGCGCATGTAATTCGACGGTGCGTTGCAGGCCAGCACGGACGAATCGTCGGGATCGGAACCCATCGTGAACGGCACGTACGCCATGTCGAATGCTCCGCTCGCGAGCGTCCCGCCGCGCGCGGACGGCAAAAACAGTTGCGCGTTGCTCACCGATTTGACTTCAACGGCGATGCCGCGGCGGCGAAGCTGCGCCTGCACGACCGTAGCGACGCGCACACCGGTCATCGATTCGGGAAATTGCACGTACACGAGAAAGAGTGATTTGCCGTTCTTACGGCGCATGCCGTCGGATCCTCGGCGCCACCCTGCTGCATCGAGCAGCGCGTCGGAGGCAGCCGGATCGTATTCCGGTTGTTTGACCTTCGGATCGTACGCCCAGGAAAATTGGGGCTGCAGCTGATTCGTTACCGGATAGCGTCCGAGTGTGATTTTTCTGCTGATCCCGTCGCGATCGATTCCCATCGCGATTGCGCGCCGCACGCGCACGTCGTCGAGCGGCGAATGCGACAAATTGAAAATCAGCCCGGCAACGACGGCCGTCGGCACGTAGGCAAAGCGTATGTCGCGCGCGTTGCGCAGCGTAGCTTGCTGTACGGGCGCGATGAGGTTCCAATCCAAACCGCCCGAGCGCAGCAGCACCAGATTGGTTTGCGGATCGGGAATTACCCGAATATCCAAGCGCTGCACGCGCGGCTCGCCACGCCAGTAGCGCGGATTCGCCCGGTATTCCAGCGATTCGCCGCGCGTCCAAGAAACGAACGTGAACGGTCCGTCGCCGACGGTCGGTGCTGCGTTGAACGGCGCCTGCGCAAGCGGGAGTTCGTTGCGTAATACGTGCGCCGGCAACACGAACTGCGGGCGAAAGCCGTACGAGAAAAACGTCGTGGCGGCGGGTGCCCATGCGCGACGCAAATGAAAAACGACGGTGTGCGCATCCTTTGCGTACGCGCGGTCGATCAGATCGTACCCTTCTCGCGAAGGTACCGGCGTGTTGGGATCCATGATGGCGTGAAGCGTCCACAGCACGTCGCGAGCGGTAACCGGGACGCCGTCGCTCCAAACCACGTGAGGGCGCAGATGGTAGACGATGGTTCGGCCGTCCGGCGAGATGTCGCCGTTTTGCACCGTCGGCACGCGCGTGACGAGTTCCGGAACCAGGCGCCCTTTTGCGTCGAGATCGATGAACGGCAGAAATGCCAGGCGAGCGGCCTGCTGCTCCACCGACGCGGCGTCCTGGTGCAGGAAGAGCGGGTTCAGGTTGGACGGATCCGCCGCCAGGTCGAAGCGGACCGACCCTGCCTCTCGTGGGCCTGCAGCGTGCCCACCGGGAGCCGAACAAGCGGCAAGCGCTGCGATGAGGACCAGGGCGGGTGAAATTCGCCGCATCGACCGCAGGTTCGCCCGCACGCGGCCTCGCCCTTGGGCAGGGGGTATTGCCCGAATAAATCCCCGGTGCTATAGTCTGTAGGCCAAAGATTTTTCGGAGATATGGAAAAAAGAGCGAACATCGCCGTCGAAACGGGCGAACTGGACGAATTGGACCTGCGCTTGCTGGACGCGCTGCAGCGGAACGCGCGCTCCACCTTTGCCGAGCTGGGCGCGGTGGTCGGTCTCAAACCGCCCGCGGTCCACGACCGCGTCAAGCGTCTCGAGGCGCGCGGCTACGTGCGCGGCTACTCCGCACAGCTCGACAGCAAGCTGCTGGGCTTGGAACTTGTCGCGTTCGTGAGTTGCTACACGGCGCCGGATTGCGTCTATGACGAGTTCACGCAGACGCTTTCACAGATGCCCGAGATTCTCGAAGTGCATAGCGTCGCGGGCGAGGAGACGTTCGTGCTCAAAGTGATCGCGCGCTCGACCGGCCACCTCGACGAACTGCTCGCAAAGCTGAAGGCCGTCAAAGGAATGGCGCGCACGCGCACGACGATCGTGCTTTCGACGCCCTTCGAACGCGGAGGCATTTCGGTTCAATGAATACCCAAGGATACGCAGGGAGCCGCTAACGTTATGAATGGGATCGTTCACAAGAAGCCGCCGGTCAAAGCGGAGACGCTGGAATACAAGAACCTCAAGCAAGGTGAATTCTGGCGCCACGTGCCGGCCTACCGGGAGATCGACGAAGCGACGTTTCTCGATCACCTCTGGCAGCAGAAGCACGCCGTGAAAACAGCGGAAGAATTGCTGGAAACGATCAAGGACTTGGCTTCGCCCGCGTTCATCAAGGATGCGGAACGCGGTTTCCATCTTGCGCCCATGGCGGTTCGCGTCTCGCCGTATGCGATGTCGCTCATCGACTGGAACGATCCGTACAACGATCCGATTCGGCGTCAGTTCATTCCGGTGGCGAGCACGTTGCTGCCCGATCATCCGCGGCTGACGCTGGACTCGCTACACGAACAGGATGACGCACCCGTGCCGGGCCTCGTGCACCGCTACGTCGACAAGGCGCTCTTTCTGCCGCTCAATACGTGTCCGGTATATTGCCGCTTCTGCACGCGCAGCTACGCAATCGGTCCGGATACGGAGAGCGTCGATAAGGCGGCGCTCGCAAAAACGCCAAAGCAGTGGGAAGACGCGTTCAAGTACATCGCGGAGCGCCCCGAACTCGAAGACATCGTCATCTCCGGCGGCGACACGTATCAGCTTCCGCCGAAAAGTATCGAACTGATCGGCAACGCGCTGCTCGACATTCCGCACGTGCGCCGCATGCGTTTTGCCACCAAAGGCCCGGCGATCATGCCGATGAAGATCATCACGCACAAAGAGTGGCTTGACGCGATCACCGCAATCGTCGACCGCGGCCGCAAGCTCGGCAAGGACGTCGTGCTCCACACGCACTTCAACACGGCGAACGAGATTACGTGGATCACGGAAAAAGCCATGGCCATGCTCTTCGAACGCGGCATCTTCACGCGTAACCAATCGGTGCTCATTCGCGGGGTCAACGACACGCCGGAAGGCATGCAGCTGCTGGTCAAGCGCCTCGGTCACGTCAACGTCCATCCCTACTACGTCTACATGCACGACATGGTCAAGGGCGTCGAGGAACTGCGCACGACGATTCAAACGGCAACCGACATCGAGAAGTTCGTGCGCGGCAGCACCGCGGGCTTCAATTCGCCGACGTTCGTCTGCGACGCGCCGGGCGGCGGCGGCAAACGCGACGTGCACAGCTACGAGTATTACGATCGCGAGAACGGCATTGCGGTGTACGCGGCGCCGAGCGTCAAGCCCGGCAAGGCATTCCTGTACTTCGATCCGATCGACAAGCTCTCAGCAGATGCGCAGGCACGCTGGGCCGTGCGCGAGATTCAAGATCAGATGATTCACGAGGCGCTGCGCAAAGCGGGCGCGGGCGACGAGCAACTGGTGATCGCTTGATTTCCGTATCATGGGAGCGCGCGCATTAGCACCGGACCGCGAGGACGCAGCGTAATGAACGGATCCGGTTCGACCGCGAACTGCGGTTCTTCCAGCTCGAATCGCCAATGCTGCGCGAGGTGCGCGAGTTCTATGCGCGCCTCCGTCCACGCGAACTGATCGCCCAAACATTTGCGCGCACCGCCGCCGAACGGAAAATACGCGAACTGCGGCAATTCCGGCGCAGGCAGCCAGCGCTCGGGATGAAATGCATCGGGTTGCTCGAAATAGCGCGGCGAGCGATGCATCACGAGCTGGCTTACGAATACAGCCGCGCCTTTGCGGATCCGCCAGCCTTCGATTTCCACGTCGCGCTGCGCATCGCGTCCTAAAATCCAGGCCGGCGGATACAGGCGCAGCACTTCATTGAGCACTGCGTCGAGGTACGGCGTTTGCGGATCGGCTCGCAGCTCTTCGCACAGACGCTCACGCGCTGCCGGATGTTTCGCCAAGAGATACCACGTCCACGTGAGCGCGTTGGCCGTCGTTTCGTGGCCGGCGACGAACAGCGTCATCACCTCGTCGCGCACCTGCGCGTCACTCAACCCTTCATCGTTTTCTTCGTCGCGCATGCCAAGCAGCATCGAAAGCGCCGACTTGTCATCCTGAGCCGCCTGCCTGTCATCCTGAGCCGTGTCGAAGGACGAACGGCGTCGAGCGATGAGATCGAGCACAATTTCATCCAACTGACGCCGTGCTTTGCGAAAGCGCAGTGTCGCCGGAAACGGCAACCGCCGTTTGATCGCACCGAACGGTCCGAGCACGTCGGGGAAGATCGTCACGACTTCGTGCAGCGCGGCGCCGACGCGGCCGGCGTGCGAACCGGCGTCGACCCCGAATAATGTTTTGGACGCAATACGCAGCGTGAGCTCCATCATTTGCGCATGCATGTCGAAGACGCCCTGCGGCGGCTGCCATGCCTGCGCGTAATCGCGCATCGTTTGCGCGTAGCCGGCGATGCGCTCGCGATGAAACGCCGGCTGCACGACGCGCCGCATGCGGCGGTGCAGCGGTTCTTCGCTGGTTACGAGTCCGTCGCCGAGCAATTCGCGCATCGCACGCGTGCCTTCGGATTTGACGAACGCGTGCTGCTGCGTGACCAGAAGCGCCTTTATCGCGGCGGGATCGTTCAGAAAGTAAAAACGCCGCCAAGGAACGCGGAATGTCACCACGCTGCCGTACTCGCGTTCGAGCTCCCTCAAGAATACTGGAAACGCGGAGAGCGGCGTCGCACGCAGGCGGCGATACGTGGCCCACATTCCGGGGCCGGGCGGTTCACGCATTCGCGATCACAAATCGATGAGCGGTATGCCGATTTCGGGGCGGTCCGTGCGGCGCAGCGGCGTGGGAATTTCGTCGATGAAGAGCTCGAGCGTCGGACGCACGGCCGCGTGAAGCAAATGCCCGCCGGTGGCGTGCCCGTCGCGATGTCCAACGATGCAGTGCACGTGAAGCCTGGGCGTTCCGTTGTAGTTCGTCACGTTACCGAGAAATGAAAGAACCTCGACCTGCTCGTTTACTTCAATCGGCTCGTAGCGTTTGGTTTCCATGTCGTAATAGCCAACTGTCGCGCTTCGAAAGCCGCCGATGCCGCAAATCGTTGCGCTGATGACGCGCTCCTGTTCGCAGAACTGCTGCAGCTGCGCGAGCACGTCGTCGCCCAGCTCAAACACTGCAGCGAAGCGACGCGCACGTTCTTCTCCGTGTAGCAGCTTGTGCTTCACGTCTTAGCCTCCCGCTTTCTTTACGGTTTTTCCCTGCGCTTGCAAGTGCGCGACAATCTTGTCGCGATGATCGCCCTGAATCTCGACGACGCCGT
>Ga0209168_10002116_pt1 | contig 14675 bp, 16 predicted proteins | sample Coa_R1_FD_187156 | JGI IMG/M metagenome (GOLD analysis project Ga0209168, IMG submission 187156) | Surface soil microbial communities from Centralia Pennsylvania, which are recovering from an underground coalmine fire - Coalmine... | ecosystem: Environmental > Terrestrial > Soil > Unclassified ... | reverse complement strand
TCTCCATGCCGTACCACGTCACTGCGGCGAGACGCACCGGCCGGTTGCTGGCGTCCAGGATTGTCGTACCCCGGGTGTGCCAGTAGCCGGCGCCCGGGGCCACGGTCTGCGCGGACGCCGGCCAGAAGGTGCCCGGGAGCTCGGTGCCCGACTTGAAGGCGGCAAGGCTGGAGAGTGCGACCAGAACGACCGCCACCAAGATCGCAACCCGTCCGGTCAAGTCACGTACCTCCGCGGAATGGATCTTTTCCTGAGAACGCGTACGGCTGCCGCCGTGTGACACGAACCAGAACGTAGGCAGCGTATCACGGCAAAACTCTGTTTCGCATGCCCAAAGCGCTGTGCTACACTCGTTGCAGTAAGTCAAGCAGTTGAGGCGCCGAGGCGCCTCTTCGTTGTGTTTGGAGAGATGGCAGTGGGAATGATTCTGGAGAGCATCCGCCAGCAGCAGCTCAAGGAGAGCGTTCCGGATATTCATACGGGGGACACCGTGCGCGTCCACGTGCGGGTCGTCGAGGGCAACCGGGAGCGGATCCAGGTGTTCGAGGGGACGGTCCTTCGGGTCACCCGAGGCGGGCCCGACAAAAACATCACCGTCAGGCGGATCGCACACGGCATCGGCGTCGAGCGGACGTTTCTGGTGCACTCCCCGCGGGTCGACAAGATCGAGGTAACCCGGCGGGGGGACGTACGGCGCGCGCGCCTCTACTACCTTCGCGATCGAGTGGGTAAGGCGACGCGGATCAAGGAGAAGCGGACCACCTAGCCGGGCGGCCACGGTCGCCGCCTAAGCCGCCCTGTCGCCCCGGCAACCCTGCGGCCACTCGCCCTTCGGCAGTACACTTGCGGCGTGGAACCCGGCGCGCCGTCACCTCCGCCTCTCGATCTGGAATATGCGCTCTACGCACAGGGATGTCGCACCATCGCCGGCGTCGACGAAGTGGGACGGGGCAGCCTGGCGGGGCCGCTCGTGGCAGCGGCGATTATCCTGCCGGTTGACGACCCGACCCTCACGCAGCGACTTGGCGCCGTCCGTGATTCGAAGCAGCTGTCGCCAGGGCAACGAACCGAGGCGTTCCGCACCATCCGCGAAGTTGCGGTAGCCATCGGAATCGGCTGGGCAGCACACCACGTCGTGGATCGGCGCGGCCTCACTGCCGCCAACCGCCAGGCCCTCGAGTCCGCTGTCCGGCGGCTCAGTCCTGCCCCGGAGGCGGTCTTGATCGATCATTTCACACTGGATGGCCTCGAGCTGCCGCAGGTGAGCATGCCGAAAGGTGAAGCTCGCTCGCTGAGTATCGCGGCGGCGTCCATCGTCGCAAAGGTGGTGCGCGACCGCTGGATGTGCCGATGCGATCGACGATTCCCTTCCTACGGCTTTGCCTCGCACAAGGGCTACGGAACTCGACTCCATATTGATCGCCTTCGCGCTTTCGGACCGAGTCCGCTGCACCGGCGGTCCTTTCAGCCGGTATCCGGCGTGCTGGAGTGATCCGCCGGGTCGGCGCATTCGGGGAGGCCTGGACATGCGGTTACCTGACCCGGCGTGGTTACAGAATCATTGAGCGCAATGTACGTCTCTCACGCGGCGAGATCGACATCGTGGCATCACAGGGAGACGCACTCGTGTTCGTCGAGGTGAAGACCCGGCGGTCCCGCGCCTTCGGCTCTCCGCAATCGTCGATCACGCACGCGAGGTACCGGCGGCTCGCAAATGCGGTCGAGGAGTACCTGTCGGCACGCGGGCTCGAGCCCGCGCGATACCGGATCGACGTGGTGGCTCTCGAGCTCGGTCCCTCGGGCGACGTCATCCACTGCGAGTTGATCGAGAACGCCGAGGACCCCGCCGGCTAACCACTCTAGTCCGCCCGCCAGTCCGGCAGTCCGCACTAGAATTACTCCACGCAAGTTGAAAGGAGGATCAATGGCCCGCGTACTCTGTGTGGGCGTTGGCCACGTGGGTCTGCCACTCTCCCTCAAGCTGTGGGCGGCGGGCCACGACGTCACCCCGGTCGATATCGACGAACGAAAGATACTCTCGCTGCGGCGGGGCGTCATGCCGTTCCGCGAAGACGGATGCGACCGCCTTCTGACGCGGGCCGGAGACGACGCTCGATTCGTGCCGCTCACCTACGACGACCCGCTCTTTCCTCATCGAGTCTCATGCGCCGAATATGTCGTGCTCACCCTGGGCACTCCGCTCGGTGGCGATTACACGTTTCGTTTCGACCAGTACTTTGACGTTCTCTCCCGAATTACACCACTTCTGGCGCGCGGCGTGACGCTCATCGTGAGAAGTACGGTAGCTCCACTCTTTACTCGCAATGTCGTCGCAGCTCGCATCGGGGCCGAACGCGATTGGGTGCCCGGGGTCGACTTCTTTCCCTCGTTCTGTCCGGAACGGCTCATGCAGGGCACCGCCCTCCAAGACATTGACGATCTTCCGGAGATCATCGGAGCCGACGACTCCCGCACGGCGGACCGCGCGGCCGGGCTCTTCATGTCGCTGGGAAGTCACAAATCGTGCCTGTACGTCTCGACGGTCGAGGCCGAGCTGGCAAAGCTCTTCCTGAACACGTTTCGCTACACGATGTTCGGGCTGGCGAACGAGTTCGCTCTGGCCGCGGAGCAATATGATGCGGACATGTTCGCCGTCCTCAATGCCGCCAACGCCGGATATCCTCGCGGAGGGATCCCCCGCCCGGGTCCCAGCCGCGGACCCTGCCTTGGCAAGGACACCGCGGCGCTCGCCTTCAGCAGTCCATCCAGTCTGATCGCGCACGCTGCCCTGAAAACGAATGAAAACGTGGTCCTGCATGTGGTGAACGACCTGCGCTCGGCACTGGGGAACTTCGCCCACAAACGCGTGACCGTTCTCGGCCTCGCCTTCAAGGCAGACACGGACGATATCCGGGACAATCTCACGGCCCCGCTTATAAACCTTCTCGACCGGGAAGGCGCGACTACGGCGGTGTACGATCCGCTGGTGCCGGGTTATGATGACCCGGCAGTTCTGAGGGGCAGTGACGCGGTGGTGCTGATGACAGCGCACTCCGATCTGCGTCGTTGGGACCAGGAGCTGCTGCTTCTTCACTGCGGTCAGAACCGTGAGTCGGTGTTTGTGTTCGACCTGTGGAACGTGTGGCCCTGGGCCGACTGGATATTTGGAAAGGGAAACAAAGGGCAAGATGAAGATCCTGGTGACCGGCGCGTGCGGCTCGCTGATGCGCGCGGTCGTGCCCCGGCTCATTGAGAACGGCCACGACGTACGCGGCGTAGACAATTACATGCGGTATGGGCGCGAGGCGCCCCCAGCCGGTATCGAGTTCGTCGAAGGGGATCTGACCGATCCGTCTACGGTCAGCCGCGTCATGGCGGGCGTCGACGGTGTCATCCAGGCCGCCGCCCAGATATACGGAGTCGCCGGCTTTCATCGTTTCCCGGCGGACATACTCCAACGTGACACGATGCTCCACGGTCTGGTTCTTCGCGAAGCAGTGAGCCGTGAGATCGAGCGGGTCGTCTACATCTCGTCCTCAATGGTGTACGAGCGGCAGGCCGACATTGCGTGCGAGCAGGACGTGCCGAACATGCTTGTCCCGCTGACCGACTATGGCCTCTCCAAGCTCGTCGGGGAACGCCTATCCCGGGCGTTTCAGGAACAGTTCGAGCTCGGCTACACGATCTGGCGGCCTTTTAACATCATCGGGCTGCATGAGCGGGCCGAGGGCTACGACCCTGGCGTGTGCCATGTGTTCGCCGACTTCATCCAGAGAATCGTTCACGAAGACCAGAATCCCATGCTCATTTTCGGGAACGGACGGCAGGTGCGGTGCTTTACCTGGATCGAGGACGTTGCCGCGGCGATCGCGGACTATTCGTTCTCGGCCAGAACACTCAACAACGATTTCAATCTCGGGAACCCGGAGCCGGTGACAATGGCGGATCTGGCGCACCGCATCTACGCGCTCTACCACGAGCTCCTTGGCCGGCCGCCGGCCAGGCCGCTGGAGCTGAACCACGTCGACGCATTTAAAGACGATGTGCAGGTACGGATTCCGGACGTGCGCAAGGCGGCTGAGCTGCTCGGCTGGCAGGCGAAGGTACGGCTGGACCAGATGCTTCGACGCTGTCTCAGCGCGGAGCTGACCCAGCCGGCGAGCACCGGCTAACGCCTCCGGTGAGGCGTGAGCCTCTTTCCGGCCTAGCAGACCGGGGAGCGCTCGTCTGCGCCATCGCCGTTGGTGCGTTGCTGCGCTTTGCGTACCTTCCCAACCGGGGACTGATCTACTGGGACGAAGCAAAGTTCGGCCTCGAGGGCCAGAGGATGCTCGCCGGCCTGCAGAGCCTGTCCGGCGAGCCGGTCTCGATGCTGACGGGCAAGTCGGTGGGCACAGCCAAGCCGGGGCACGCCTTGCTGGTGGGAGTGTCGTACGCGATCTTCGGAGTCCACGACTATGCTCCCCTGCTGATGAATGCCACCTTCAGCCTGGGAGCAATCGTCCTGATCTACCTGATTGGCGCTCGGCTGTTTGGACCGCTGGTTGGCGCGCTATCCGCGCTGCTGCTTGCCGCGTCCGAGTACGACGTCATCTATGCGCGGTCGGCGCTCTCGGAGAGCGACGCGAATACCCTGTTTCTCGCGGCCGTGCTGTGCTGGCTGGTAAGTGAGAGGCGAAACCAGCGCGTGGCCGCGATCGACCGTCAGCTCGCACCCGGGTGCTGGCGCTATCGCGCGGCGGCAGCCCTCCTTCTGGGGTCTGCCTTCACCGTCAACTACCGCCTCATCGTGTACGCGGCCATTCTCATCGTCCTCGACCTCGTGCCGCGCGTTATGTCGAGTCAGTGGCGCGATGTTCTGCGGACCGGCATGGTCTGGGCGGCGGGCGCCGCCACCCCGGTCCTGCTGTGGCAGGGGATCGACGTTGCCTCGCACACCGCCGGCGTAAATCTCTTCGGTGACGAGCTCCGTGGCGGCTGGCTGCCGTATGCGCGCCAGATCCTCTATCAGCTCCACCAGGGCAAGCAGAGCGTGATCCGCGTCAGCTTCGTCCCGTATCTCCAATGGTTCGTGGTTCGACAGGGGTGGCCGTATGCGGTGGCCACGGCGCTCTCGGTCCTGCTCGCAGCCCATCGCAGAACCTTTGCGTGGGTGACTGCCGCTGCGCTCGTCCTGGCGCCGTATGGCGTGTTCACCTTCGCTCCGTTTTACGTGCCCCGCAATCTCTCGCCATCCGTGCCCTTTACCGCATTGTTGATTGCCGCCGGTGTAGGCTGGGCAGCGGAGCGCAGTAGACGGGCCGGAATCCTGGCCGTTGGCATCACCCTGGTTCTAGGCGCGGCCGGCACCGTCATGTCCTGGCGTCTTACCGCCGAACGGTCCGGCTTCTCGGTCGCCGCCGGGTACGTCCGCGCCCACCACAGCCAACCGATCACGTCTACCGAGATCATGGTGTTCTACTTCGCTGGGGCCGGCCGCACCTGCCTCGCGCCCGCTCTGCCTCTGGAGCCGGCGGCACTGGGGGCGTATGCGCGCGCTGGTTTCAACTACGCAGTGGTGGAGAGGCACAACGGCTCAGCTACGGTTACGTACCTGACCCACCACGCGCGCCTGGCAACCTCGATCCCCACTCTCGGCGACCTCGACATCGGGGAAAGCCCGATAAGCTCCGAAAACTCGGCGCCGCCCGGCGGTAGCGCGCGCGGCGAGTACGTCCGAATCTACGACATCTCCGGGCTTTCCCGGCTCGGCAAGGGCTCGCGAATCATCCCCTGCAACCGCGACCGGGTGACCTGATGGCTCTCTGCCTCGGCCAGTGTATGTCTCAACCGGCCGGCGACGGAGCGTTTCGCCGTAAAGCCGCATAGCTCGATTGCAAGAAGCACGGCTCCGACCGCCTGCTCGCAGCGTAGCCTGCGCACCACAGCAGAGGGATACTCTGACCGGAACACCCGCGCAATCTCCTGAGCGAGCATTCCGTGGTCGTTCGCCAGCACCCCTCCGCCCAGCACCAACACGGTGTAAGGAGACGCCAATCCGGCGCGCCGCGCCGCAGCCCGAGCGTACTCGCCCAGCTGCGATCCGTGGTGGGCCACGATCTGAGCGGCAACCGCGTCGCCCTGACGGGCGCTATCGAGCAGCGGTCGCGTGAACGGGGAGATATCGATCGGAGGGTGTCCGCGCGCTGTCAGCGAGTGCAGGAGCCCTTCCACCGATCCGGCGCCGAACAGATTAACGGCTCGCGCCGTGAGGCAGGTAGGCGGTCCGATGCCGAGCTCGGCTCGATACACCGCTCCAAGCGCTTGACGCGCCAGATGGAGGCTGCCCTGCGGCTCCTGCCACCAGCCGCTGTGCCACGAAAACCCCGTCGGGTGTCGAGCCGCAATGGCCGCGCCGGTGCCCACGACTACGGCGACGCCGCTGTTTTCCGCCGAGCCGGCGCGAAGAGCGCCAAAGGCGTCGTTGTGGACGTCCAGCCGTTCGATCCCGAGGCGCCTGGCTAGCTCGAGACGGATAAAGGCATGGTCCTCCGGCCAGTCGGCTCCGGCAATGGTGAAGACCGCCGCAGTGACACTGCGGCGGTCCTCTGGCGCGTCCGCCAGCGCCTGCCCCACGGCCCGACACAACTCGGCGAGGGCGCTTTCTTCGCCCGCCGAGCCGTAGATGTCGCCACAGCCGGCTCGGCCCACGCCCAATACGTGTCCGTGAAGATCCGCAACCACGGCGAGGGTCTTGGTGTTGCCGCCGTCCACTCCCGCAACCAGCGCGTTCGGATCCACCAGCGTCGCTCGCTAGGGGCGCTCGGGCTGCGCGCCGCTTCCGGATCCCTCGACCAGCATCGAGGCGGCGGCTCGCTCGGCGATGACGGTGAGTGCGGGGTTTCCCTGTAGATACGAGGCCGGCACGTCCGGTGTGACGGGGCCCTTCAGTGTCCTCGCCAGGATGTCAGCTTTGCCTTCGCCGGAGACCAGCAGCAGGATTCGCCTGGCGCTCAGGAGGTCGGCGAGGCCGACGGTGACGGCGTGCCGCGGCACGGTCACGTCATCCCGCCAGTACGAGCCGGCGGCCCTGAGGCTGCTGTCGGTGAGATCGACCGGGTGGGTCCTGAGGGTGGGATCGGCCGGCGGCTCGTTGTACCCGAGGTGACCGTTCGGCCCCAGGCCAAGGACCGCCAGGTCGAAACCGCCGGCTTCGTCGATCATCACGTCAAATCGCCGGCACGTTTCGTGTATCCGTCGTCCGACTCCTTCGAGTCGCGTGATCTGGTGCTCCTGGATGGCTAGTGGAACCGCCACGCTCCGTTGAAGCCAGGCGAAGAGTGAGCGAGCGTCCCGCGGCGGCTCGTCGAGATACTCGTCGAGCTGGAAGATTCGGAGTGAAGTCGTCTGCAGCCGTCCGGAGGCCCGCAGAGAGGCCAGCCGGGCATAGAGCCCCATCGGCGAGTTCCCGGTAGCGGCGACGATCGACATCTGGGGACGTTTCGAAACCTCCTCCGCCACCAGCTCGGCCGCCAGGTCGCTCATGTGGTCGTAATCCCGCGCCACCACCAGCTTCATCGGTGCGTCACGCGAGGAGTCGCTCGGGCAGATGTGCGCGGTGCGCCCGGCTCATCTCGTCGTAGATGGCATCGGCGATCGGCAGTGAGGGGACGAGCGGGTTGGCGACGAGGGCGCGAAGCGCGTCGCGCCGGTTGCCGGACCATCCGGCCTGAGCGGCCAGTATCTGGTACTCGGCGAGCGCCTCTACCAGACCGGCCACATATCGCGGAAGCCGGCCCTGGGGGACCTGGCTGAACCCGAAGCGATCGACCCGCGCCGGCCCCTCAACCACCATGCCGTCGGGCAGGGACTCGATGCCTCCGCGGTTCGGAATGTTTACCGGCCAGATCTGTCCACGGTCGTTGAACATGGCATCCATCACGTTAATCGCCAGCTCGAGCTCCATGATGCCGCCCCGCGACTGCGCCGGGTCAAGCTGGGGGCTGGCGGATTCCGCCTGTTCCGTGTAGTGTTTCCAGTAGCTCGGGGCGGACGCAATGATCTCCTGAGCGCGCGAGGTTTGCCTGGAGCGAAGCTCTTCGACGATCTCATCCCGGTAGTAGTAGAAGTGGAAATACGAGGCCGGGATCGACTCCATCGTCGCCGTCAGCTCGAGCGTACGGCGGTTGAAAGGGCTCAGCGCCGCGTCGTCCTGCTTCGTCTCCCAGATGCGCTGCACCAGCGGCATGAGCTCGCCGCCGGCGTAGCGGTGACTCACCGACCAACAGGCGTGATTCAAGCCGATCATCACGGCCTCGATGGCGGCAGGATCAAGACCGGCGGCTCGCGCGAGCATCCTCGGGAATATGATGGGACCCTCGCAAAGTGAGACCACACGTACATCACTGTGGCGAGCTACCGCCTCGGCGACGATGTTGACGGGATTCGTGTAGTTGAAGAGCACCGCCCGGGGGCAGGCGCTCTCCATCTCGTGCACGATATCCTTCACCACATGGATGGAACGGAGCGCCATGAAGAATCCTCCCGGCCCCTGCGTCTCCTGCCCGATGACTCCGTACTTCAGGGGCACGCTCTCGTCGATGTGTCTCGCCTCCAATCCGCCCGGCCGGAAGCTGGACAATACCGCGTCACAGTCCTGCAGGGCCAGCCGGCGCTCGGTGGTAGCGCGGACCCGAACGTCGGCCCCGCGCGCCGCCGCCATGCGCTCGGCGAGGGAACGCACGAGCTCGAGGCGCGCCGGGTCGATGTCGACGAGCACGACCTCGGAGCCGGCGAAATTTGACGCCTGGGCGATAAGAGCTGCCAGGGTGCCGGGGGCGCGGGTGCTTCCGCCGCCGATATAGGCGAGTTTGATCCGGGCCATCCCGATTCTCCCGTGCTGCCGGTCTCGGGGCAGCATAGCAGAGGGGATTGTGCTTGGCATCCCGACAGAGCTCGAACCGCATGCGCTCCGCGCAGCCGCCCGTCTCGACGTGCGTCGCTCGACGCCAACGAACTGCAGCCTCGCCGGCTTTGCTCAGCCAGATGCGCTCGCCGAGCAGTGGGTCAGCCGGAAGCTGCGGATGAAGGCCGACTACGGCCGCCGAGGCTTCGCCCGGCTACGGTTCTGGCTCTCCTGCGCGGATTCCTGGCGGACGCGCCCGGTACGCGATCTTATGTCTGGCGGCGTTGCACCCAGTACAGGAGGGCGATGACGACGATCACCACGACGATGATGATCACCCAATAGCGCGTGCGCAATCCCAGAAAGACGAGAAAGGGCAAGATCGCATCGAGATAGTTCATGACACCTCCACAGGTTCTATTGTGCGGCACCGGGTGGCTCGCCCGAAATCCGAGGGCATGCGTACCCGCCCGATATAGAACAGCACTTGAAGTGCCCGCGCCGCTAGAGGACTATCGCGGTTGGTGGGGACGCGCTGCCTCTATAGCGGCAATGATCTCTTCTACCGTGTCGTTTGCGGTGATCACGCGCACGACCAGCTCGTCGAGCACGCCATTCCAGACACGCAACCCTGCCTGGATGTCAGAGGGTGAGTCACCTTGGATGCATGTGTCGATCGCCGAAGTCCGCATTCTGCGGAAGTGGGCCGCGTACCCCGGGATGGCTTCGTAGCGCCTTGCTTCCTCTCTCAGCCGGACCTGCGCCGGGTCGCCGAGCGCAACTCTCACGTAGGCCATGAGGCGAGGTGGCGGACGTCCTGCGTCGTGCGCGCTACCGCGGATCCATTCCGCGGATGTTCGCGCCCAGTCGGGCGTGAGCCAGTTCAGTAACACGCCTTCGGCTAGCTCGCCGGCGAGACGGCACATACGCGGTCCGAGCGCAGCGACGACGATCGTGCAGTCCAACGCCGATCGGAGCTCCGCGACTGCGGCACGCACCCGCGCCAGTCCCTCGGCACCGGCGCCGCCGCTGCCGATGCCGAGATACAGCCGCTGTAAGGGTACCTGGCTCTCCCGTAGGTCCGTCACAATGTCCGCCGCCGCAACATGGCTCACCGGAATGACGCCCACGCCGAGCCGAAGGCGTGGCACCGTGAGCCCGCCCAGTTGACGCAGTGCGTTCGTGCCGGGAGGATTGTTCAGCCAGAAGGAAGAATATCCGGCGTCCAGCGTGGCCTCGGCGGCACGGTAGAGCACTTGAGCACCCAGCCCGGCCGCGAGTCCGACGCCGCGGGCGCCGCGCGGCTCTGTGTCACGCATCTCGATGGAAGCCTCCTGCCCAGCGTAGCGGAATCAGCGCCTCAGCCGGCGGTTGGTGTCCCGCAACGGCGCATGAGCACCCAGTGAGCATTCGCCCTGGGTTGACCCTGGCGCCGATCCTGTCGCCTGCGGAACCTCTCGCGTGCGTGCCGCTGACCGGGCCAGAATGCCCCACGGTGAAGGGAGGTCCGGACGGTCCTTTCGCGCCGGTCACGCAGGTGGCGGACCGACTCCGCGGACACTTCAGTAATCCGTGCGCCAACCGCGGCGCACCTGCGCGAGCGCTGCCGGTCATCCTTGCCGGAGAATCGGGGGCGAGACCCTAGAGCACTGCCTTGACGTGGAGGTGGAGTGCTTGACCGCTGAACCCGGGAACCGTCCTGGCGAGGCCGAGCACAAGGTTGAGCGGCGACACGACTGAAGCGTTCGCCGTCACCGGCACCCCGTTCTGCCCGGTGTACACCGTGGTAAAGACATCGAACGTATTCCCCGCGTCGTCGGCGTAGAACTTCACGGTCTCCTTCAGGCCCATCAGCCCGCTCGTGTTCACGACCGCAAGTTCATGTATGCCGGCGGGCGCGTGAACCACGTAGACGACTTGCTTTACGTCCGACAGGGTGTCATTGATAGTGGCGCTCAGATCCAATGTGCCTACGTTGGACAGGACCACGACCGGATCGGTCCGGCACCCCCCCACGTACGCTTGAGCCGATTGAGCCGGAAGCGCCGTCGCGACCACCGTGGCAAGTAGAGCCAGTCCCCCGAACGTCCCGGTCTGCACGAGACCTTGTCTCTTCATGTTCCTTCCCTCCCGTTGCCCCGCCGCTTCCGACCGGGTCCTTGCACGCACTATACGGGCCGGGACCTGAACCGTCTATGACTTCTCGTTGCATTTTCGTTACGAAATGTACTGCGGTGGGACCACTCGAGTGCAGTGGCGGACGTCGTGAACCTCGACAGTGCCTGGCCGGAAGCCGCCGCGGGCCACAGACTTCGTTGGACGAAGCGGGCCGCGCTCAGATCCCGCCGAAGCGGGTTCGGGTCCTGCGCTGCGCGGTAGCTCAGCGGCGCCGATCCCCTGCGCGCGGGCACACCGGCCATGCTACGGGCCCTGGCCGGAACCAGCGCCGGGCTGAGACTCACTTCCCCAGTGCGAGGACAGCGCTGCCGGCACCCTTTGGCTACGCGAGGCCACGGCGAGCCTGTCTTCTAACCGATCGCCGCCTGCAAGCCGGTCGACAGCGCGTTCGGCCCGTTCGTTTCGTTCAAGAAGCTTATCGTGTCCCCTTTCTCAACGGAAACCTGCAGGTCGAAACTGTCTTCCTCCCCATAGGATGAGATCGTGTTGGCGTAAATCGAGGCGCCGTTATGGAGAATTTCGACCGAGTGCGGGACTTCACCCGTGTCCACACCCAGAAAATTACCCGACACGGTAAACGTTCCGGCCTTCGGAGCCGCCCATTGAAAGCCGACGTTCGGGTTGTTTTCCGGGTCCATGTCCAGGTAGTCGGGCGGCAGCACGATCGACTGGAAGCTGACAGTCTTGCCGGTCTTGTTCGCCTCCACTGCGGCTGCGTCTGGGTAGGACTGGCCATTCGTCCAGCAATACACGCGTTTTACACCATTGCAGGTCTTGATCGGCTGCGTCAGAGCCGAGCCGTCGACGACGTAGCTCCATGCGCCGCTCGGATTGTGCTTGATCGAGAACTGCTTGAAGGGATCGTAGCTATGTCCGACGGCTTGAACGACGACCTGCCCGGTGTATCCAGCAAAGACCACGCCACCAAGCGCCAGACCCACTCGTACCAACCTCATCATTTGTCTCCTTTCTGCCGATCACTCTACCGTCCAGTCGACTGTCGGTCAAGCGCTCCGGCGACGGGCAGAATTGGATCACTTACCAGACGCTCGGAGAATCCGTCCGCGCCGGTGGGCGCGTCCCCCTCTGGCTGCGGAGGGCTGAGAGCGTCGAGGGACTGCGGGAGAAGGGACCGGAGTGGTCCGCGCCCGGGTCCTGGATCGCAAGAAGTGGCGCCTGAGTCCCTGTGGAGTGATAAGTCGAATCTGACATTGCCCTCCTGGCGCTCGTCCTGCATGGTGGATACTGTTGGCGAATTGGGAGGTAGGCCGGAACCGTGGTGGAATCAGGGCACCCACCTCAACTCGGAGTCTGCCACGTCCCTGCACCCCCAGCCCGTTGATCCGATTCCCGCGGACACCGCCCGGGTGGCTCGTGTCTCCTTCCCCAAAGGCAATCCGCACATGCGGATACGCGATGAGCTCGGTGTCTTCTACCAGGACGAGGCCTTTGCTGCGCTGTTCGCCGTACGCGGCCAGCCGGCGGAATCACCCTGGCGTCCGGCGCTGACCTTGGTCCTGCGGTATCCCGAGAACCTCTCCGACCGGCAGGCCGCCGATGCCGTGCAGGGCCGAATCGACTGGAAGTATGCGCTCCCCCTGGAGCTCACCGACCCCGGCTTCGACGCCTCGGTCCTGAGCGAGTTCCATGGTCGTCTGGTGGCGGGCGGCGCCGAGCAGACGCTCCTGGACACGATGCGCGCACGCTTCAAGGAGCGCGGACTGCTCAGTGCGCGGGGCCGGCAGCGGACCGACTCCACGCACGTGCTGGCCGCCATCCGCACCCTCAGCCGGCTCGAATGTGTGGGCGAGGCACTCCGCCACGCCCTGAACAGCCTGGCGGTCGCCGCTCCCGACCGGCTGGCTCCTCACCTCGACCCAGCCTGGGCGGAACGCTAGGGTCCGCGTGTTGACAAGTACTGCTTGCCCCGTAGAGGTGATTCTCCGCATGCTGGTTGTCAAGCATCTCTACGGATGGAGCTATGAGCAAACCGAGTGCTGGTTGAGCGACAGCCTGGGCTTGCGCCAATTCTGTCGGGTCTATGCCGAGCGGGTGCCGGACGATACCACTCTCCTACGATGGGCAAACACGATTCAGCCTGCCACGCTCCACCAGCCGCTCGAGCATGTGGTCGATCTTGCTCGCCGCCGGCATATCACGAGCGGGGCGCGTCCATGAACAGCAACGATGGTACCAACGGGGCCGCCGCTGGCGTGCTGGCATCGAGGGACGGATCGGAGTGCTCAAACGACGCCACAAGCTCGCTCGCTGCCTCTATCACGGACCCGATGGGATGGAGCGCTGGGTTGGGTGGGGCATCATTGCCCACAACCTTCAGCAGATCGCGGAGGGAGCTGCCCGAATGACTCCTCACCACCTGAGGACGCGACACCGCTGAACCATCGAGACCTGCCGTTTAGTCAGCGCGAGGGTTTCGCACCGGAAAATAGTACCAGTGGCCTGTCCAGACGTGTCTATGTTTGACGAGCTGGCGGCTACCGGAGATAGCTGGACTCAGTGGAACATGACGGACGCCACGAGCGCTCGTTGGGTGCGGTGTCACGCAGGCCTCTCGTTCAGCCAGGTAGCGAGCGTCTCTGCCAAACCCTGACTGTCAAGACCAAAATCGTTTCCATCCTCCTCACAGTCTTCCCCGTTGGGTTCACGGGCAAATGACAATCCAGGGGGTCGGACCGTGACAGCGCCGTCCCCAATTTCCGAGCGATACCGGAGCCTGATCCGTTTCCCGATCAGGGCTACATCGCATCTGCCTGGCCTCTCGCCATCCGTCGACCGTGAGCCCCCGGTGGCCGGACCAACCGACTGCAGTGGGAGCGTCGTGCAGAGTGCCGGCAGATACCGCCGTGTGCGCCCTAGCTGCTATCCCCCGTCGCCTCTACGTTCAGATGCCCTGCGTCTCGAGCTCGAAGCCCGAGCACAGGAGGTCCATGCGCTGGATCAGCTCACCACGGACGTGGCAGTAGACCTGCTGTTCGCCAACATACCAGCGATCCTCATGCACCCAAAGTCGGTAGCGAATGGCGAGCCCATCCTGCATGCTCCGCACGTCTGAATCCAGGAGAAGAAGCGGATCGGCGTCTGCGAACTCTTGGCGGAGATACACGACGGCCGCCGCTGCACCCCCACCTTCGTGCCGCCCTGACGGAATTAGCGCCCGGAATCTCGCATCCGGCGCGAAACAGGACTCGACCTGCTCCGAATCCTGCCCTCAGATGCCCGCCAGGAAGCGCGCATCCACCGCGTCTACGTCCGACGTATCTACAACAGAAACCATCGGAATACTCCTTGTGGCTGCGCTGCTCGCTACCGAGGGTAGCAAGGGATCCGCGGCATGTCAAGAACTACTCCTTTGGCCGCCACTGTCACCTTGTGTTGTGAAGGACCGTGTTGCATACTGTTGATACCGGCGTTCGGTCAAGATGCAACCGAACCGCACACGAGCCCCGATGGCGGGTGCAGGGGAGGGAGGCGAGGCGGAGGTGCGGATGGGCGACCGGTAGCGACCTCCGGTACCGGTGGGAAACACCGCGCCAGGAGTAGCGAGTCCGCCGTGCGAGCGAGCTCGCGGACGTGTACTGGATGAAGGAAGAGG
>Ga0209168_10002115_pt1 | contig 14688 bp, 11 predicted proteins | sample Coa_R1_FD_187156 | JGI IMG/M metagenome (GOLD analysis project Ga0209168, IMG submission 187156) | Surface soil microbial communities from Centralia Pennsylvania, which are recovering from an underground coalmine fire - Coalmine... | ecosystem: Environmental > Terrestrial > Soil > Unclassified ... | reverse complement strand
GAAAGCGACCTTCTTGGCGAGTCCTGCCCAAACGGCATAAGGCAGACCACTCGCTTGCTGAAAAGCCTAAGGTGGGTGAACTTCAGATGGACTGGCTTAGGTCAGAAGACCTGAAAGAAGCGAAAAACGTAACCGCCCCAACAAGCATTATAGCAGCTTAGATTGAAGCTAACTTCATCGTGAGGAGTCGAGCTCCGTTTTTGAGAACGAAGGTCTAATCGTGAAGAACCACATTCAGCAGCGAACTGTGGACTTGCAGCCCGCTCCCGTCATAGTCAACGAACCCTAATCTCCTGAAGTTGTTCATGAAATGGCTAACCCGCGAGCGGGTTGTGCCTACCATCGCAGCGAGGGTCTCTTGACTGATCGCGGGGATTACGGTCTGGGGCACACCTTCCTTGCCGAAATGAGCCAGCAGCAGCAGAATTCTGGCCAGCCGCTTTTCGCTGGAATTGAAAAGTTGATCAATTAAATCCTCTTCGTAGCGGATGTTCCGGGTCAGCAAATAAGCGACGAACATATCGGACAAAGCGTGTTCTCCATGCAGAGCCTGCATCATCGCTTTCTTCTCAATGCGCAGAAGCTCGCCATCGGTTATTGCCGTTGCAGCAGCCATGCGGAGCGGCTGACCTGCGAGGCAACCTTCGCCAAAAAAGTCCCTCTGGCTCAAGATGCCAATGGTTGCTTCCTTTCCATTGTTGGACACGACCGTTACCTTCACCTTGCCGCTTTGGATATAAAACAGTGCGTCAGCCGCATCCCCTTGCGCGAAGATGGTTTGCTTCTTTGCGAAAGGCACAATCTTCCTTCCCTCGCCGATGGTGGCAAGGAACGCGTGAGGGTCGAACTCGCCTTTTTTCTTGATGCCCATAAAGGAAATTGGCGGCTTAGCACGGCTTCGTAAGTAAATGGTCGCGGCTAAAACGCAGCCTATGAATGAATCCAAGGTGAATAAAAAAGAGATGTCACTAATTATGACATTCGCAACCGGAAAAAGCGCAAGTTTATTATTTGCTCTTGGTTTCAAAGAGTTGAGAAAAATCCGCACAGGTCAGTTCCGGCATTAGTTGTTTAGCACGGCTTCGTACCAACCGCTCCTCTAGATTTGTTTGTCAAGATTGAGCAGTTTTGACCAGACTCTTTTTAAGGGGAAACGTATGATTACTTTAATTCGGTGGAGCAGTCATGGGTTAGCCTCGATTGACAGGATCGACGTTCCGACCCTCACGACTGCTCCGCTTTCCGTACCCAAACCCGCTACGTTCAGGCCGGGGCAACAAGTTCGGCCTTCTCCTTTACCTCGATGCCGCGGGCGCTCCGCGGGAGACTGGTGAAAAAAGGATTGGCGCGGCAAGCAGATGGGGAGTTGGAAAACTTTGGCAAAATCAATTCATGAAGACGAAGTTTTGCTAAAGACCCACAGGCTTCACGCCGGAATTTATCGCCGCGTGGGTACAAGCTGGGAGTTGACGCTTCCTACGTGAGCCGTGTCGCGGTTGGCAAACGAAAGGCATCAAAGATTCGCAGCACTCCATTGGATGAACTTCGCAAGATACGGTTGTTAAGTTAAACTGCGACCCACTGAGCGGCCGGTAGTTTTGTTTTCAGTTCACTTAAAACGATGGTGTTCAATTCTGCACACGCATCCTTGGAAAGTTGTCCTACCCTTGCTAGCCAGGCGGCTGCGCGCCACGGAAGCATCGAGGGGGAGAGAGCAGTGAAAAATGCCCAAAGTTCTACTCGCTGATGACGACGATGCAGTACGAAATATGTTGCAGGTAGTGCTGGAACGCGATGGGTTCCAGGTAGTCGGGGCAGCAAGTGTACGCGAAGCCCTTAGTCTTATTGCCACGGAAAAATTCGAGGTATTGGTGTCCGACCTGCACATGCCGCAAGCCGGGGATGGGTTCACAGTGGTGAGTGCCATGCGCCACACTCATCCCGAGGCTGTGACCCTGGTACTCAGCGGTTATCCAGAGTTGGACGAAGCCCTGGCTGCCATTCGCCTACAGGCTGATGAGGTCTTGGTCAAGCCAATTGAAATTGCGTCATTGCGGAAGATAATCCGCGCCAAGATGGACCATCCAGTGGCCCATAGGCCGGTGCCGCCCGAAAGCGTTGCCTCCATACTGGAGCGCGAACTCGATACGACGATCCACAACTGGATGGTGCTGGTAGAACAAGACGAAGAGCTGATCCATATCCCGTTAAGTTTTGAAGACCGCACCGGCCATCTGCCTAACCTCCTTGCAGCAGTTATTCACCGCTTGCGCCTTCCGGCAATAGTGAAAGCCCATGTCTCCAATGCGGCTCACGAGCACGGGATTCTGCGGCGTCAACAGGGCTATTCAGCGGCGATGATGGTGGAAGAATCACGAATCCTACAGGTAAGCATCTTTAACACATTGCAAAATAATCTGCCCAGAGTAGATTTCAGCAAGGTGCTGCTGGACGTTATGACCATCGCGGATGAGGTGGATTCCCAGTTGAAGCAGGCGATGCTGAGCTATGTCGATCCCATGCCTCGGGGAGCTCCTTCTCAGGTGGCGTAACAACTAATAACAACTAACGATGGAAGTGTTTCGCCTGGACTGCTTCGCAAAACGAATCAATCAGTTCCACAAGTGCCTGCCAATGCCGTGCATTCGGACCGCTATTCTAGAGCAAATTATTTCCAAATAGTGCCCATTCTTTCAAACCACTGTGGATTTGTGACCAACAACGAAACAGGCACGGTCGACATTTTCAAGAGACTGGGGTGACGCCGAGGAACTATGCCGGCCATGGTCTTGTGATTTTTGTTGCACTGGGAATGGTCGCATCAGGTGGTACAGCGACGGCAAAAGTGTCACACCCCTTCCCTGAAAGTTACTCGCACCCCAGGATTCACCGGCAATTCTCTCAGTAAAAGTAAATAAGGATCGGATTTCCGTTTCGCCACAATTCCTTGGAGGTCGTGCTCCGAGGCGAGACGAAAAAAGGCTCTCGCCATCGTGCTCAACGTGATCGCAAATAGAGCAAACGATCGCTTCCCTTGCAAGTGGTAAAATTGCGGAAACCATGAAACACAAGGTCTGAGGTGCCCGGTGGTGAAGGTAGCTGTGAAAGCGGTGTGGTTCACGACTAAAAGGTCACTGATAATCATCTACAACGATGTTTATGACGAACATCTGTTGGTATTCGCCGCCGGGCTGTCATACTATTTCGTGCTCTCATTGTTTCCGATGTTGGTTTCGATGGCGTTGATACTAGGGTACGTACCCATTCCTCACCTGTTTGAGGGACTCCTAAGCCTAATGGCCAGACTTGTCCCAGGAGATGGAATGAGTTTGGTGCGCAATATCGTCTCTGACGTCAGTCATCAACACAAGCACGTCCTTACGCTCGGGTTAGTGTTCACACTTTGGACAGCTTCCAGCGGATTTGCTGCGATAATGGACGGCCTTGATCTGGTGTATCGGGTCCGTGAAACCCGCCCGGTGTGGAAGACTCGACCGCTTGCGCTGGGGCTGACGTTGCTCGCGGGGTCTCTGTTAGTCATCGCTGTCGGATTGATGGTTGAGGGGACGTACCTTGGAACCTGGTTCACAGGCGAATTTAACCTCAATCCAGCCGTACTCGCCGCCTGGCGTAATTTCCGATGGGGCATAGCCGCAGCATTCGCCGTGCTCGCGCTCGAATTGCTATACCATTTCGGACCCAATGTAAAACAGCGCTTCCGCGACAGCCTGGCAGGGGCAATTGTTGCGGTAGCGGCCTGGATTGGTTTGTCATACCTGCTGGGGCTTTACTTCCGACACTTTGAATCTCTTGATAAAACCTATGGACCGCTCGGTGCTGCCATTGGCTTGTATGTGTGGTTTTATTTGTCTGGTTTTGCCATTCTGCTCGGCGGAGAAATCAATTTCCTGCTTGGCGAGCTCCGACAGCAGAGAAGAACTCGGCAATCGTCCAAACCGGTTTATGTTGAGATGGACCATCTGAATTCAGCCGCCTGAGCTTACCATTCGGAGTTACACGTCCCAGGATGGTATAACAGGCAGGTCTGGCATGATGGCGAGCTTATGCTTTACGCCATCCGTGACTGTCGGCCTCTGCACTCTTTGCAATCGTGAGTTAAGGTTCCCATGGACGCAATGAAGGGGGTTGCGCACGCGCAAGACAGTCTCCCAATCCAATTTGTCCAGCACAGGTGCACAATCAAGAATGAGTAACGGCCAAGCCGCTGCAAGCTGAGTTGTCACGTTTCGTGCGTATCGACCCATAGGCGTAGTGTTCCAATGTCCGCTTGTGGGGTCGTATGCCTCTTAAGCCTCGCCGCGAAACTCCTATCGAACGCATCTACCGTGAAGTCACCGGAAACAAGATGCCCGCCGTAGTGAAACGCGTACTTCTCCCCAAGCGAAGACCAAGCGGCAACGAATGGAGTTGCCAGTTGGGGAAACCGGTAATGCTAGGCGACGAGTGGATCAAAACACTTCTCGATGGTAGAAGAGTAAAATTCACCAACCTAGAACTGCAGGATGGGTCGGTGTTTATCACGGCTCAGGTTGAGCGCAACAAAGTCGTTTATTCTATCGTGTTGACCGACGCAAAATACGCGCTTAGTCGTGGAGAAGTTGAAAGCCAGTTCGAGGGCGAGCTTTCAAACAAGTAGCAACCCAACTGAGGTACTCCAAGAGTTCAGGTTCGCCAGTCCTCGCCTGCGCAACTGTGACGTTTGACAATCGTAGGGCATAAGCCTAGCATTGTGCTTGAGCAAGCTACCTCTTCTTACTCTTTCAGGTTTCCTGAACTAAGTCAGCCCATCTGAAGTTCTCTTTCTTAGCAACCCCAACCTAAGGAGGTTGCAATGTTTGCACGCAATGTCTCGATTCGTCTGAAATCCAATACTCTTTCTGAGTACACACGCACATTTGAGAATGACGTCCTCCCTTTGCTTCGTAAACAGAATGGTTTCAAGGACGAAATCACATTCGCTGGTCCAGGCGAAGTTGATGTGACGGCAATCAGTTTATGGGAAAACAAAACCGATGCCGAAGCTTACAACACCAACACTTATCCGCAGGTGTTGAAGACGATGGCAAGGTTTATCGAGGGCACACCGAAGGTTCAGACCTCTGATGTTGTCAACTCAACCTTCCACAAGATCGCCGTTGCAGTAGCGGCGTAAAACCAGCGGCAGCTAGAAATAGAAATGGGAGGCGGGCCGACTGTCGCCTCCCGTCATAAATTGCTGAAGCGGAAATAGAACTGGTGACACGTACACGCGAACTGGTTGACTCAGTAGCAGACAACATCGAGAAAGAGCAGGCTGTTGATGATGCGATGTATGCTGTGCACGGCCTTCTCAGCGCATTGAAATATAAGGCAAATGCGAAAAACATGCTTAAAGAACTAGCCGCTTGAAAAATTGACTGGAGCACGATGATGGATGCGAATCACATTTCGGAACGTCTCAGCAGCATGAGATTAGAAATAAGCGACCTATGAGTTACGACCGCACGCTATTGGTGCAAGAGCCAGCACAGTCCGCTGGACAAATCCGCTTTCGCCTTACGAAAGGGACGTTTGTTGGAGATTCGAACGAGAACTCTCGGACATGATGAAACGCCGGTCTCGGTGGCCTGCGACCTACGACTTCTTTCCATCGGTGCACCGCTGACAGGCATAGACTGAAGTCAGTGCAACGGAGGTGTGATATGACCGGTTTCCTTCGCAATCTCTGGTCGAAAGAAGAAGGCCAGGACATCGCCGAATACGCCGTGATGCTGGCCGTCATTCTGGTCATCGTCGTTGGTACACTCCGATTGATTGGTGGAAGTGCGAATAATGTTTTTTCCAGCGTAGCAAGTTCAATTGGGCAATAACGTGTGAGCTGTATTCCCCTTTGCAAGCGACCGGACTTCAAGAAGTTTCGGCGCCCTTAACCCGGAAGGCGTGCTGTCCCTGACGAGTCGAAGATCAGACTGGCGCTAGGCCATGACCCGTCGGTGCCGTTGATGTTGTACAGCACGGTCTCCGTCCAGGTGCCATTTGCCCCCGGCGCGAGCTCGAAGACGCTGCCGCAGCCGCTGCAGCCTGAGCCGTAGGCGCCGCCCAACATGGTTGGGCTAGCTTCGGGCCAGTACCCGTCGGTGCCGCTATCGTTGAAGCTGTGCAGCACCTCCTCTTTGCTGGCTGCAAAGGCTGTGGTCAGTGATCCGATGGCCACAACCAAGATTGCGATCAGCAAGTCAGGGCCTTCCCGCTCGGCATAGAGCCTCCTCAAAAATGCGGACTCCAAGCGGGGTTAAGCCTTCAGACATGAAAAGCTTCTGGGGGTGGACCCAGCTTCTACGCGGCTGCCAGTATACTTCCAAATGTGAATCCGACGGCGGCAATCGTAGCTGGCGTAACATCGCCGTTACACTCACTGACCCCGGCCCAATTCTCAAAACGTGTAATCGCCTGACAACAACCGTTGTCGTCCTTAGCCTGCCGCGTGATGCAAAAGAAAAACCGCCCAGACATTGGGCGGCTGCATTCTTTAATTTCGGACAGCTCAAAGTGTCACTTCGTTATCCGGAACACCACGTTGCTTTTGAGCGCGTTCTTGGCTAACTTCACTTCGACCGTGCCGGTGGTCGCCCCTGACGGGACGTTGGTCTCGATTTCCGATTTGGAGATGACCTTAAACTCCGCCGTGGTGCCATTAAAGGTGACGCTGGTCGCGCCTGTCAGATTCGTTCCTAGGATTCTAACCGCCGCTCCCACCTTGCCAGAGTCAGGCAGCGTTTTCACGAACGGGCCCAGACCCACGGACAGGGTGAAGACCGTGCCACAGCCATACTCGCAGGCACTACTTGATCCGCCAGCGAAGGTTGCTCCGTAAAATCTCCCGTTTGTGGACTGAACCACACCCCCGTAGGGATAGGAGCCGTCCTTGCTGTCAAAGTTGTGCAGCGTCGTAAATGTGCCGGATGAGGTGATTTTGAAGACGGTGCCAAAGTTCGGATATTTCCCGTCATAGGCCGCGGTACCGTAGAAATTCCCGTCAGTGCCCTGGACCAGCGTGCATACGGGAGTGTCTCCATCGGTGCCGCCACTGAAAGAGTGCAGTGTGGTCAGCTTGCCTTTCGGAGTCATTTTGAAGACCGTGCCATAATTGGAGGTCCCACCCTCCTCGGTTACACCGTAGAAGTTCCCGTCGGCGGCCTGAACCAACCCCCCTTGGGGATTTGCGCCGTCCGTCGTCTGGAACGAGTGCAAAGTGGTCAGCTTGCCGCTTAAAGTAATCTTGAAAATTGTGCCCTCGTTCAGGTTATGATACGCGTCCCCCCACGTCATACCGTAGAGGTCCCCGTCCGTAGCTTGGATCAGTCCCGCTACCGGGATGGAACCATCCGCGCCGTCGGTGAAGATGTGCAATGTGGTGAGTGTGCCGGCTGGAGTTATTTTGAAGACCGTTCCCGAATCGAAGGAACCGCCCCCCTCGGTTGTTCCATAGAAATTTCCATCGGTGGCCTGAATCAGCGTCCCTGTGGGCCCGTTACCGTCCGTCCCGTTGAAGTTGAATAGCGTGGTCACTCCGCCGTTTCGGGTGAACTTGAAGACCGTCCCAAGACCGCCAGTCCCCCCGCTGGATACACCGTAAAAGTCACCATTGGCGCCCTGGACTAAGCCCGCGAAGGGGGCGGAGCCATTTGTCCCGTCGAAGCGGAACGTGGTCAGCTTGCCGTTTGGGGTGATTTTGAAGATTGTGCCACAGCCTGAGGAACAGGCAGTGTTTCCGCCACTGTATGTCGTCCCGTAGAAATTCCCATCGCTGCCCTGCACCGGCGTCGCCCAGAGAGCGGCGCCGTTAATGTTGTCAAAACTGTCCAGTGATTTAAAGGTCTGTGCAGGCAGGGTCACCGTTGTTGTTGCCCACAGTACAGAGAGAGCGCATGCTCTCACACAAAAGTTCAATTTGCTCATTTATTCTCCTCGTTGTGATAGTGCTTTGAACGTGCAGTTCTTCTTGTGCGCCTGGGTTGTAAGGTTGAAGCCACCGGCGACTTTTTGTCCTTAGAATTTTTCGACACCGGTTACGTTATCCCAGCCTGCATTTGTTTTCACTCTGGCTATCCTGCGCAAGTAAGAACGCCCTTCCTGCAGTTGTCAACTAAATTGATCTAAATTGATCTAACTCCGCTTACCAACCTGGAATCAACCATTTAGACGGGAATATTTCGGACGACGAAACCTGCAGAAATGCCAGAGCTCCGAGCATGGGAGAGCTCTGAGATCCTTTGAGTACGCCTCAATAGAAGCTCGGCAAAAACTTGTTCACTTTTGACCAGTCTTGACTTTGTGATTTCGCCTAATATTCCAGTGAACCAACCGCGGGCCAACGATTGGAGGAAGTGGTGGGAAACTTCGCCGACTCGATGCAAAGGCCTCTTAGTATCCAAACTGGCGAAAATAATTTCGGAACGCTGATCGAAGAAACGCGGACGCCCAGATGCGAGGCGTACCGATTCGACTGCTTCGAGGCGTCACTCAGGCTGGGCGCTCTTCTGCAACGAGGAGAACGCGTCAGAGTCCAAGACCTGCCTTTCAAGATGCTCGTTGCCCTGCTTGAGAGACCGGGTGAATTAGTCAGCAAAGAGGAACTCGCTCGCCGACTCTGGGGTCAACAAATCTTTACCGAGATCGACCAGAACCTCTACGTCATGGCCAGAAAGCTGCGCCAGGTGCTCGGAGACGACGCAAGTCAGCCTCGTTTCATTAAAACCGAGTCTGGCAAAGGGTACCGGTTCATCGCTTCGGTGACTCCGCTGTTTGCTCCCGTCTCCGAGCAGGGTGTCCCACTGTCTTTGCCTGCTGGGCAGACCACGCTGAGGGTTAGACGCACCTCCATGCGCACCGCCCGCCGGCTCCTGACCATGGCGATTATTGCCGTATTATGCACGGGCATTGCGGCGTACAAGTACGAACACCGTGCACTCATGAACGGCCAAGACAGGGTGCTCCTCGCAGCCTTCACTAACAGTACCGGCAACGCTGATCTGGATGGAACGTTCTCCAGCGCACTGCGATCGCAGCTGGAGCAGTCTCCCTACATAAGTCTTATTCCGGATAACCGATTTCGCGCGATCGTCAAGAGCCCAGAATCGACATCCCTTCAGGATGAACTTGGCGCCTGTATCAAACTCGATGGACAGGTGCTTCTAAAGGGACACATCTTGGCTCTGGCCCAAGGCTATCAGGTCACGCTGAGCGCCTGGAGATGCGCCAATGGGCGATTGATCACCACCGAGAAGGCGCCTGCGAATTCGCAGGCTACGATCCTTTCTGCGCTCGACTTTGCCGGGACAGCTATGCGCCAGCGATTGGGTGAACCAGAAGCGTCACTCAGAAGATTCAACGTACCTACAGTGCAGGCCGCAAGTTCGTCGCTCGCAGCGCTCAAGGCTTTTAATCTAGGGGAAGAGAAGCGGTTCACACGGGACTTGGCGCTAGCGGTTGCCAGCTACAAGCTCGCTGTCGACCTTGATCCGCAATTTGCAATCGCGTACGGTCGACTTGGTATTGTGTACTACAACACAGCGCAATTTGTTCTTAGCGCGCAAGCCTTTCAGCGAGCGTTTGAACTCCGCGATACTCGGACAAGCGATCGAGAAAGACTCACTATCATCACCCTCTATTACAGATTTGCCACCGGCCAGGTCAAGCAGACAATCGAGGACTACGAACTGTGGCGAACCCTCTATCCTCGTGACGTCGCTCCGATTCACAATCTAGCAGCCCAATACCTATCGATCGGTCAACCGCAACGGGCTTTAGACTTGGCGCGACAAGCCTTTCAGCTTGAACCAACGGATGACAATCATTATGAATTGCTGGCGGAAGCCTATCTCCGGCTGGGGGACTTCGCCAACGTCAAGAAAATGTGCGAAGACCCGGCGCATGGAAACATGACGCTGATGAGGTTCCATCTCGCTTGCTACGAAGCCGGATTCGGACAAAATGATGAAGTTGCCATGAATCGACAGCTGCAATGGGCCCGCGGAAACCCCCAAGAGAGTGAAGCCTTGAACGATTCCGCTTGGGCGGCGATGTATTTCGGCAGATTATCGGATGCCAGAGTTATCTTCCGTAAGGCGAAAGACTTGGCCGTACAGAACAAATCGATGGAGCTCGCAGCCGGTATCCAGCTTGATCAGGCCCTGCTCGAAGCCGACGTAGGATTGCTTCCAGCAGCTAGGTCAGTTGCGCGGGAGGTCTTGAAACTTCCCTTTGAAGGTGCCTCAGAACAGGCTAATGTGGCGCGTGTGCTCGCGCGATCGGGAGACACGACGCTAGCCCTTAGCATTGCCAAGAAGGCAGCCGGCATGGCACCACTCAACGACCTGATTAATTCAACGATGCTTGCTATGGTTCGCGCTGCGGTCTATATGCAAAAGGCTGCTCCCGCCCGTGCGGTGGAGGCTCTTGAAGAATCCCGTGAATTCGAGCTCTGCAGTTGCATGCAACTAGCCCCCGGTTATTATCGGGGGTTAGCCTACCTGCAGAACAATCAACCAGAGCTGGCCCGTCGGCAGTTTCAGCAGATTATCGACCATAGATTTCTGGCACCACCGTTCTCCGTATATCTCGTTCTCTCGCAACTAGAACTTGGCCACGCTTACCAACTCTTGGGCGACTCGACAAGCGCCAACTCTGCATTCGCGAAAGTAGAAATGGTCTGGAAAGATGCGGATCGCAACTTTCCGCCCCTCCAGAAACTTCGGCACTATCGGGAACAGAGCACAATTTCAAGAGAACAGTACATTGCGAGTAGAGAGTCGCCCCGTTTTCCCTCTTCTTTGCATTAGACGCACAAACTGGCCGATTGGTGCAATGCGGTAACTGTCGTAACATCGCCATAGCGCTCATTGACCCCGAAACGCAGGTCGGCCAAAAGCGACACCGAAAACAAGCCTATACCATCACAGCACGTTGTCAATAGATAATCCTCTAAAATTACTTCTGGAAGTATCATTGCAAGGATTGGCGCGCAGTCTCCATGGTGCCGAAGCCAGACACCAGCTTCGGGTTTACTGATGACCGATTTTTGCGGGCATGCGGTGTGCGTACGTCGGACGCTCGACCGCCGAAACCCACGCCAGTTGCGCCTTTTGGCGGGTACTATGGGTACTAATCTCTCCGTGACTGCTGGGACAAATGGGATAAATGGGCTCTGGTGGGACGTTTTCTGAGGCTTCAGAATCAGGAATATGCGTCAAACCCACGCCAATCGCGGGGTTCCGCTTATAATCCCTCCCTCTCCGCCATACAGTCTGAAGTGCAGAGAAATCTGCCTGGATTATCCCGAAAATGACAACAAATCGCCGCAATTCTGCGGATTCTCGCTGGCAAACCGGACTGGAGAAAATGTCCTCCTTCGACTCGCAACACCTCTCCTTGCGCCCCGTCTTGCAGGGCACTGCTCCCGACCGGCGCCGCTGAACCTTTCCGGCTGTCCAGACACTTGCATCGGCATAAGGCTACCGGAAGACTACCCTAACGCCGAGCCAGGAGCGGCCTCGGGTACCATCACTTCCTCAATAGCTTTTCCGATCGGCCAAGCCCAGCCTTCCAACCATGCGGTTACGCCGGCCGCATTGCTTAACGCCTGCCGTGCCGGATGCAGGCTTGCTTCCAGTTTGCCTTGTTCCGCTGGTGTGAGCGGAGCGCCAATATTTTGGCGCAGCGCCGCCGCAGCCCCCGCCAGACGTAGCGAACGTTCTGCTTCAAGTTGAAGAGCCGCTGAGCATGCAAAACACTCCAGCAGGCGCGCAACCCCGCGCTTATGGTCCAGTTCATGGAAAAGTTTTATGCTTTCCCGGTATCGGGATAGTGCGGCAGGGAAGTCTCCCTGTTCTCTCGCCAAGCTTCCCAGATCAGCGAGTGTGCCGGCAATGCCCCAGCGGTCGCCGAGTTCGCGAAAAATTGACAGGCCTTGTTCGTACAAGGTTTGCGCAGCTGTGGAATCACCCTGATCGCGAGCGACATCTCCCTGGTAGTTCATCGACCAGGCAACGCATGTCCTATCTCCCAGCCCCCGGAATATTGAGAGACACTCTCCATATAATGAACGCGCGCGGGCATGTTCGCCCTGCAATTTGACAATATTCGCCAGGTTACTGAGGGAACGAGCGACGGCCTGCTGATCGCCCAATTCTCTCCACAACGCCAGACTTTCTTCGGTCAGAGAACGCGCAACCTGGAGGTCACCCGAGTCCCTGGTGGTGATCCCGAGCGCGTTTAGAGAGACGGCGGCACCCTGCTTGTCACCCAACTGACGGGCGATGTCTAAACTCTCTCTGTGAAGAGCATCCGCCGAGGTGTAATCTCCTTGTTCGCTTGCGAGCGTTCCTGCAGCGAAAAGCGCCCGCGCCCGCGCCTTGCTGGGAGCCGCGGTCCCGGCGAGCTTCAGCAGCTTGCTAAGGCTGTCCCTGCCTTCTGTAAGATACTCACGCACCTCCCAAAACCGAAACAGGGCCGCACCGAGACGCAGGCCCCACTGCGCATCTCCGGTTTCTGTCAGCCACTCAAGCGCCGCGCGAAAATTGTCATGTTCGCAGGTGAGGCGTCCCAGCCATTCTGTCCCTTCCACGCCGCTATGCTCGGCAGCCCCTTCTTCGGCCAGTACCAGGCAGTAGGCGGCTTGGGCGCGCTTCGTCAAGGCCGCCTCACCGCTCCCGTCCAGTTTTTCCAGAGCGTATTCGCGAATTGTTTCCAGCATCACGAAGCGTGATTCGCCCAGCGTTTTCTCGGCCTGTTGGACCAGGCTCTTGTCCACCAAGGATGCCATAGCATCCAGCAGATCCAAATCAAGATCGCTTTTGGTGTTGCAGACAGCTTCCGCGCCTTCCAGAGTGCATCCGCCCACAAACACCGACAGTCTTCTGAAGAGTTTCTGTTCGGCAGCGCTCAACAGGTCGTGGCTCCAATCTATGGCGGCGCGAAGTGTCTGCTGCCGCTGCGGCAGGTCTCTCGCGCCACCAGTTAGTAGTTGCAACCGGCTCACCAGCCGAGTCAGCATGGAAGCGGGTGAAAGCACTTTGAGGCGGGCCGCCGCGAGCTCGATGGCGAGAGGCAGACCGTCCAACCGGGCGCAAATTTCGCTGACAGCTGAGGCGTTTTCTCGGGTCAGTTCAAAACCTGGCTTGGCCGCGACAGCGCGTTGCAAGAAAAGCGCGACCGCGGGGTACTGTGAAAGAACCTCAACCGGCGGAGATATGGACCGCGGATCCGGCAACGCAAGCGGCGGCACCGGGAATTCATGTTCTCCGTAGACATGCAGCGCTGCGCGACTGGTGACCAGAATTTTGAGACTCGGGCCCATGACCAGCAGCTCTGCAACGATCGGTGCAGCCTGAGTCAAATGCTCGAAATTATCGATCAGAAGCAGCATTGGCGCACGCAATGAATCTTGTAAATTTTCCTTTAGTATTTCGATCGGCGATTGTCCTCCTGCCTCCCGTAACCCTAAGGTCTGAACGATTACGGAAGCGATCAATTCAGGGTCGCTGAGTGGGGCGAGCGGAACAAAATGAATGCCCCCTGGAAAGTTCTCTACCAAGCGACTTGCAACCTCGACAGCAAGCCGGGTTTTGCCGATCCCCCCTGGTCCCGTGACGGTGACCAGCCGCACGTCCTGACGCAGCAGGAGTTCTTTGGCAGCAGCCACTTCCTTCTCCCGCCCCACAAACCCGGTTCTCTGTACGGGAAGGTTGGCTGTCTGAGTTTCGACCTGCATAACGGGCTTGTCCGAAATGCGGTCGCGGATGGCTGCAAGATCTCGCGCGAGATCTCGGGTGGAGGCATAACGCTTCTCCGGATCTTTCGCCAGGCATCTCTCAATCGCCCAACATAATGGAGCAGGAGCTTCGCGGTTTTGCACTGCGATGGGTTCGGCCTGTTCCCGCAGAATAGCTACCAACGTTTCAGCTTCGGTGTTTCTTCGGAAGGCACGTTTCCCAGTCACCATCTCGTAAAGCACCAAGCCGAAAGAGAACTGATCTGATCGGAAATCAGGACGCCGGCCGCCAGCTTGCTCCGGAGACATGTATCCCACCGTCCCTAAAACCGTGCCTGATGTGGTGAGCGATGTGGTGCGCAAGTCCGACACATCTTGCCTTGGCGATTCAAGTTTTGCCAAGCCAAAGTCGAGGATTTTGACGAAGCCATCGTCAGACAACATCAGATTGTCCGGCTTTAGATCCCTGTGTGTGATCCCCGCTTCATGAGCCTTGGTGAGGCCGTCTGCAACCTGCGCCGCAATTTCAATTGTCTGTCTTATCGGCAGCGTGCCGGATGCGAGCAGCGCGCGCACCGTCTTCCCCTCCACTAACTCCATCGCTATATAGGGACACGTACCGGCCTCTCCGAGTTCGTAGATGGTAACGATGTTGGGGTGATTAAGGGCGGATGCCGAGCGCGCTTCCCGTTCAAAGCGGCGCAACCGGTCGCTGTTCGTGGAAAGGGCGAAGGGTAAAATCTTGATTGCGACTGTTCGCTCCAGCCGTGTATCCTTCGCGCGGTACACCTCGCCCATCCCGCCGGCGCCGAGCAACTCGATAATTTCATAGGATCCGAGTTTCGAGCCCACGCGCGCCGCACCCAGTTGCAGAACTTGCGGTGCCGCTTCAGCCAGAAATTGGCTTCCAGCCTCCT
>Ga0209168_10002114_pt1 | contig 14690 bp, 21 predicted proteins | sample Coa_R1_FD_187156 | JGI IMG/M metagenome (GOLD analysis project Ga0209168, IMG submission 187156) | Surface soil microbial communities from Centralia Pennsylvania, which are recovering from an underground coalmine fire - Coalmine... | ecosystem: Environmental > Terrestrial > Soil > Unclassified ... | reverse complement strand
TCCGGCAATTCCGGCAGTTGCGCCGGTGGCGTGTGTAACTCGAACGGTGCTTTCCTGACAGTGACGACCGGCACTGTCTCCGGCAACACGGCCAGCCAGATGGGCGGGGGCATATACAACGCGGGGACAACATCGCTCCTGAGCAGCAGCGTGAACGGCAACTCGTGCCCCGGTAACTGCTTGGGAGGCGGTATCTACAACAGCAACGGCAACAGTCTCGTTGTGACCGACAGTACCATCAGTGACAACTTTGCCGGTACCTGCTCAAACTACTGCTGGTCGACATACCAGGGCGGTGGCATCTATAACAGAGGACTCTCCATCTTGACTAACACAACGATCAGCAACAACTCGGCTGACAGTCCCTGTGGTTACAACTGTGGTAGCGCCTCGGGCGGAGGTGTTTACAACAACGGTGGCTCCACGGCAATGTCGAACACGCTGCTGGCGGGTAACACTCTGGGAGTCGGCGACACCGTTGGTCCGGACTGCGTTGGCACATTGTCAGACGGGAACGGTGCCAACAGCAACAATCTCATTGGTATTGGCGACGGCTGCGGACTGACCAGCGGCCAGAATGGTGATCAGGTGGGCAGTTCAGGATCGCCGATCAATCCCATGCTCGGGCCGCTGGCTTCGAATGGGGGGCCGACGCAGACGATGGCGCTGCAGCCGGGGAGCCCGGCAATCGGCACCGCGTACGCGCCGACCTGCCTGCAAAAGGGGTCGGGCAACGTGAACGACAGGGACCAGCGCGGCTACCCACGCGATTCCAAGAACCGGGGCGTCTGCGACATTGGCGCCTATGACACGGGCGGACACTAGCCTCCCTTCGACTACATTCGCGCCGAGAGCCAACCGCCGACGCATTGACGTCGGCGGCTGGCACAACTCGAAACTCGCCCAATACGCCGGTTGGTAGGCCGCGGGTACCCTCCGGGTGCCTCTGTGGCCGGCTTTTATCACCCATGCCAACCACGCCCCCGACACGCCGCGATGCACCGCTTGGGGACACACGCATGCCGAGATTGTCGGACCAGTGGACCCGGAATCCCGGGCGGGGCGGAAGCCGGCCACAGAGGGTGGACGGCCTACCGTGTATGCGGAGTCGCGCGGCATTCATGGAACCGGGTGGCATGCGTGACGAAAGACGGCCACAGAGGCACCCAGAGAGTACCTGCGGCCTACCAACCGGCGTATTGGCGGCCCGACGCAGGAGTGGACGGCCTGCCATAGCTGGCGCATCGGGGATTGTCAGTAGCCAGGGCCGATCTCGGTGCGCTGATGCAGGTCCCGATGCGGGCACTTCGGCACGCAAGGTAGTCGCCGCGGATCGACAACGGGTTACGTTCCTGCGTCATCCCTCGGGAGCGAGTCGGGACGGGCGGCGCCCGCTCTTCGGGCCGCGCGGCGCTCGGTGCGTTTGCCGCGCTGGTACGCGTGGCGGGCCTGCTGGCGCGTCAAGCCGAACTGCCGCTCGATCCCACTCCAGGCAGCGCCGCCGTCGCGCGCCGCCACAATCGACGCTTCAGTCTCCGGACTGAGTCTGCCGCTGGTGCCGTCCTCGCCGTCCATATCCCAGGATACGGCGTTCAGCCAGCCTCGTCGGGTCGGACGAAGCAGGCTGGCACGCTACTTGCATTACAGGGAGACGGTGAGATGGACCGATGGAAAGACAGAAAGATGGGAGGTGCCCTTGGCGAAGACAACCATCGAGTTGCCGGAAAGCCTCCATCGCAAGCTCCGTGTCAAAGCTGCGCTGGAGGACCGGAGCATGAACGACATCGTGATTAGCGCGATCAAAAGCTACATGCACAACTTCCGGCTTGAACCGGGAATGCTGGAAGTCGAAACGGTGTCCAGGAGCGGAAGCCCGGAAACGACAGTAACCAGGGAGGTTTGAGGGATGTCCGAGGAACGAATCGTGCGAACCGACGACGACGCGGCCGGAACGGCAATAGGAGCTTCCTCGCTGATCCAGACGATCGTCTGGGCGGTGGTGGTGCTCGTCCTGCTGGCCGTGGGCCTGTACGCGCTGCACATCTACGCGCACTGGTTCTAGAAGGAGAGGTGAACGATGCCCGTTTACGAAGAGCGAACCACGTCCGGTGGCGGATCCAGCATGAACATGCTGGGGATCTTCCTCATCTGCATGCTGATCATCATCGTGGCGGTGGTGCTGATTCTCCACGGCCTGCGGGTCTTCTAGTCAAGGAGCGGCTTTATGGCCTACGAAGAACATCGAGTGGTGACCGATGAGCCGGTGGTAGCTGAAGACGTGGCACCGGTGGAAACGGCTCGCGTGGTCGAGCCGGCCGCGGTCGAGCCGGCAACGGTTGTCGAGCGGCGGCCCGCGACCCGAACGGTCATCGCGGACGATCCGATCGCCAACACGTTCGCGGCCACTCAGCTGATTCAGACGATCGTCTGGTCAGTCGTCGTCCTGGTACTCCTGGCCGTAGCGCTGGTTGCGCTACACGTGTACGCCCACATTTTCTAACGGAGGAAAGTCATGGGTAATCTCTTGTGGATCCTCGTCGTCATCTTGATCATCGCCTGGCTGCTTGGTCTGGGTGGCGTGTTCCACCTCGCCGCCTCACTCATCTGGGTCATCCTCGTCATCGCCATTGTCGTCGCGGTCATTGCCTTCCTGACCGGAGGCTTCCTCAGCCGATAAGACGAAGCGACGTCGACATCCAGGGGCGCCGGTGACGGCGCCCCTTTCTTACTATGTGCTCCGTTCGGCCGCGAGGAAACCGGGGCAGAGCGCGGCGAGACCGTGGATCCCGCTCAGCGCTCGCTCGGGCGGATGTCGAGCAAGGCGCGCAGCAGGGCGACGCGCTCCACCGCCAGCTGCCACACAAAGGCGAGATACGCAACCGGCTCGTGGCCGGCACGCGGCAGCGCGCGCCACAACGCCCTGGCCGGGGAGCCGAGGAGCCAGCGTCCGATGACCACCGGCAGGAAGCCGGGTCCGCGCGCCGCGCGGTAGAAATCGGGATACGATCGTGCCAGGCGCCGCTCGTCGGCGAGCACCCGGCGCCAGGTTGACCGATCTCGCGGCTGCCTCGATACCGCCCGGTGTGTCACCAGCGCTTCGGGGAAGAAACCGACCGGGCCGCGCGCCGTGATCCGCGCGCCCAGCGCGGTGTCTTCGAACCAGCCGTCGAAGTCCGTGTCGAACCCTCTCACGCGCTCCAGCGCGGCTCGCCGGTATGCCATGTTGCAAGTCTGGTAGAGCGGATCCGGACCGGCCACGCGCACGGCATGCGCGCCCGGCGGCCCCGGCTCGGCCACCGTCCTGCCCTGCACACCCCAGAGCGCGGGCTGCGCCTGGAAGGCGTCGGCAAGCGCCGCGAGCCAATCCGGATCCGGGAGACAGTCGTCGTCGGTGAACGCGACGATCTCACCGCGCGCCGCCTCCACACCGGCCTGCCGGGCAGCGCCCAACGACCACGCTCCCGGGACGCTGACGAACCGAATGGTGCCAGGTGTTTCCTGGGCCCCCGGGTCCGTCGAACCGTGAAGGACCACGATGACTTCCCGGTTCGTCCACGTCTGCCGGCCGAGCGCGTCCAGCGCGCCCTGCAGCAGGTTGCGGTCCCCCCGAGTCACGACGACGGCCGAGATGAGCGGCTGGTCGGAGATCCGAGGAAGGAGCTCATGTGGCCCGCCATGGTCTCTCGAGGCGGTGCCCTGTGCCCGCTTCCCCATCCATTGCTCGCGCAAGGCCAGCATCAGCTCCCACTTCTCGCGGGCCATCGGGCCGATCTGCCGCCGGTAGCCGGCCGGATGGCGCAGGAGATACCGAAGGTGCGCCGGCCCCTGCTTGAGGACTGGCCGCACGATCCACAGCATCACCGGTAGGGCAAGCCGAAGCATGCTCCGCGGCATCGGCACCTCGAGGCCGTGCCGGTAGAGGGCGGCCCGATGCCTGGCATCGGCGGCAAAACGCGCCCGCCAGGCGGCACGATCCCGCCACTCGCGCGGCCGGGGCGGGTGGTCGACAACGGCATCGGGCGCGAAGGCGATGATCCCACGCTCCCTCACCTCCAGGCCGAGGATATTGTCGGCGTACCAGCGCAGGCTACCGTCAAAGCCGCCCAGGCTTTCGAGGATCGCGCGGGTGTACGCGATGTTGCAGGTGCGGTACGGCGGCCCCGGTCTGGTCTGCTCGATCTGGTGGGTGAAGGGCGTCCTCTCACCGCCCATCGCCAGGGTGACACCCTGGGCGCCGGCCGCTCCCGCGTCCCCGTCGATGGCCGCGACCAGCGCGCTCAGCCAGCCGGGACGGGGAATACAGTCGTCGTCCGTGAAGGCGACGATCTCGCCGTGCGCCGCCCGCCAGCCGGCATTGCGCGCGACATAGCTCCCCGATGGCTTCTCCAGTCGAAGCGCCACCCGCGACCGCGTGATTTCCGGCGGGTCGGCTGCAGGGGCGGCGCCGTCGGGGCGCCCTCCCCGCGGCGGCCCATGAAGAACCCCACGGATATCAGCGTCCATAGACTCTATGCCTTCGCGTGGAACCGCAGATGCCGCAGTCCCTTCAGGAGTCGACGCCCCTCCAGCCTGCTGCCAGCGCTGCAACACATCCCAGGTCTCATCCTGTGCTGCATCGTCCACGACGATGATTTCCACCGCCGGGTAGTCCTGCGCGTCCAGCGCAGCCAGTAGCGCCGGTAGCAGCACTGCCCGGTTGCGGGTGGGCACCACCACGCTCGCCAGCGGTTGCTGGCCCGTCATTGCCTGCTTCGCGATCGCCAGCGTCGCAGGAAGAAGGGCAGCAGGCTGAACAGCGCCAGCTTCTCGCGGATGATCAGCGGCACGTACCGCAGGTACTCCAGCGGCTCGCGCCGGAGATAGGCGTAGTGCCAGCGCCAGTACCGTCGGACCGGGAGAACGAGCCAGCGCGACAGCACATGCTCCGCCTTCTGCAGCGACAGCGTGGGCGAGCGCGCTGCCATGTACTGCGGGTAGGTCCGCTTGAAGTGCAGCTCGCTCTCCAGCAGGGTGCGCCAGGCGCGGCGATCGGCCCACTCCTTGGGGCGCGGCGGGTGGCAGACGACGGCATCAGGCGCGAAGACGATTGGTCCGCGCTCCAGCACGCGCATTCCCATCACCGCGTCCTCGCCGCGGATGAGCTGCGGATCGAAGCCGTCCAGCTCGCGCACGATCGAGGTTCGGTAGGCGATGTTGCAGGTCCGGTAGGGCGGTCCGCCCTCCGGCTGATCGACCTGGCGGGTGAAGGGCGTCATGGCGGCCCGGTCGGTGATGGTCTTCCCCTGCACGCCCAACGCCTCCGGATGCCGCTCGAAGGTCCGCGCGATCGCCGACAGCCAGCCGGGATCGACCACGCAATCGTCGTCGGTGAAGGCCACGATCTCGCCGCGCGCGTGCAGCAGCCCGCGATTACGCGCCGCCCCCATCTTGCTCCACGCCTGATAAAGGTACCCGAGCGGCAGACCGCGATCGAGGAAGCCCCGCACCACCTCGCTCGTGCCGTCCGTCGAGCCGTCGTCGATCACGAGTGCCTCCCACGACGCATACTCCAGCCGTCCCAGCGACTCGAGCAGCCTCGCCAGCAGCGCCGAGCGATTGCGGGTGGGGACGATGACTGAAATGAGAGGCAACATTATGTCTCATTATCCGCGAGGCTGCTCCCAAGCAGTGTGCCGCCATCCCACCTCGGCATCAGAGCAGGAAGGACAGTGGGTACAGCGGTCTCGCGTCCTCGGGCCCGCGCTGCCACACAGGTCGCGGCGTGGCGCGCACGGGCGGTGACGCCCACTCCGGCCAGGCGCAGCGCCGGCTAGCGCCGGCGGGCGTGGATGGCCCGAGCGCAATCCTCGAGGCGAAGACAACCGCACGCCAGCGCCTGCCCGAGCAGCGTGCGCATCCGCTCGGCGCGCGCGAGCAACGCGTCAACTTCAGCCAGCTTCGCGCGAGCGAGGATCTGCCAGCGCAGCGAAGCCGGCGTCTGGTCCTCGAACCCCTCGAAGAGCTGGCGGATCTCGGCGATGGTAAAGCCCGCATCCCGAGCGAACTGGATGAGCGCCAGGCGATCGAGGATGTCCGGGCGGTAGCGGCGCTGACCGCTCCTGCGCTGCGGCGCCGTCACCAGTCCGGCTTGCTCGTAGTAGCGAATCGCCGAGGCGCGGATCCCGGCCCGGCGCGCCACCTCACCAATCGACAGATCGTTCATGGCTCTCAAATTCCCTCTTGACTTAAAGTGCACTTTAAGTATTAACGTAGACCTCAAGCGGGTGCAAGCGATGCCCCGGTTACCTAGAGAGAAAGGACCATCCATGAGCAAAGACCTCGACTGCGGCAGAATCGGCGCCGCGACCGTCCGCAGCCTCACCGGCACACCGCGGATCAACCGCCCGCCGGAATCTTCCAAACCGGATACGTGCGGCCAGCCGATCAGCGTGCGAGCGGAAGGAGAACGTGATGCTTCCCTATGACGATCCGCGAGACCTGTGGCAGGTGTACCGTGCAGAGCGCGAGCGAATCCAGGCAGCCCTGCACCTTGAGCGACTGGCGCGCCAGGGCCGAAAGGAGGGCTCGGATAGTGCGAGCAGGCAACTCAGAGCTGGAGACCGGGCCTCGATTCAACGCATTCGCAGTTGGTTTCGTGGGTGGCTACCGTCACTCGTACCAGCACCGTCTGCCGCGCCCTGCGGTGACTGCTGCGCGTAGCAAAAGCGCCCTTCAAAACTTCGTGGCCCGGCCCCTCCGGCCGGTGTCGGTTTTTCAAAGCATCTTCAGGTACCAGCGGACGCTCGACACGTTTACCGTGAGTGATCAAGAAAGGACACATCATGGACACAACTGACCAGGCACCATTCGACATCGACGTCGCCTGCAGCCTCTCGGCTCCCGAGCTGGTGGAGCGAGGTAACGAATGGGGGCAGCTCCTTGCAGACGCAGAGGACGTAACCGAACTGGCTGAGGGCTACGCCCTCCGATTCCCAAATCGAGATGCCTGGATCACCCGAGCGGCGGCGCTGATCGTCGCCGAGCGGAAGTGCTGCCCCTTCTTCGGCTTCACGCTCAGCTTCGACCGCGACAACGGTCCGGTCTGGCTGCGGATCACCGGGCCGGGCGACGTGAAGTCCTTTATCCGCGACCAGGTGATCCCGGCGAATCTCCGGCCCGCTGCATGACACTCCAGGCCGCGACCATGACCGGCTGATCCTTTTCGGCGCCGTGGAGATCACCGTAATGATGCTGCTCCACGCACTGGAGTAGTAGGGATCGGCGTCTGCGGCTTTCGTCGGAGGCTCGCGTCACCCATGATCTCCTCGGCCCACTTGATGCGCCGGTATGACGAAGTACCTGCTGGACGCTAGCCCTTCGCCCAAAACGGCCGCAGTTCCGCGGGAAACCATGAGGAACACCCGATTCGCATCGCGCAGCCGGAGGCGCCACATGCGGTGCACGCGATGACCGGGCGCGAGATAACCAGGCACCGGATAACCAGCGGCCGTAGGGGAGCGCCCCGGTGCGCTCCCGCCCGGCGACAGCAGGCGCATGAGCACGAGGGGTCCGTCCAGGACCTCGATGTGCGGGGCTACCATGCGCGACACTGCACCACCGCTCCCGGCCCGGCGCACGACACCACCCGCGACGGCGCGCGACACACCCCTGACGCCGCATTGCCAAGAGGGTGAACCCGCGCGAGCTGGCAGCTCCGCGGGCACCGCATCCGGCGCCCGCCCGTTCATCGTCGCGCGGCGGCAATATCGAGGGGTTGCAGACATTGCGGATGTCCTACTGGTGTCGCGGCGAGAGCGAACTTCAAGGGAGGTGAACCGTGCATGATGACACCATCGCAGGCTCTCGCTACCGGCAAACGTACTGCCCACCGCCGAGCCAAAATGTGCGCTTGTTCGTCCTGATGAAGGCGCTGTAACCTCGGGCAGATCGCATGGCAAACAAGACAACCAAGGTAGAGCGCTCTGGCCGGCAGCAAGGGCAGCAGCGCGGTGTCCGGGAAGTAGATAAGCGGACCCGACGGCGATGGCGTGGGAAGAGCTCTCTCCGCTACGGAGGCGCCGGCCTGGCGCTGGCCGTCGTCGTCGCCCTCTTCGTGTATTACGGCCGGCAGGAAGCGTCCGGTGGATCGGGGGTCGCGGTAGCCTCAGCGCTCGGCCCCATGACGGCGAGCGCGCCCTCTGGTTCGACGGGCAATTTTCAGCGGGTCTCGACTCCATTGCAGCAGGGCTCTAAAGCTGTTCTCCTCTTTATCGGCGCCCAGTACTGCCCGTTCTGCGGCGCCGAGCGCTGGGCGGTCGTCAAGGCGCTGGGGCGATTCGGCACCTGGTCGCACCTTTCTCAGGGTCACAGCAGCTCCGGAGAGGCCGGCTTCAACAGCCTTCCCACCTTCGATCTGCTTCGGAGCCGCTACACAAGTCGATACGTGATCTTTGATCACAAGGATGTCGCCGACAATGCCGGCAACACCCTTCAGAAGCTGGACGCGCAGGAGCAACGCCTTTTCAACTCCTACGACTCCTCGGGCTCCATTCCGCTCGTCTACGTCGATGGGTATGCGATGACGGGCTCGGACTACTCACCGGCCGAGCTGCAAGGGAAATCGTTCTCCGATGTTCAACGGCAGCTGCAGCAGAACGGGAAAGCGATCTACGTGAAGGACGTCAATGCCGAGGCAAATCTGTTGACCGCCTTCCTCTGCAGGGCGGATGGAAACCACCCGGCACGTGTGTGCGGAGCCGGGGTGGTGCCGCTTATCGAGCGAGCCATCCGGTAGCAGCTCTCGTCAGGACCCAGGCATGATCGACGCGCTTCGGCTGGCCTTTGGGGAGCGTCGCTACGCTGTTGCCGCGTTTCTTCTCTTCCCCATCGTCGCCATCTTCTATGCCTGGGCGGCGCAGGTACTCATTGTCGACAGACACGGCCTATCGATGCTCGTCGAACCGGACGTCATGGCTGCGATCGTCATACTGGCCTCGCTGCTTGCCGTCTCACTACCGCTTCAGGTGTACGCCTTTCGAATCGCGCTTGTCGGGGTCGGCGAGACCGGCGGCTCGGTCCTCGGCCTGCTGGTCGGGACGGCCTCGATGAGTTGCTGCGCGCCCTTGCTGCTCCCGGCAGTACTTTCACTGATCGGGTTTTCGGGAGCCGCGATCCTCTCGGTCAACGTCGCTATCCATCGTTTCTTCGTGCCTCTCGCCGCCCTGAGCGCAGTGCTGCTTGGCTACTCCATCCTCTCCACGGCCTCGTCTGTGGGCCGTACATGTGTTGTCCCGCCCGCGAAGAGAACCATGGGAAGCGAGTAAGAGTGCCCTTCGAAACCCGCAGGGCGGCGCCGGAGAATTTTGAACGCTTCTTGAAATCGCCGGCACCCCGAGGACAGTCCGGACGCTACTCAGGTATAGACGTCCCGCAGGGCGAAGGCAAGCGCGGCCAGGACCGCCAGCGCCACGGCAAGCAGCGAGATCCCGAGAAAGGAGACCCAGGGCATGCCGTGCTCGATGGCCGAGCCGTAATAGTGAAAGAGCGAGACGGAGCGGAGGAAGCGGACACCAGGATTGGTGCTGCCGAGGGCTTCGCCAACATACATGGCGAGCAACACGGCACCTGGAATGGCGATCGCGAGCGAGGAACGGCGCACGAGTGACGAGCAGAGGAGTGCCAGTGTCCCGAACCACAGGCATAGTGGCCACAAATTGAGCACGGCGGCGCCGGCTCTGGCGATGGGAAGGTGTACGCCAATGAGGATCGTGGACCACCAGGTGAGAAGGCCGAAGGGAACGAGGATGCCCAGCAGCCCGATGCCTACCGTCAGCCCGCTCGACACGACCAGCACCCAGCGGGGCAGCGGGTTACCCAGCAAGAGATCCATACCCTGGCGCTCCTCACGACCGGCGACTGATCGGGCGCCGATGACCATAGGAAAAAAGGCGAGAGCGAGCGGAGCGATGAGGTTGAAGGTGTTGATTGCCAGCCAGCTTTCGATGGTGGCTCCATTCCCTTGCACGCCGAATAGCGCGCGTGCCGAAGGGGGAAGGTGGCTCAGCTCCTGCGCGATGTTGTTCTTGAAGGCGGGGTATGAGAGGACGACCAGCACGTTGTAGGCGCCGAGCGCCAGTCCCCAGACGAAGATGCTGACAACCTGGCCTCGAAGCAGGTGGGTGGTGAGTACACGAATCTGGCTGCGGACTGGTGGCCGGGAGCGGAAACCGGTGACCGTCTGCATCCCCGCCGTCATGGGTGGCCACCGTAGTATGTGAGGAAGATCTCTTCCAGGGAGGGACGCTCGACACTGAGGTCGACCAGGGTGTGCTGAGCCGCCAGCTTGACGACGGGATCGAGACTGTCAGAGGCATGGAACGTGATGCTATTGCCCGCCACTCTGACATCGCTGATCCCCGGAATCCGGGCAAATGGGGAGGAATCGATCGGCCCGGTGAAGGTGAGGGTGACGAGCCTCACGCGCTTTCCGAGCAGCGAGTCGATCGTCTCGACTGTGACCAGCTTGCCCTCACGGATGATCCCGACCCGATCGCAGACTCGCTCTACCTCCGGCAGGTTATGGGATGAGAAAAAGACTGTGCGCCCTTCTGTCGGCACCTCGCCAACCATGTGAAGGAATTCTTCCTGAATCAAGGGATCAAGACCGCCAGTCGGCTCATCCAGGATGAGAAGGGACGGTCGATGAAACATGGCCTGGATCAGACCGATTTTCTGTTTGTTGCCCCGGGAGAGACGCCGTATAGGGCGATCGAGATCGACATTGAGTCGCTCTGCCAGCACCTCGGCGTACGTGATGTCGCGCACGCCCCGCAGCCTGGCGAAGAGCCGGATCAAGCCCCTCCCGGTGGTCTTTTCGTCGAAGGAGAACTCGGAAGGCAGGTTGCCAAGCTGCGCATGGACCGCAACACTGTCGCGCTGTGTGTCGAGCCCGAACACCCAGGCGCGCCCGCTGGTGGGGCGGAGGAAGTTCATGAGAGTGCGGATCGTCGTGGTCTTTCCTGCCCCGTTTGGTCCCAGGAACCCGAAAACCTCACCCTGACACACGGTCAGGTTTACCCCTTCGATTCCTCGGTTGGAACCGTAGCTCTTGGTGAGGTTCTCGGTCCGAATCACTGGGTCCATCGTCTGCCCGGAAGAGTCGCAACGCATTATCGGCATTTTGGACTCGACCCGCGCGGAGGAACGGCGACCAAAGACACGCCGTACATGGCCGAGGTGGTACGCGAAGCGCGCGAGCACCCGACACGGTCGAGCCGCGAGCGACCAAGCACGCGGCGATGGCCGGCCGCTTCACGGCGGAGCGGATGGCCGGCCTTCACGCGGAGTTCCTGATGGTGGGAGGATGCGGGCACGGGGGGCAGCGCGCGAGGGGTTTGCACGCGCTGAAGCGCTCCGCTACGACGTTACTGCTGTGGTTTCGCGAGCACCCGCTCAAACCACAGCAGCGCCGCCTCACCCTCCTTCCGGGTAACCTCGTCAACCGCGCGACTGTGGCGGAGGCTGTTGCGCAGCTCAGAGAGCTGGCCGAACTTTGCCGGCAGTGCCTCCCTGTCTGGTCTGCCCATCAGGGTGAAGCGTCGCTCTTCCTCGATCGCTCAAACCCGCACGATCGTCAGGCCGGCGATATCCTCCAGAGGGTCAAAGTCCGCATCCTGGGTGACAACCGGGAGGCCCCGAGATACCGCGGTGGCGGCGATCCACAGGTCATTGACAGTGACGCGGCGGCCCGCCTCGGCGAGATGAACGCGCAGCCGAGCCCAGGCCAGGGCCGCGGGCTCATCGATCGGCAGTACCTCTATGTCGGCAACCACATCCAGAGTGGCGAGTCGAGCCGCCCGCGTCTCGGTATCGGCGGCCACCAGCACCCCGGCCTGCAGCTCGGCGAGCGTTACCACCGACACCGCCAGCTCATCGGGAAGCTGCCCCTCGTCGAGCTGGCGTCCGGATTCCCTGGCGATGAAGACGCTGGTATCGAGCACGCCCCGCGTCGCTCGGATCACCGCACGGGTCCCAGATCGTCGGTACTGTCGCCGGCGAGCCGGGCAATGTCATCACGCAAGCCAGGGTCGGCCTGGCGGCCGCGCAGGCGATCGACGAGCTCGGCCCGTGGCAGCCATCGCCGGCGACTGTGGCTCACCGGGCTCAGCCGGGCGACCGGTCTGCCTTTGACCGTGATCACGACCTCCTCCCCAGCCTGCACCCGCCGGAGGAGCCCGGCAGTATCGTTCCGCAGATCCCGCGCGCCAACCATCATCGTGCTACGATTGTAGCATCTTCGTAGCATCTCCCCGACAATCCGCATGATCGCATGCCCGACCGGGAAAGGGCCGGCGCGCTTTGAGTGTCGAATGGCCGGCCTCTACAGTGGAGACGTGGGAGGGATTCTGTTCCACCTGATCGTTCATGCGCGTGGCTCGAGATCGGGCCATGAATGAGTCCTCGATCGCGCCGCCCGATGACAGACTACCGCTGACCGAGGCTGCCGGCGAGCCCCGGGAGCTCGCCGACGACCCCCTCTGGTTTCGACGCGCGGTCTTCTACGAGGTGCCGCTGCGGGCCTTCCAGGACAGCAACCGGGACGGCATCGGCGACATCCGCGGCCTGATCTCGCGCCTCGACTACCTGCAGTGGCTGGGGATCGATTGCCTGTGGCTGCTTCCAATCAATGCAAGCCCGCTGCGTGACGGCGGCTACGATATCGCCGACTACTACACGGTCCAGCCCGCCTTCGGCACCGTCGACGACGTGGAGCTGCTCCTGCACGAGGCACACCGCCGCGGCATGCGCGTCATCGTGGACCTGGTGATGAACCACACCAGTAGCGACCACCCCTGGTTTCAGGCGGCGCGCTCCAGTCCCGACAGCCCTTATCGTGACTGGTACGTCTGGTCGGATACACCCGATCGGTACCGGGACGCGCGGATCATCTTCCTCGATACCGAACCCTCGAACTGGACCTTCGACGAAGAGGCCGGACAGTTCTACTGGCATCGCTTCTTTTCGCATCAGCCGGATCTCAACTACGAGAACCCGGAGGTACGCTCCGCGATGCTCGACGTGGTCCGGTTCTGGCTGCGCCTGGGGATGGATGGATTCCGACTCGACGCCGTTCCCTACCTGTACGAGGAAGAGGGGACCAACTGCGAGAACCTCCCGGCGACGCACGCCTTCCTCGCCGATCTCCGTGCCGTGGTCGACCGAGAGTTCCCGGGCCGCGTCCTTCTCGCCGAGGCCAACCAGTGGCCGCACGAAGCGGTCGCCTACTTCGGGACGCCGGAACGTCCCGAGTGCCAGATGAACTTCCACTTCCCACTCATGCCGCGCCTTTTCATGGCGCTGCGGCAGGAAGACCGGTCGCCGATCGTCTCGATCCTGGAGCGGACGCCTCCCCTTCCACCCGGCACCCAGTGGGGCATCTTCCTGCGCAACCACGACGAGCTCACACTGGAGATGGTGACCGAGGAGGAGCGCGAGTACATGTGGTCGGAGTACGCGCCCGAGCCCCGGATGCGCTTGAATCTCGGCATCCGGCGGCGGCTGGCGCCGCTGCTCGACAACGCCCGCCCCAAGATCGAGCTCTTCACCGCCCTCCTGCTTGCCCTGCCGGGTAGTCCGATTCTTTACTACGGGGACGAGATCGGCATGGGCGACAACATCTACCTACCCGATCGGGACGGCGTGCGCACGCCCATGCAGTGGTCGAGCGACCGGAATGGCGGTTTCAGCCGGGCCGACTTCGACGTGCTCCATCTGCCCCCGATCATGAATCCCGTGTACGGCTTCCCATCGGTCAACGTCGAGGCCCAGCTCCGCAACCCGTCATCGCTGCTGCACTGGGTGCATCAGCTCCTGGCGGTTCGCCGCACCTGGCCGGTCTTCGGCGAGGGCGCCTTCGAGGCGCTGCAGCCCGACAATCCCGCGACTTTCGCCTTCCTCCGTGCGCACGGCGCCACCATCGTGCTGTGCGTCTGCAACCTCTCGCATCTCGCCCAACCGGTGCAGCTCGATCTCCGGCGCTTCAACGGCCGCACGCCGGTCGAGCTGCTGGGCGATGTTCGCTTCCCGCCGATCGGCGAGCTGCCCTACCTGCTGACCCTGGCGCCCTACGGGTTTTACTGGTTCAGTCTCGAGATGTGAGGGCCAGCCCGACCGTTACGGGGCCTGCAGGCCGGATCACCAGAGGAGCCCGGCCTCCGCCAGGTCAATCCTCGAGCGATCCCAGGAGAAGCGCGTCCTGGCTCGCGAGCTGCACGTCGCCGGCCAGGTCCCGCCCGGTCAGCAAATCGCGCACCGGCTCGGGAAGCCGAATCGTGGCTTCGTCCCGGGTGTGATTGAGCACCCAGGTAAGCGGCTGGCCGCCGCTCCAGCGCTGGACGGCCTCCACGCCGGATGGAACCTGAAGCGGCGCTGTTATGTCGAGGGGAGCGGCATAGCCGGCGAGGAGCGCGGCAAGCGCGGCATCATCCGGCGCCGTTCCTATATAGAGGGCTTTGCCCTCGCCGCACCGATGCTCGGTGATCGCCGGCAGGCCGGCGCAGAAACCGGAGCGGTAAGTCGCGAGGGCCGTGGCCCCCTCGAGGTGGATGGCATCGCACCAGCGCCGGCAGGTACATTCGCCCACCGTGCCGCCCGCCTGCTCCGCCGCGTCGTCGCAGAGCGGATCGAGCTCCTCGATCCAGATGCCGAACAGC
>Ga0209168_10002113_pt1 | contig 14700 bp, 7 predicted proteins | sample Coa_R1_FD_187156 | JGI IMG/M metagenome (GOLD analysis project Ga0209168, IMG submission 187156) | Surface soil microbial communities from Centralia Pennsylvania, which are recovering from an underground coalmine fire - Coalmine... | ecosystem: Environmental > Terrestrial > Soil > Unclassified ... | reverse complement strand
AGCCAGCGACTACCTGCATGCTGGTTCCAATTAGTCTGCTCCCTCCGTCAGCACTGGACCCGACACCCGCCTATCTCGCTAGCCCACAGCCACGGAACCGCCCTACACAGGTTTGCCGAAAGCTCACGCAGCTGCAACGCCGAGACGGAGGAGACTGTCGAGAAGGCGTTCGATCTCGTCCGAGGGGCAGCTTGGTGCGTTAAAGGCATGCCGTGCGATGCTCATCGCTTCGGCAAGCCACGCACATATTCGCTTGCCCACGCCATAATCGATCCAGAAGGCAGTGTCATCAGGGTATTTGGAGATCCACGCGCTGGCCGTTGTCACAAGGTAAGGAAGATTCTCGGGGTCAACTTTCAGCTCCATCAGATCCAGAAACTGTAAGGCAATATATTGGGACTGCGCCGCCTCGACGCAGATGCCAGACAGGAGCGGCAAAAATACCTTGAGGCTTTCCGCAGCCAGGGGATACAGGTAGCATTTCCCGCCACCCCATGACTCGTTGTGAAGAAACACCGAGGACACGGCCCGAGCCAAATGCACTTCGATCGAAGTTGATTTGCGCTCTACAACCCGTTGCCAGCCCCGCCTCCGGCGCAGCTCGTTGCACAACAGCGTACGAAGGCGCAACGCCTGGTCGCCCTCAGTTATCTTTCCGTTGAAATAGAGCTCATCGAGTGTCCGGATCAGGACGGCCGTGGTATCGAAGAAGGCCTCGTCCGGAAAAGTCAGAACGCGTTGGAGGATGCCGCGCTCGATATCGTCTGCCGGCAAGCCAACGGAAGTTCGCGGGACGAGATCGAAGTACGTCATGTTCCACTCTAGAGAGGAGCGATTGTTTTCGATGTCGTCGCCCTGTCCCGCGCCGTTTTCAACAGATGTCCATTCAGCATAGGCATCGACGAGGGCCCGGAACCAGGCCATGGTTTCCTTGCTCAAAAGCGGAAGTGCGGATTGTATCCATTTGGCTGCGCCTCCGGAATAGACGACATCTTTAGGCCTCTTGCGCTCTTCCTGCCACTCTTCCGCAGTCATGCCGATCCGTGAGTATCGTTTGCGACGCGGTGGATCGTTCGGGAAGACCGGCCATTCGGGTTCAGTTGTAGCCCCGCTTAGCCACGCCAATTCACGTTCGATTGAGGCCACGACGCGAGCGCGGTGGGCCTCGATGCGCGAATTCTTCTCCTCGTTGGTTTCCTCGTAATCATGGAGCGCGTGAACGCACGAGGCGAAGCCGATGCGCATAATTGCCCGCGGCAGCCGAGCGTCAATTTCCTGCAAGGTCGAGAGCTCGGTACTGAACGCGGGAAGGATCGCCTGATCGGGCCGTGCGGCAACTTCCAGCAATGAGCGGAAACCCTCCGGTGTGGGTGAGCGGCGGACAATGCTGATTTGCCCTACAGCTGCAATCGCCACAGTGTTATAGGCCAGGAGTGGATGGCTGCGATAAGGGTCTTCTTTCGAAGCGAGCGTTTCCGTAAGGATCTGCTGTGCCCATGCTTGGTGCTGCACGCGCATTGCATCGTCACCATCCCTCATGATGAGAGTGGCAACAGTCACACGTGCTCGAATGCGCCAGTCTTCACGTTGGAAAATGTCTTCTTCTTCGTCGGGGTCCTTGGCTGTCAGGTCCACGGATTGAGCCCAGCATGCCGCGCGGGACAGGAATTCTGGCGTGGACTTCCTGTTATCTCCGAGCGCAAGCGGCAATGACAAGTGCATCTCTCGGTCTAAACTTTTAGCCGCCAGCCGTGCCTGTCCAGGAGCGGTCAAGGCCTCCTCGCCGGCCGGTATCTGATATTGGAATCCCTCGATGATCTTGCCGTCGCCCCTATCGAAATTGACCGCTTTCCAGTTTTCGGGATTGGAGAGATTGACGGCATGGTATGCAGCGAACCGTGGGCTTCTCATACTGTCGTCGCCCTCGCCGGGCGGACCGACGTGAGCAGCTGCATCGGAGAGTGCCGCGCGAAGCTGCGGTAACAGCGGTGACTGCTCGTAGACGTAATGGCCAATGAGGTTGTCGAGGCTCATGCGCCGGGATGGGCGGTTTTGTAGATTCTTGATCGTGGACATACCGCCAGGCTCATTCACGGGTGTATCACGAAAGAGCGGTATGTCGTTCTTATACCTTTCGTGGTCGATCGACAGGAGCTCCGGAGAGGCCAAATAGGGGAGCGCTGCGGACGAGGTCATTGGCCAATGCGAAATCAAGAGATCCACAGCCACCATCAGGAAAGCGGTTGGGGCAGTATCGGTGCCGAGAATATCAGCCAGAACGGTTTCAGGAGCTTCCCCATCCTCGATGCGTTTGTGTCCCCAAGCTTCAAGGGCCATTAGGGCGGATGTGGCAATCGATGAATTGCCACCACCATGCGACCAGTTGTAGCAGTTCATCCATGGGAATTTCCGCTCGTTTTCGGGAAATCTGATGACGATGGCATTGTCACCCGGATCGCGATTGCCCGAATAATACTTGACGGCGTGGCCGACCAGTTCCCGCACGATCCTCAATCCCTGTCCCGGCGCGTGTGTCAGCAGTTCAAGCATCGGGCCCTGATTAGGCGACGCGGGAAAATACGACGTGTCACCAATGCCGAACGGCCCGTGATCGCGCCTGGAAGATCCGAAGTCGTCATCGTAATCTGCGGGGATCAGCGTGCGAAGCGTCAAATCAGCCAAAGCCGCGGGCGCGGCCTGCGCCGCCGTGCCGCGAAACTTCATGATTTCATCCGCAATCTGGTCGCCCGGTCGACGCGCGGCAACGGAACGGAGGTATTGTTCGGCGAGATCTGGCACGCACCGGCAGAAGGCGAGAAAGCTGAGGCGAAGGCTGGTTTCAAGGTCCCGCTCGTTCTCCAGCGACATCGCAAGACCGAATGGGCGTCGGAGACCCGTGAAGTGGTCCGGATGCAACGCTGATTCCACCTCAACCAGCCACGCGTGAATGTGGGCGAGGAGAAGGGGCGTGACCGGGTCCTGGCCGAACATCGCCATCGACCATCGGAAAAAGAAATCGGCAAGATCGGGGATGACTTCGTTGGGAATGTCCGTCATCCGCGAGTGAGTCCACAGGACGAGGCGTAGCCAGGACGGAGCGGCCGGGATAAAGAAATCCGCAGGTAAGCACGGAAGGTTGATGCCGAATGAGGAATAGACTTTGGAGCCGGGTTCGGAATCCACGGCAAAGGTAACGCGCAGCAGTTCCTTCAGCAGTTTGCCCTTGTCAGCTAGGAGGCTCTTCGAGGCGTGGTCAAGAACGGGCACTCCAATTTCAGAGCGCACGAGCGCGAGAAGAACCGCCCGGCGCCATGATCCGTGAATACCTGCTTGGCTTAAGCGGTTGAGGAGCGCAGTCCATTGGGCGTCGTCCGTAGCTGTTTCAATGGTAAGGCGCGAAGCTAGTTCTACGCCGCGGACAAGAGTTTCAGGAGCCGGACGGGCCAGGGGAAGCTGATCGATGAAGGCAGGCTCGTCATGGAGCAGGCAACCAACCGCCCAATCATGGAGAACATCATGATGGAATACGACCTGTTCAGGTTTCAGCTCCCGTAAGGTCGTGCTCTTGATAAGCGACTGAACCGCCTCGGATGGATCAGAGCGTGTATCGAAAGGTCCGGCGCCCTTCAAGGATTGTTCGGCAAGAGTCCGGAGCAGTCTCCTTCTTTCCCTGCGGCCGGCTTCGCCTCCGTCTCCAATTGTCCACCACTGCTGGGCCATTGCGGCTTCGCTGGCAGGAACGGGAGCTTCCGCGCTGCGACCGATGAGTCGAGCAAGGCGGAACAGGTTGCGCGTCACCTCGCGGGCCGGATGTTTGTCGGCAAGCAGAAAAGCAAGGGAGGGATCTGCTTCGGAAAGCTGGTTGATCTCATCCGTGTTTAGACCCTCGATCAGAACCACCGCCGGCCGACCAAGAGCATCCAGCGCCTCTTTGGGCAACCATGAAGGCTCGTCTTTGCCGAAATCGTTGCGTGCGGTGACGACGACCGCCAAATTGGGCAACGATGCGGCTGCCCTGACAAGGTCACGGACCGTAGTTTTCTTGTCTTCGTCATCGAAAATATCCACGCCATCGATGAACAAGACCGCGCCGCCATCGCTGGCGAGGTCGGAAAGAAAATCGCGGGCGCTTACCGTGCAGCCGAGTGTGGCGCGCAGGGAGAGCCACCCATGTGGCAACGTGCGTGCTGGGCTCAAAACGACAACCCGCGCTTCCTGGCTGATCTGCTCCGCGACATGTTTTAGGACGGCTGACTTGCCCACGCCCGCCCCGCCCCTAATTTCGACATAGCGGCCCTTATCCAGCGAAGAGTGGACGCTCGCGATATGCGTGGCGCGGTCGATGCGAACGGAGCCAACCTGGTTGGAGATGTCCTGCAAGGCACCGAAAGACGCTTCCTGAAGCGCGGCGCGGGCATTGGCGAGTTGTCGATCGCCCGCGAAACCGTAGTGATACTCGTTGACCAGCGCCTCGCGGATTTGGGCTCGTGTTTTTTCGCCGCCTTTCGCGGCGCTTGTGAGTGTGAGAGTCACAAGAGTTTGCCACATGATATTGGCTTTCGAGGCTTCCTCCGCTGTCAACAGCATGCCGCAACGCTCGCGAACCAGGATCTCCGTGGACGATCCTTCTTGATTGAAATCGAAAACGAGAATTTGAAAGCGCCGAAGGACGCGCCACACAGCCGCATCATCGTGGGGCGCACCAGCCAGGTTCAGATTGGCGCGGAAGGTGTCGACGAATTTCCGCATGTCGCTGTTGGCGAGACGCCTCTGATTTAGACGGCTGAAAAACGTCTCGGGCGTGCCCAGTTCACGCGCCCACGACAACGCTTCCTGATAGCTGCGCTCTATCTTCGTGGATGTGCGTTCCGTTGCAACGGCGAGCTCGTAACGCTGCGTGTCGAATTCTGGCTTACTGGCAGCTTTGGCAACTTGAGCGACTAACGCGCGGAATACGGCATCACTTGCGGTGAAATCGATCGTGCGTTTGACCTGAACCTCGAGTACCGCAGGCTTGCCTTGGGCGTCAGTGGCATGAACGATGACATCATCCAAAGGGCGATCAGAAGCACGTTGGAATTCGATCCGGGTGACTGCTGCTCCGGGGAGGCCTCGTGGCTCTCCTCCGGCAAGCATGGATAACAGGTAGTAGGCGCCGACTTGTCCTTCGAACAAAGGTCCAGCCGGCCCTGTGGCGGCCGGACTTGCCGCGACAGGCTCCTGATTAGGCGAGATTGGAGGCCTTTCGCTCATCGGATCTTACCGTCCTTACTGCGGATAGCTGGGCGAGTTCAACGAGGAAAGGCAAGCTCGAAGGCCTCGATGATCGGCGAAATCTCGTTTAGCATAATCTTCACGTCCCATCCACGATCATGGTCGTGGCGCAATTGCGTGCAATGCTGCAGGTATTTAGAGATCTGCTCGAAATATTTGGCATCGAGCTCCTGGGCGCGGGTTCTGATAAGGGCAGTTTCTTCGGGTGTCATACCGCGCCCAGCCCAAGCAACGGCATCTGCAGTGCTGAGATCATCTCGGCGGTGGTTTTCACCGCTGAACACACGGGTGAGATTCCGGTAGTGAAGCAGGAACGCTTCGAGGTAAACGTACATGTCCTCTGGCGTAGGGTATTCACTTGTAATGAGAGCCTGACCACAGAAGCCGAGCATATCGGTTTCGTAGGCGATCGTGTCGCGATGAGACTCCTTCGGCCGTCGAGAGTACATAAAATTTAGACCGGTGCCGTCCTGACGTGAAAGCGCACGCCCTCGCGCTGTTGCAGGAAGCTGACGACCTCGAAGAGATTATCCGCGCGGGGGTTGCCCGCAGGGCCCAGCATGCGCATCAGGCTCTTTGAGGGGATATGGGTGTGTTCGGCAACCTCGGCGAAGCCGACCGTGGCGTTGATGTAGTCGCGAAGAATGGTCTTGGCAGTCACGATATCGCCGCCGAGCATGCATTCGACGCCCTCGCGCAAAAGCTCCTTGCGGAACTTGGGGTCCCGTTCGGCACGGGCGCGGATGGTTTCCTTGAAGTCACGGGTCAGTGCCATGGTTGTCCTCCTATTTTCTCCGCTTATAATCCTGCCATCGGGCCAGGGCAGTTTCGATGTCGTGCTGCTGGCGCTTCTTCGTACCGCCGCCAAGCAGGATCACGAGGCGCTCGCCATCCTTGCCAAAATAGACACGGTAACCCGGTCCGAAATCGATCCGGCATTCGAACACTCCCGAACCGACGCCCTTCACGTTCGAGAAATTACCCAAAGCGAGCCGCGTCAAAGCCGTTGCCACTTTGGCGGCGGACTGCGCATTCAGCCGGTTAAACCAGACCGCGTAGGGGCTCCGGCCGTCGCGGTCGTTGTATTCCCGGACGTCGATCATCCATCATAGTAACACATGTGTTACTATTGTCAAGTCCGTGGGTTCTATCCGCTCTCTGCCGGAAAGGGGGCCACTCGACCACGGCTTTGAAAACATGATAAAACCGCATCGAGACGATCAAAACGTGTCAGACCCAGAACGTTTCGAGATGTTGGCCTAGACAGAATGAACAAAAAAGACCTCAGCGAACGCGATATTTGCAGCAAATACGTTGGTCCTGCCGTGAAGCGCGCGGGCTGGGATGGCATGCTGCAGATCCGCGAAGAGGTCGCGTTTACGAAGGGCCGCATCATTGTTCGTGGAAAGCTTGTGTCGCGAGGCAAGGCCAAACGCGCGGATTACATCCTTTACTACAAACCTAATATCCCCATCGCGATCATCGAGGCCAAGGACAACAACCACAGCGTCGGCGACGGCATGCAGCAAGCCCTTGATTACGCCGCCACCCTGAATATCCCCTTTGTCTTTTCATCGAACGGCGACGGATTTGTTTTTCATGACCGTACAGGCCTCAGCACCGAGAAAGAGGCTAACCTTTCGTTGGACCAATTCCCAACGCCCGCTGAGCTGTGGGACAAGTATCGGAAATGGAAAGGCCTGACTGCCGACGAAGAGCAGATTGTCCTTCAAGACTACTACGACGATGCCAGCGGCAAGGCCCCACGCTACTACCAAATCAACGCCGTGAATGCGGCTATCGAAGCGATTGCCAAAGGCCAAAACCGCGTTCTCCTTGTCATGGCTACGGGCACCGGAAAGACCTACACGGCTTTTCAGATCATCTGGCGGTTGTGGAAGGCCAGCCGCAAAAGGCGCATCCTCTTTCTCGCCGACCGGAACGTTCTCGTTGACCAAACGATGGTGAACGACTTCCGGCCATTCGGGGCGGCAATGGCGAAACTCAGCACCGGCGCGAAGACGATTGAGCGTGACGACGGCTCTGAGGTCGAACTCACGACAGCTCTCGATCGGAAGCGCCGCATTGATACGGCTTATGAGATTTACCTCGGGTTGTACCAGGCCATCACCGGACCCGAGGACCGGCAGAAGCTATTCCGGGAATTCTCGCCGGGGTTTTTCGATCTCATCGTCATCGATGAGTGTCATCGCGGCAGTGCGGCCGAGGACTCGGCGTGGCGTGAGATTCTTGACTACTTCTCAAGCGCGACACAGATCGGTCTTACGGCTACGCCCAAGGAAACCGAATACGTTTCCAACATCCATTATTTCGGCAAGCCGGTTTATACCTATTCGCTAAAACAAGGCATCCAGGACGGCTTTCTGGCGCCGTACAAGGTCGTCAAGGTTCACATCGATGTAGACGTCGAAGGCTACCGCCCCGAACGGGGCGAGACCGACCGATACGGCAATGAGATCGAGGACCGCATCTACAATACGAAAGACTTCGATCGCACGCTCGTCATCGATGACCGGACCAAGCTCGTAGCCCAAAAGGTGTCCGAGTTCCTCAAAGAGAGCGGCGACCGCTTCCAGAAAACCATTGTTTTTTGCGTGGATGAGGAACACGCCGCGCGCATGCGGCGGGCGCTGATCAACGAGAACAAGGATCTTTGCGATAAAAACCAGCGTTACGTCATGCGCATCACCGGCAGCGACGCCGAGGGACAGGCCCAACTCGGTAATTTCATCGACCCGGAAGCCAAATATCCCGTTCTGGTCACCACGTCGCGACTCCTTTCGACCGGCGTGGACGCCCAGACTTGTCGCTTGATCGTCCTCGACCGCGCCGTCGGCTCGATGACGGAGTTCAAGCAGATCGTCGGACGCGGGACACGCGTCCATGAAGACACCAAAAAATTCTATTTCACCTTGATCGACTTCCGCGGCGCGACCAATCATTTTGCCGATCCCGACTTCGACGGCGAACCCGTTCAGATTTACGAGCCGGGTGAAGACGATCCTATTTCGCCGCCTGATGATGTGCCGCCGACAAGCGAGGGTGAAGATCCGATTCCGCCCACGCCCGGCGAAGACGAAGTCATCGTCGACGGGGAGCCGCCCGACATATCCATCAGGCCGGGCGGCGAACGTCCGCGAAAGCTTTATGTTGACGGGGTAGGGGCCACAGTTATGGCTGAGCGCGTCGAATATCTCGACGAGAACGGCAAGCTGATCACCGAGAGCCTGCGTGACTTTACGAAGAAAGCCCTCAAAAAACGCTTCGTCAGTCTGGATGATTTTCTTAAGCAGTGGAAGTCAGCCGAACGCAAACAGGCCATTATCGAAGAACTGGAAAAAGAGGGCCTGTCGCTGGAACCGCTCACGGACGAAGTCGGCAAGGATCTCGATCCTTTCGATCTAATCTGTCATGTCGTCTTCGACCAGCCACCTCTCACCCGGCGGGAGCGCGCCGAGAATGTTCGGAAACGCGACGTGTTCACCAAATACGGCCCGCAAGCGCGCGCGGTGCTGGAGGCGCTGCTGCAGAAGTATCAGGACCAGGGCGTAATCGACCTTAGCGATCCACGCGTGTTGCAAATTCCGCCCTTCGACGCGATGGGCACACCCTACCAGCTCATAAAGCAATTCGGAACGCGAGCAGATTTCCTGTTCGCCGTGAATGAACTGCAATCCGCCATTTACCAGAGAGCGACCTAAACCATGTCTGTTCGCAATACCGTCAAATCGATCCAAGACATCATGCGCCAGGACAGCGGCGTTGATGGCGATGCGCAGCGCATCTCACAACTCTGCTGGATGTTTTTTCTCAAGATCATCGACGACCAGGACCAAGAGCTTGAACTGATGCAGGACGGCTACCGCTCGCCTATACCGGAAAAGCTGCGCTGGCGCTCCTGGGCCTCCGATCCTGAAGGCATCACAGGTGACGAACTTCTGACGTTCATCAACCTGCAGCTCTTTCCCCAGCTCAAGGAACTTTCGACGGCGGGCAAGCAGGGCGACCGGCGCCGTGTGGTGCGCGATGTTTTCGAGGACGCCTACAACTATATGAAATCCGGCCAGCTCATGCGGCAGGTCGTAAATAAGATCAACGAGGTTGATTTCAACAATCTCGCCGAGCGCCAGCATTTCGGCGATATTTACGAGCAAATCCTCAATGATCTTCAGAGTGCCGGGAACGCCGGCGAGTACTACACACCGCGTGCCGTCACGACCTTTATGGCGGAACGCATCGACCCGCACCCCGGCGAGATCCTTCTGGACCCTGCGTGCGGAACGGGAGGGTTCCTCACGAGCGCGTTACATTACATGCGTAAGCGCTATGTAAAAAAGGTTGAGGACGAGCAGAAGATGCAGGAAGCCCTGCGCGCCGTCGAAAAGAAGCAACTTCCTCACATGCTCTGCGTTACTAACATGCTGCTGCACGGCATTGAAAACCCGAGCTTCGTTCACCACGACAACACACTGGCTAGGCCCTACATCAGCTACACGGCGTCCGATCGGGTGGATATCGTGCTCACAAATCCGCCTTTTGGCGGTAGGGAAGAAGATGGTATCGAAACCAACTTCCCGAAGCACTTCCAGACCCGTGAAACAGCGGACCTATTTCTCGCACTTATTATCCGGTTGCTAAAACCCGGCGGCCGCGCAGCGGTTGTCCTGCCGGATGGAACTCTCTTCGGTGAAGGCGTCAAGACGCGGCTCAAGGAACATTTGATGGAAGAGTGCAACCTCCACACGATCGTTCGTTTGCCGAATAGCGTGTTCAAGCCCTACGCGAGCATCGGCACCAATCTCTTGTTCTTCGAGAAAGGCGAACCAACGAAGGAAATTTGGTTTTACGAGCACCGGATACCAGAAGGTCAAAAAGCCTACTCGATGACGAAACCCATTCGTGTCGAGCACCTCAAGTCTTGCACAGAGTGGTGGGGTGGCAGGAAGAGGGAAGGGCGTGTTGAAAACGAACTTGCCTGGCGTGTCACTACTGAGGAGGTTAAAGCGCGGGGCTACAACCTCGACTTCAAAAACCCTCACACCACTGCCGACGAACACGGAGACCCGGTCGAACTACTCGCAAAGCTTGACGAGGCAGAAGAACACATTTCCATACTGCGTAATAAGCTGAAAACGATTCTGAGCGAGGCGCTACTGCGATGAACGCGGATCTCTTGTTCAAACATTTTGCGCGGTTGAGTGACACGTCCGAGGCGATTTCGCGATTGCGCCAGTTCATCTTGGACCTGGCCGTGCGAGGAAAGCTTGTCGAGCAAGACTCCAGCGATGAACCGGCAATCAAACTCCTCAAGCGCCTACAGACGGAGAGGCTGCGGCAAATAAAGAACGGCAAAGTACGAAACCAAAACTCAGTCGAGGCCAGCGTCGAAGACGATTGGCCCTTCAAGATTCCAGCATCATGGGCTTGGTGTCGGCTTTACGAAATCGGAGCGATTGTAGGAGGAGGTACTCCACCCAGCGGTGATCCTAGTAATTTCGCACCTGCGGGTACTGGATTCCGATGGCTCACCCCGGCGGACCTAGGTGGACATTCTGATCTATACATCTCACATGGGGCGCGGGATCTCACCGCACAAGGGCTTCATTCATCTTCAGCGACAATGATGCCTAAGGGGTCAGTACTGTTCACAAGCCGAGCTCCAATTGGTTACACAGCCATATCGGCGAACGACATATCAACTAATCAAGGTTTTAAATCTGTCGTTCCGTTCATCCCAGAAACCAATATTTACATTGCACTTTATTTACGTGCTTTCCGCAGATGGATAGATAGCCAAGCTTCTGGAACGACATTTCGAGAGGTATCTGGCAAAATTGTGGCAAGGCTCCCGTTTCCGCTCCCACCTCTTGCTGAACAACGGCGGATTGTCACCAAAGTCGATGAACTGATGGCATTCTGCGATCGGCTGGAAGACGCCGGTGCGCAGAGAGAAGCGAAGCGCGACCGGTTAACAGCAGCAACCTTAGCCCGTCTCAATGCCCCAGCCCCTGAAGCCCGACGGTTCGCGGCCGATGCTCAGTTTGCTTTGGGTAATTTGGCCGCTATCACAAAACGGTCAGATCAACTGAAACAGCTCCGGCAAACCATCTTAAGTCTAGCTATCCGCGGCAGACTTGCTCCCCAGGACCCTACCGACAAACCTGCGTCACAGTTGATCAGTGAGATCGCCTCAACCAGGAAAAGGCTATATGAAGCGAAGAAAATACCGAAGCCGTCGCAGCTTCCCGCTATACCGGAATCAGACCATCCGTTCCGGCTACCGTGTGGCTGGTGTTGGTCGAGGCTAGGCGATATCTGCTACCAGGTATCTGATGGGCCCCATTTCTCCCCACAGTACGTCCGGAAAGAGGAGGGGGTTCCATTCCTTTCAACGCGCAATGTCCGTCTGGAAGGCTTCGACCTCTCTACGGTAAAGTATGTCTCACAAAGCGATCACGAACTGTTTTGCAAGAGAATTCGCCCGGAAAAAGGCGACATTATCTATACTAAGGGAGGTACGACTGGTATTGCCAAAGTCAATGATCTAGATTTTGATTTTAGCGTTTGGGTTCACTTGGCAGTACTCCGGATCGAGAAGGAGAAACTCCTTCCCCGGTATGTAGAACTGGCGCTGAACAGTCCCCATTGTTACGAGCAATCCCAACTCTACACGCGAGGGATATCAAATTTCGACCTTGGACTGACGCGAATGATTAAGATCACGCTTCCTTTACCACCCCTCCCGGAGCAGCGTCGTATCGTAGCTAAAGTGGATGAATTGACGGCCCTTTGCGATCGATTAGAAGCACATCTCTCCACAACGGAAAACGAGGGTCGTCGTCTCCTAGAAGCCGTTCTCCATGATGCCCTCAAAGACAATCAGGAGCAGATAGTTCAGCCGGAGGCGGTGCATGGATGAACCGCGCTGTCTTTGAATGATTGATGTTCTACCTATCACGGGTACGACCCGTCTCACTGTAACTAATCGTTTGCAGAGGCCACAAGGCAAGACATGCGGCGCTTTTCAAGCTTAAGCCATGCACCTAGTGAGACCCGCAGCATCCTACGCGATCGTTGGTCTCGCTATTTGCCAACTCAACGGAATTTTGCTGACGGCTCATCTGGAATGAGGGCACTTCAGGATGAAGCGATGCTTCATCTCCTCATGAATCTGGACATACGCTTTGGAAGTGCATTCGAAAACGCCCAAACGACCTATAGTGCGGCGATATTTGGGCAGCGCAGTGAGCCTGAATTCGAAGACCTGGCTCGAAGAGGATACTTCCGGGTTGTATGGGGGCGGGCGTATATGCCCTTTGATGTGGCACAAAGCATAAAGAATTCACCAGCGGAAGACCGAACCGCGCTGAAAGCTTTCATGGCAACGAGGTTCGAGCAAACATATTCTTTGACCGATGCGGCAAAAACGCGTGATGATCTTACGTCCACGGCCTCGGCGATCGAGAATGCCCCGGACGTTCTCCATAACCTGACATGCAATAGCCCTGAGTGGGTAGCTGCGCGCCTGTGGGACCGTGTTTTAGTGAAGGGAACCGATATGGCCGCGGCGCTTAGGACATGGATTGACCGATGGCGGTTACTCGGAAGCCCATCCGTCATTCCTGGCCGGATCTGGGATGAAGCCGCGGCAACCGGTTTCCGTGAGACCGCAATGGATGTTCTCGGATCAGAACTGAGCCTGACGGGATGGAACGAAATGCGGACAGGGCTCGTGAATGAACTGTCGGTGATAGGGCACCATATGCCCGCAGATTGTGAGGCGTTCGTTCCATCTGTGCCAACTACATTGGTTGATTCCGCCATTTGGCTCAGTGATCGCCGGCTCGAACGCCAGATCACGTGGATGATTGACGCCTATCAGGACCTGTTTGGGTTGCTTGATCTGCTACTCGAAGATGTACGGGATCAGCACTTAAGCTCCGCTCCAAATAAGATCGCGAAAAGGCTATTTGACCTGTCTATCAAGTCGCCACATCTCCTTCTTGGCTTGCTCAGGCGGCTTCGTTTGCATCCGGTTTTGCTCGCGGATCTAGCGCTTTATCCGCCAACTTCGGCGCTTGCATGTTTCCTGGTCGAGCAGTGGCAGCCAAGCGGTGGCGCCTGGGATCGCGATCTACGCAGCCGTGATGATCAAACGACAAAAGCAATGGCATCTGCGGACGCGATTGCAGTCCTGGGCCAATTTCTGGAAACTGGCTCTCTGCTTCCGGACGAGGTTGCTTCCTTGCTAACGTGGGTCCATCGAGCAGAGGCGACGAAGGCCGACGCTCAACCGGGGATGCTCGCGACATTGCGCGGCGTCCTTACGGTACAATCCACAGAGACACTTCGAAAGATCGCGGCGTTTCTCATGCGGTCAATGCCAGGAGACGGCCTAGGCACTCCAGCATTCGTGGCCTGTCTTGACGTTATCGAAGTAGGACGCCTCGCCGATGAAGTCGATTCAGAAGTCCTCATAATTGGGTATGCGCAATCCGTCGCGAGGGGTGAATACTCCCTTTCTGCGGAAGGAGTGACAGCTGGAGGGGCCGCGTCTCTTCTGCGTGCGGCTATGCGCTCGAAATCTGAAATCTTCAAGCGCTTCCTCTACCCGATCGACGTCAAGTTGAAACTCGCTACCGACCCGGAGGAGAATCCTTTCACCCTGGCGGATAGCATTGCACGTTCGCTCAGGGTGCACATTCGTGTGCTCAGTCGCGCAATTGTGGGCTGGACAGATGGTCTCGTACCGTCAGAATCGGTAGACGCATTGATAGCCGCCGTCCGTTCAGCGGCTCTCAAGCATATTGAGAAGGGACGTGTCGCGGCATTTTCACCCATGTTCGAGGCCAATGGGGTCAGCCCTGCGCTTGAGCGTCGCCCTATAGCCGCTGATCTGGGTGAAGCGCTCGATGTTCTCGTTGGTGACCAGCGTGAAAGACTACTCGCCGCGATTATCGAAACTGACGAACCGATGCTACTGGCGAAACTCCTGGCCTCTGCTCCTCGGGCGGTCCGTGATCGAATTCACGGCCGCATCGCAGAGCTCAAACCCGAAGATGCCGGTCCGATCCGCTCACTGACCGAGGCGGAGGCGAGAATAGACGCTCTACTCTCTGCTGGTTTGGATACCGCCGCCGCCAAGTTCATTGAGGCTGAGCCGGAGCTTAAAACGTGGGGAAACGTGCCGGGTCGTGAGATCACACGCTTGCGATCAAGGCTTCGTCTGTTTCTACTACGAGGTGACTGGACCGCAATAGACGCTGTTAAGATTCCTCAAGGGCTGTCCTCAGCAGAACGCGATGCGGCGAACGACATCATTGACTTTTTCAAGGCCCTGAGTGAACTGAAACGTCCTGATGGTAACCCGGAGCATGCAGAAAACATACTCTCTGGTCTCAATAG
>Ga0209168_10002112_pt1 | contig 14702 bp, 14 predicted proteins | sample Coa_R1_FD_187156 | JGI IMG/M metagenome (GOLD analysis project Ga0209168, IMG submission 187156) | Surface soil microbial communities from Centralia Pennsylvania, which are recovering from an underground coalmine fire - Coalmine... | ecosystem: Environmental > Terrestrial > Soil > Unclassified ... | reverse complement strand
GGGGTGATGCGGAGCCAGGCATGGCGGCCGTCGTGGGTCATCTCTTCAGCGCCGAAGTACTTGGCGGCCATGAGGCGCTCGGGCTCGGCGAGGCCGGGTTCGGTTTCGGGCCCGGTTTCCCGGCCGATGCGGGGTACGGGACCGACCATGTCGGCCCGGCCTTCGATCTCGACGCCGCGCAGCTCGTGGTAGTGGTGGCCGTCGTCGGCCACCACCGCGACCCGGGGGTCGCGGGACACGTTGGCCCAGCGCTGGCTGCGGGTGAGCGAGTAGACCCAGATCGCCTGGCCGTCCCAGACGAACCAGACCGGCGCCACGTGCGGGCCGTCCGGGCCGGTGGTGGCGAACCGGCAGGTGCGCTGCTCGCCCAGGAACGAGGACAGCTCCTCGGCGCTCATCGCGATCACCCGGGCACGCCGCTGTTCTCGTTGCATGGGACGACGATAATGACCTAATGACCCATGCGCCACCGCCGCTCGGACAGCCCGACGAGCTCAGTCCGCTGGACTACCTGATGCACCGGGGCGAGGCGCACCCGGCCACCCGGTCGTCGTTCCTCGGCGTGGAACTGCTGGACCAGCCCGCCGACTGGGGCCGGCTGCGCGAGGCCATGGACCGGGCCAGCCGGGTGGTGATCAGGATGCGGCAGAAGGTCGTGGTCCCGCCGCTGCCGACCACCCCGCCGCAGTGGGTGGTCGATCCCGACTTCGACCTGGACTACCACCTGCGCCGGATCGCGCTGCCCGCGCCGGGCACGCTGCGCCAGCTGCTCGACCTGGCCGACGTCTTCTTGCAGTCGCCGCTCGACACCTCGCGGGCGCTGTGGGAGGCGCTGTACGTCGAGGGGCTGGAGGGCGATTCTGGGGCCCGGGCGGCGCTGCTGAGCAAGTTCAGCCACGCGATTACCGACGGGCTGGGCGGGATCGCGCTGTTCGAGCAGGTCTACGACACCGAGCGGGACCCGGACCCGCGGCCCATGCCGCCGGTGCCCATCCCCCGCGACCTGACCGGCACCGACCTGCTGCGCGACAGCCTGCGGCGGCTGCCGTCGACGGCCGTGGCGTCCGGGGTGAAGCTGCTGGGGCGGGCCGCCGCCGAGGCCACCCGGCTGGTCACGGCGCCGGGCGCCACGGTGGCCGAGGCGGCCGGTTTCGCGGCCTCGGCCCGGCGGGTGCTCGGCCCGCCGGCGGTCGCGCCGTCGCCGCTGCTGCGCCGGCGCAGCCTGGTCAGCCGGACCCACGTGCTCGAGGTGCCGCTGGCCGACCTGCGCGCGGCGGCCAAGGCGGCCGGCGGTTCGGTCAACGATGCGTACCTGGCCGCGCTGAGCGGCGGCCTGGGCCGCTACCACGAGGCGCTGGGCCTGCCGGTGGGCGAGCTGCCGCTGGCCCTGCCGGTCAGCCTGCGCACCGCCGACGACCCGGCCGCGGGCAACCGGATCACCGGGATCACCATCGCCGCGCCGGTCGGCGAACCCGACCCGGCCGAACGGGTCCGGCTGGTCCGCGAGCAGGTCATCGCGCGCCGCGGCGAGCCGGCCCTGGACGTGCTCGACCGGATCGCGCCGGTGCTGACCCTGCTCCCGGACGCGGCGCTGGAAAGCATCACCGCGCGGCTCACCCCGCCGGACATCCAGGCCAGCAACGTGCCCGGCTACGGCCAGGAGACGTTCCTGGCCGGGGCCCGGGTGGACCGGCAGTACGGGATGGGGCCGCTGCCCCGGGTGGCCATGATGGTGGTGCTGATATCGCGGGCGGGGATCTGCACCGTGACCTTCCGCTACGACACGGCCTCGTTCATCGCGCCTGACGTCCTGGAGAAGTCCTTGCAGCTCGGCTTCGACGAGGTGATCGAACTGGGCCGACCGCGGCCGGCGCCGGCGCGGCCGCCGCGGCGCAGGAGGACGTCGTGACCGACGGGCCGGGCCGGCAGCTGCGCCTGCCCGGGTCGGTGGCCGAGATCGACGCCAGCCCGGAGGGACCGGGGATCGGCGCGTTCTTCGACCTGGACGGGACGCTGGTGGCCGGGTTCACGGCCGCGGCGCACACCAGGGACCGGCTGCTGCGCCGCCAGGTGAGCCCGGCTGACTTCCTGCGCATGACGCAGCTCGCGGTGGAGTACAAACTCGGCAGGCGGGAGATCGAGACGCTGATCGAGGGCGGGGCCAGCACGGCCCGGGGACGGCTGGCCGAGGACGTCGAGGAGATGGGCGAGCGGATCTTCGCCCAGTACGTGGCGGACCAGATCTACCCGGAGATGCGCGACCTGGTCCGGGCCCACCAGCGCCGCGGGCACACCGTGGTGCTCAGCTCGTCGGCGCTCAGCATGCAGGCCGAGCCGGTCGCCCACTACCTCGGCATCGACCATGTGGTCTGCAACCGGTTCGTGGTCGACGAGCACGGCATCGTGACCGGCGCCATCCGCCAGCCGGTCATCTGGGGGCCGACCAAGGCCACCAGCGTGCAGAAGTTCGCCGCCGAGCACGACATCGACCTGCGGTCCAGCTACTTCTACGCGGACGGCGACGAGGACCAGGCCCTGATGCATCTGGTCGGGAACCCGCGGCCGACCAACCCCGGCCCGGCCCTGACCCGGGTGGCCGAACGCCGCGGCTGGCCCATCCTGCGGTTCCACAGCCGCGGCAGCGGCGGGCCGCTGGGCCGGGCCCGGAACCTGGCCGCGCTCGGCACGCTGGGGCCGGTGGCGGCCGGCGCGCTGGGCATCGGCGTGCTGACCGGGAACCGGCGGGCCGGGGTCAACTTCCTGACCCGGTTCTGGCCGGAGACCGTGCTCGCGCTGAGCGGGGTGAGGCTGAACGTGCTCGGGGCGGAGAACCTGACCGCGCAGCGGCCCGCGGTGTTCCTGTTCAACCACCGCAACAACTTCGACGTGTTCATGGTGGCCGCGCTGGTCAAGGACAACTGGACCGGGGTGGCCAAGAAGGAACTGGCCAGCAACCCGCTGGTCGGCACGCTGGGCAGGCTGATGGACGCGGCGTTCATCGACCGGGACGACCCCGCGGCGGCGGTGGCCGCGCTCCAGCCGGTCGAGGACGCGGCGCGCAAGGGGCTGTCGATCCTGATCGCGCCGGAAGGGACCCGGCTGGAGGGCGCGGGCGTGGGGCCGTTCAAGAAGGGGGCGTTCCGGATCGCCATGGCCACCGGCCTGCCGGTGGTCCCGGTCGTGATCCGCAACTCCGACTCGGTGGCCGGGCGCAACGCCACCACGCTGCACCCGGGGACCGTCGACATCGCCGTGCTGGCGCCGATCGACGTCAGCGACTGGACCCACGACGACCTGGGCAAGCGGATCGAGGAGGTCCGCACGCGCTACCTGGAGCTGCTGGCCGACTGGCCCGCCTCGCTGGACGGCACGGTGTCATGAGCGGGGCGTCATGAGCGAGGCCATGAGTGAGGCCGGCGAACTGGCGTCGGTGCTGGGCCCCGGATCGGTGCTGCTGGTCCAGGCGAGCACCCCGGCCGAGGCACGGCTGATCCGGGACCGGATCCCGGCCAGCCAGGCGACGGCGGGCCTCGGGCCGCCGGGCAGTCCCGGCGCCTCGCTGCCAGCCGAGGTCCTGGACCGCGGCGAGGACACCGTTCTGGTGCCGGTCCGGGTGGCCTGGCTGCCCGAGGAGCACTCGGGCCGGCGCGCGGGCCGGCTGGCCGACCTGGTGCCCGGCCGCGACCCGTACCGGCCCAGCGAACGGCAGCAGCAGCGGATCCTGGCCCGCGAGCCGGGCCGGGCCCGGGTGCTGGCCGGCGAGCCCGCCACGATCGGCGCGCTGCGCCGGCGCTGGGCCGAGGCCACCGGCGGCGAGGACCCCGATGATTTCGGCGCGTACGTGGCCCGGCGGGCCCTGCTCGCGCTGGACCGGGCCGAGTACCGGCTGCGCGGCCCCCGGTACAAGACGCCGAGCCTGGTCAAGGAGGAGATCCTGGCCTCGCGGCGGTTCCGGGCCGGGCTTTCGGCGCTGCGGCGCGACCCGGACCAGGACGCGCCGTCGCTGGAGGACGCGGGCAAGATCCTCGACGAGCTGGCGGCCGGCTGGAGCCGGCGGCTCATCGACTTCATGCCGAACGTGGGACGGCTGATCTTCCAGCGGGGCTTCGACCCGCAGATCGACTACGACCAGACCCAGGTCGAGCGGCTGCGCGCCGCGCTGGAACGCCACCCGGGCATCATGTTGTGGTCGCACCGGTCGAACCTGGACAACCTGGTGCTCACCGCCGCGATGCAGGAGCAGGGGCTGCCGCCCGCGCACGTGTTCGCGGGCATCAACATGGCGTTCGGGCCGATGGGCGCGCTGCTGCGCCGGGCGGGCGTGATCTTCATCCGGCGCTCGACCGGCGACGACCCGCTGTACAAGTACGTGCTGCGCGAGTACGTCGGCTACGTGCTGGAGAAGCGGTTCAACCTGTCCTGGTCGATCGAGGGCACCCGGTCGCGCACCGGGAAGATGCTCCCGCCGCGGCTGGGCCTGCTGTCCTACGCCGCCGACGCGTACCTGCAGGGGCGGGTCGACGACATTCTGCTGCTGCCGGTCTCGATCACCTTCGACCAGCTGCACGAGATCGCCGAGTACGCCGACTACGCCCGGGGCGCGGTCAAGAAGCCCGAGGGGTTCGGCTGGCTGTACGGCTTCGTGAAGGCGCAGGGCGCCCACCACTACGGCAAGGTCTACGTGCGGTTCGGCGAGCCGGTCTCGCTTTCGTTGTTCCTGGGGCCGCCCGGCGGTCCGGTGGCGGCTGACCCGGCGGCCCGGCGGCTGGCCCTGCAGAAGACCGCGTTCGAGGTGGCCTGGCGGATCAACCAGGGCATGCCGGTCACGGCCACGGCCATCCTCAGCACGATCCTGCTGGCCATGCACGGGACCGGGCTGACCTTCGAGGAGATCCGGCTGGCGCTCGGCGACGGGCTGTCCTACCTCACCAGCCGTTCGGTCCCGCAGACGGCCAGCGCGCGGGCGCTGGCGACGGCCGAGCCGGTGCGGGCCACGCTGGACGCGCTGGTGGCGGGCGGGCTGGTCACCCTGGTCGGCGACGGCCGCGAGCCGGTCTGGCTGATCGGCCCGGAACACCAGCTCGCGGCGACCTTCTACCGGAACTCCACGGTGCACTTCCTGCTTGACACCGCGCTGTGCGAGCTGGCCGTGCTGCGCGCCCGCGACGAGCCCGCCGACCCGGTCGGCGCGTTCTGGGCCGAGATCGCCTGGCTGCGCGACCTGCTGAAGTTCGAGTTCTACTTCCGGGAGCGTGAGGAGCACCGGCGCGAGATATCGGCCGAGATGGCGCGGCACGACCCGTCCTGGGAGGCGCGCCTGCAGTCCGGCCCCGGCGCGGCGGACGCGCTCCTGGCCGAGATGCGGCCGCTGGTGTCGCAGGTGATCGTGCGGCCGTTCGTCGAGGCCTACCGGCTGGTGGCCGACGTGCTGGCCAGCGAGGACGTCGCCGCGGGCGAGGTGGACACGCTGGCCGATGACGCGGAGGTGACCCGGCGGGCGCTCGGGCTCGGCCACCAGTACGTGGCCCAGCGCCGGCTGCGCAGCGCGGAGCCGGTCTCGGTGCTGCTGTTCGGGACCGCGCTGCAGCTGGCGCGCAACCGCGGGCTGTTCGACCCGGGTCCCGATCTGGCCAAGAAGCGGGCGGCGTTCCTCGCCGAGCTGCGCGACCTGCTGCGCCGCATCGACCGGATCGAGGACCTGGCCCTGCGCCGCTACGCCCGCGACGCCACCACCCGCCCGGCAGGCGGCTGACGCCCGCCCGGAACAACACCAATGGTTCAGGGGTGCGTGTCCCGGGCGGTGAGCGTACGATCTCGGCGAGCACTCCTGCCCCACCCATCCCTCCGTCATCACCTGCCCCACGGTCGGCGGAGCGGCCAACTACGTCGTTGCCACAACGACGCACACCTGACGACATGGTTGCCACAACGACGTAGTTAGGGCCGGCGGCCTGCTCGGTGTCGTGTCTGGGAGTTTGGGCGTAGCGACAGCCTTTCGAGTTTCATGATCGCTAATTGCACACGCCAGATTTTCGTCTCGATAACCGGTCAAATCCCTTGTGGAGTGGCGGGCGGTCAGGCTATGCATTGTTTAGGAAATCGTCCGCGGGCGCGGGGTTCGCGGGAATTCGGGGAAGGATTTCGATAATGACCGGTTTTCTTGGGCGCCGGGTACTCATCGCGGCGGGCGCGATCGTCATCGGGGCGGGGATCGGGGCCGTGGCGCTGACCGGCGGGGCGGCACACGCGCAGGGCTCGGGAACGATCACCATTACCGGGGTAGGCTTCAATAGTCAGAGCCAGCCGCAGTTCCCCCAGGTCACCGTCTCCATTACCTGCCCGGTTAACGATCATTTCGTCGTAGGCGCCTCGACCATGCAGAGCGCGACAAGCCTCGGCAGCTCGACCAACGCCACGTGCACGGGAAACGCGCAGAACGTGACCGTCAACACCGCATTCCCCGCGTCCAGTGTCAGCTATGCGGGTGACGGTGCCGGGCCGGTTACCGTCGGCGCCACGCTGCAATTCGTTCCGCCGGGGACCAATTTCGGTACACCGGGCGACACCTACGTCGGCACGACGGCAGACCTGACATTCCCGTGAGGTAAGCCCGTCACGAGGCTCAGCCACGGCTCCTGAACCAGGTGAACCCGGGCGTTCACCTTGTTAGAACCTGTTAGAACCAGGTGAACCCCGGGTTTCATTCGGTCGGCGGTCGGGTCTGGATGGCGGCGCCGGAGGCGATCAGGGCTTCGGCGTCGCGGAGGCCCCAGGCGGTGAGGGCTTCCAGGGTGTGCTGGCCCGGGGCCGAGGCCGGGGACGGCAGGCGGCCCGGGGTGCGGGAGAAGCGCGGGGACGGGGCGGGCTGGGTGACGCCGCCGGGGCTGACGTAGGTCTGGCGGGCGGTCAGGTGCGGGTCGGCGGCGGCCTCGGTCAGCGAGAGGACGGGTTCGACGCAGGCTTCGGTGCCCGCGAAGACGACGGCCCACTCGTCCCGGGTGCGCGTCTTGAAGCGCGCGGTCAGCAGTTCGCGCAGCGCGGGCCAGTTGGCGGGATCGGCACGGTCGGGGGCCTGGTCGGTGAGGCCGAGGCCGTCCAGGAGGGCGGCGTAGAAGCGGGCCTCCAGGGCGCCGACGGCCATCCACTGGCCGTCGGCGGTCTGGTAGACGTCGTACCAGGGGACGCCGCCGTCGAGCAGGTTCACCCCGCGCTCGTCCCGCCACAGTCCCTGGGCCATGAACATGAGCGGCATGGCCAGCAGGCTGGCCACGCCGTCCACGATCGCGGTATCGACCACCTGGCCTTTCCCCGAGGTAGCCCGCTCGACCAGCGCCGCGCAGATGCCGTAGGCCATGACCATCCCGCCGCCGCCGAAGTCGCCGAGCAGGTTGACGGGAAACTCGGGCCTGCCGCCCGCGCGGCCGAGCGCGTGCAGCGCCCCGGTGCGGGCGATGTAGCCGATGTCGTGGCCGACCGTCCGGGCCAGCGGGCCGTCCTGACCCCAGCCGGTCATCCGGGCGTAGATCAGCCGCGGGTTGCGGGCCAGGCACGCCTCCGGGCCGACGCCCATCCGCTCGGTCACGCCGGGCCGGAAACCCTCGAGCAGCACGTCGGCGGCATCGACCAGGCGGAGCAGGGCGTCGACCGCCTGCGGGTGCTTGAGGTCGAGCATCGCCGACTGGCGGCCGCGGTTGAGGAACTCCCGCTCGGGCCGCGCCGCGGCGGAACCGCTGGCCGCGGTGAGGGCGGGAGGGCCGGGGCGGTCGATCCGCAGGACGGACGCGCCGGAGTCGGCGAGCATCATGGCACAGAACGGCCCGGGCCCGATGCCGGCCAGTTCGAGTACTCGTACCCCGGTCAGGGGCCCTCCAGATGAGCTCATATCGGTACCGTAGGTGCTCATGAACATCGCGGGAAACATCGCACTGGTCACCGGCGGCGCGTCCGGCCTGGGCCTGGCCACCACGGTCCGGCTGCACGAGGCCGGCGCCTCGGTGGTCATCCTCGACTTGCCCGGCTCCAACGGCGTGAGCGTGGCGCGCGACCTGGGGCCGCGGGTCGCGTTCGCGCCCGGCGACGTGACCAGCCCGGCGGACGTGGACGCGGCACTGGACGCGGCGGGCGCCCTGGCCGGCGGGGTGCCGCGGATCGTGGTCAACTGCGCGGGCATCGGCACCGCGGCCCGGACCACGGGCAAGGACGGCCCGTTCCCCCTGGAATCGTTCACCCGGGTGATCCAGGTCAACCTGATCGGGACGTTCAACGTGATCCGGCTGGCCGCGGACCGAATGAGCCGGGTCGGCCCGGAAGAAGGAAACGCGGACGGCGAGCGCGGCGTGATCGTCAATACCGCGTCGGTCGCGGCGTTCGAGGGGCAGATCGGCCAGGCGGCCTACTCCGCGTCCAAGGGCGGCATCGTCGGCATGACCCTGCCGATCGCCCGCGACCTGGCCCGGCTGAAGATCCGGGTGATGACGATCGCGCCCGGCCTGTTCAACACCCCGCTGCTCGGCAACCTGCCGGACGAGGCGATCGCGTCACTCGGCCAGCAGGTACCGCATCCGGCGCGGCTCGGCGACCCGGCCGAATACGCCGCGCTGGTCGCGCACATCGTGGAGAACCCGATGCTCAACGGGGAGACGATCCGGCTGGACGGCGCGATCCGGATGGGCCCGCGCTAGTCCGGGCCGCCCCGCATGGTGGTCAGCAGGCGTTCGATGTCGGCCCGGGACAGCGACCGCTGCCACTCCGGGAGCACGCCGCGCATGACGAACCCGCCCGGCGCGGGCTCCATGGCGGTGAGGATGACGTCGAAGGGGAGTTCGGGCAGGGGCACGTGAAAGGCCGGGACCCGCAGCGGCAGCCGCCGGTCCAGCAGGTGCAGGGCGCGCGGCACGACGCGGATCGACTGCCCGCCCGCACCCGGCTCGATCTCCAGCCGCAGCCACGGCGCGCCCGCCAGGCCAACCTGCGGGACGCCCTCGTGCATGGCCAGTTCCAGCCGCGGCGACACCGCGGCCAGCCAGCGCGTCGCGGCCTGCGCGGACAGGAACGCCTCGCAGCGGATCGGCGCGGCCACCAGCACCGGCTTGGTGCCGGGCCGCAGGTGCACGTTCCGGGCCTGGACCTCCACCCGCTCGAACCGGTACTCGCCCCAGTCGACGTCCCGGGCCAGGATGCGCAGCTGGCCGTACTGGCCGACGGCGCGGGCCAGGTCGGAGCCCTCGACGGACACGTCCTCCAGGACCATGGTCAGCTCGCGGCCGCCCAGGGTGAAGGTCCGGCGTTTGCCGATGAGCCAGTTCCGCGCGGTGTCGACGATCGCCGTGAACGGGTCGCCGGTCAGCAGGCCGGCCGCGGGCAGGCCGAGTGAGGCGGCCGCGGCGGAGGTGAGGGAGAGAACGTCGGAGAGACTCTTCCGCCACTCCTCGAACGGCCACCGCTCAGCCATGACCTCATGGTACTTGGACCGGGTTACCCGGGCTCGCGCTCGTGACCGGCCTGGAAGTACGGCGTCAATCCCCGGTAGGCCTCCGAGGCCGGGATCTCCCCGGCCAGGACCCGGTAGACCTCGTTGCAGACGGGCATCTCGATGCCGTGGCGTTCGGCCAGCTCGTGGACGGTGTAGGCGGTGCCGACGCCCTCGGCCACGGTGCGGGTGGCCGCGGTGATCTCCGCCAGGGTCCGGCCCGCGCCGAGCTGCTCGCCGAGCGTCCGGTTCCGGCTCAGCGGGCTCATGCACGTGGCGATCAGGTCGCCCATGCCGGCCAGGCCGGAGAAGGTCATCGCCTCGCCGCCCATGGCCACGCCCAGCCGGGTGAGTTCGGCCAGGCCGCGGGTCACCACCGCCGCGCGGGTGTTGTCCCCCACACCCAGCCCTTGCGCGATGCCGGTCGCGATGGCCACCACGTTCTTCAGCGCCCCGCCGAGCTCGCAACCGATCACGTCGTGGTTGATGTAGATCCGGAACACGCCCCGCTGCATGACCGACTGCAGGGCCCGGGCCACGTCCAGGTCCTTGGTGGCGATGACGCTGGCCGCGGCCTGCCCGGACATGATCTCCTTGGCCAGGTTCGGCCCGGTCAGGGCGGCGGCGGGATGGCCGGGCAGTTCGTCCCCGACGACCTGCGTCATCCGCAGCAGCGAACCACGCTCGAAGCCCTTGGACAGGCTGACCACGGGGATCCAGGGCCGCAGGTACGGGCGGGCGTCGGTCAGGATGGCCCGGAACCCGTGCGTCGGCACGCCGACCACGAGCAGGTCGGCGTCGTGCACGGCCTTCTCCAGGTCCGCGGTGGCCTTCAGCGCCGTCGGCAGCGTGAACCCGGCCAGGTAGCGCGAGTTGGCGTCGCGCTCGTAGATCTCCCGGGCCAGTTCGGCGTCGCGGGCCCAGATCATGCAGTCGTGCCGGCCCGCCAGCAACGACGCCACGGTCGTGCCCCACGATCCGGCGCCCAGCACCGCGATGCGCATATCGGCCGCTCCTGCTTAGATCGATGGCCAGTGTTGAATTGATGGCCAGTGTTGAATCGATGGCCTGTGTTGAATCGATGGCCTGTGTTGAATCGATGGCCTGTGTTGAATCGATGGCCGGGCGCTGGCCGCCTGGTCCGTTCGGTATAAAAAAAGATCTGATCCATGATCGGACTCCAGAGGGTCCGTGACCAGCCCCAGGGAGGCAGAGATGACGATTATCGTGCTAGGGGCGGCCGGCGGGCTCGGGCGGGCGGTCACCGCGCGGTTCCGGGACGACGGCGCGCCGGTGCTGGCGTTCGACGCGCGGGTCCCGGCGGCCGGGGACCAGCAGGACGGGGTGTCCTACGTGGCCGTGGACGCGCTGGACGAGGGCAGCGTGTCGGCGGCCTTCGCGGCGGCCCCGGACGCCGCCGCGGTGGTCAACCTGATCGGCGGGTACACCCCGCCGCAGGCCCTGGCCGCGCTCGACGTCGGCGTGCTGCGGGAACAGCTCGAGCTGAACCTGGTCAGCGCGGCGATCGTGACCAAGTACGCGCTGCCGATGCTGGCCGCGCGGGGCGGCGGCGCGATCGTGCACGTGTCCAGCCGGGTCGCGCGGGAGAAGTGGGAGACGGCGTTCGCCTACAGCGTGAGCAAGCTGGGCGTGGTGCGGCTGGTCGAGGCGGCGGCGGCGGAGGGGCGCGACGACGGCGTGCGGGTCAACTGCATCCTGCCCAGCATCATCGACACGCCGGCCAACCGGGCGGCGCTGCCCGCGGCGCGGCATGAGCGGTGGCCGAAGCCGGCCGAGCTCGCGGCGGTGCTGTCGTTCCTGGTCTCGGACGACGCGGTGCTGATCTCGGGGGCGGCGATCCCGGTGTACGGCCGGGCCTGAGGGTGGACGTGCTGCGGGAGTGTTTGGAATCGGGGCGGTTGCTGGTGATGGGGGTCGCGGGCGCATCCCTGGCGGGGGTGCGCTCGGCGGTGGCCGAGGGGGCCGACATCGTCGAGGTATCCACCGCCGCGCTGGCGGCGGCGGTGCGGGCGGAGTACCCGTCGCTGGTCGTGGGGGTGCGGACCGGGCAGGAGGAGGTGGCGCGGGAGGCCTGCGCGGCCGGGGCTGACTTGCTGTCCGGGGGTCCGGGGTCCGGGGGTTCGCGGTCCGGGGGTTCGTGGTCCGGGGTGGCGGCCGAGTTCGGGGTGGGGGTGGTGTGTCCGCCGGCTTTGGCGGCTCCGGCTGTTGCGGCGGGGGTGGGGCCGGAGCGGGTCATTATCGAGGGCGCCTCCGGATCCGGGTCGGTGGCGGACCTGGTGAGCACGGGGTGGCCGGTGCTGGTGTCGCTGTCGGACGGGCCCGGGGATCTGGCGCGGGCGGCGGTGCTGGGGTGGCTGGGGGTACGGGTGTTCCGGGTTCAGGGGGTGCGGGAGACCCGGCGGGCGCTGCGCATGGTCTCGGCGATCCGGGGTGACGTTCCGCCCGCGTGCGCGGTGCGGGGGCTGGCGTAGCGAGCGTCCTTCAGGCCGCGTCGCTTCGCTCTGGTGCGTGCCGTCCGGGCAGGTCTACGATCTTTAGACCGCAGCGGGTCTGCGGCTGGTTGCCTCAGCGGTCTGCGGCCCGTTGCCTCGCCCATGCCGAGGGGACTCTCGATGGCGCTGTACATGTACCAGGCCTCTTACACCGCTAAGTCGATGGCGGCTCAGCTCACGGACCCGCAAGATCCGGTGGAACTGATCACGCCGGCCCTGGAGGACCTGGGGGCCAAGATCGTGGTGGCTGGCTTTCCGTTCGGCGAGTATGACGTGCTCGTCGTGTACGAAGCACCCGACGATATGACCGCTGCCAGCGTTGCGATGGCGGTGGCCGCCGCCGGCGAGGTCAAGTCGGGCAAGACCACGCGACTGCTCAGCGGGGAGGAATGGCTCGAGTCGTTGCGCAAACGCAGGATCGTCGCCGCCCGGAAGGTGCGCTAGCGCCGCTTTTGCCACGCATCTTGCCATTCGGGAAACGGCACTGCCGCTTGCGGTAAGCACGGCGGCCGGCTACTAAAACCGGAACCCACCGCGCCAATCCGGCCCCGGTGCCGCATTCCCGGCCGCGGCTGCTCCTATCAGCGACAGCAATGCTCTTATCAACGCGGGCATTTCATGATCACGAAGACTTTTCAGTCCAGGTAGACTGAAGACCTTTCGCGATCATGGAAACAGCAGGATTTCCGAGGCGCTCTCAGCGCGATGCTGCGCGTTACGGGGTAAGGCGCAGGGCGACCCGGCGGTTCCCGGCGTTGTGCTGGACCATGGCGAACCACAGGGGCAGCAGGGCATCCACCATGCCGCTGGCGCCGGCGTCGCCGGCGAACACGGGCTCGAGGCCGATCGCGGTGATCAGCTCCTCGGCAAGCGGGCGCGCGGCGGGATCGGCGGCGAAGAACATGACGGCGCCCTGCGGCGGGTCGGCGAAGTTCTCCCAGCCCAGGGTGTTGAAGGCGCGCGCGTACGCGGCGCCGGGCGCGGAGGCGGCGACCGCCGCCCGGCTGTTGACCTCCGGCTGGCCGATGTTGTTCGCCGCGTCGATCACGACCTTGCCCGCCAGCGCCGCGCCGAGGGCCGTCAACACCTCGGCCACCGCCCCGCCCGGCACCGCCAGCAGGACCGCGTCGGCACCGGTGACGGCGTCGGCAGCGGCCAGCACCGGGGCACCGCCTGGTCCCGTGCCCGACCCGGCCCGGGACCCGTAGACCACGTCGTGGCCGGCCGCGCTCCATCGCTGGCCGAGCGTGCCGCCGATGCGGCCTGTCCCGATGACTGCGATCTTCATGCTGGCCTCCGCCGGTGTTTCCAGATGACCTCGTTGGGGCTGAGGGTAGCGCCGGGCCGTGGGTTCCGCGGACGGATACCGCGATGTCGGCCCGGCGGGACTCGGGCATCGGGCGCTTTCCATGATCGCGAAGACTTCGACCCCGTTTTCGGGGGTCAAACCCTTCATGATCGTCAGGTAGACGCCTGACGCCACGCCTTCTTGGGTGGTCTTCGCCGGCCGCGTGCGGTTCCGGCGCGGCCGCTCCTCGTAGCCCCTATCGGGTGCGCCGGCGGCAGGTCGTGGTCCGCGACCGAGGTCATCCGGATGGCCGGGCGGAGACTGTTGCCCGCCCGGGCGGTAACCGTACGGTAGGGGTGAACGGCTCGCCGCGAAGGGAGAGGCACGGATGACTCGTACGCCGCAGGAGGTCTCCCCGGCGCCCAGGCCCTGGGCGCCGGGGACCTGGACGAGATCGTCGCCGACTACGCCGACACCGCCGTGTTCATCACGCCAGCGGGCGTCAAGCGGGGCAAGGACGGGGTCCGGGAGGGGTTCACCCAGCTGCTGGCCGACGTGCCGAACGCCGCCTGGGACCTGAAGACCCTGATCTACGAGGACGACGTGCTCTTCCTGGAGTGGGCCGCGACCGCCGCCACGACCAAGGTCGAGGACGGCATCGACACCTTCATATTCAGCGACGGCCTGATCCGGCTGCAGACGGTCCGCTACACGCTTCAGCACACGAGCTGAGCCGGCCTTATTCGCTAACTATCTCAATCAAAAGAGATTGCGCGGCCGGTCCCGCTGGACCTGCCGCGCAATCGTGCCTGACCGGCCGGCTGCCTGGCCGAACTGACCAGAGCTGGCCAGGCGGGCTCGGTCAGGGCACCCGCGGATCAGGCGTCGCGCTGGCCGGCGAGGGGCGCGGCGACCTGAAGAACGTCGTTAGCGAACTTGCGCTGCGCGGAAAGCAGCTGCTCGGCGAAGTCGTACGCGCCGTTGACCAGCGACTCCGGCTTCGGCAGCACGTCGGCGTAGGGCAGGTTCAGCTTGGGAAAAGACGGGGTGACGGACTGAACGGTCGCGGTCCACGCCTGCAGGGCATCCACCACGGTGTCCTGGGACGTGCGGACCAGCTTCAGGATCTCGTCCTGGGCGGTGCTGATGTCGATCATTGTTGTTCCTCCTCCAGCGGCTCTTTCTGCTTACTATAGTACGCAATGAGCTTGACTTGTCAAGCGTTTGCTCGATATGCCAAGCGGGTGGTCGCGGTGGAGGCGGCGGGGCCGCTGGGGGGGCCGGGCCGCTGGGGGGCGGGGCCGCTGGGGGGCGGGGCCGCTGGGGGGGCGGGGCCGCTGGGGGCGGGGACCCGGGGCCGCCTGTGCCCGGCTGCGAGCACGCGCCGGAGGCTAAGCGTGGCCGTCTTGGGGCTTGTGGCACACAACCACCG
>Ga0209168_10002110_pt1 | contig 14716 bp, 11 predicted proteins | sample Coa_R1_FD_187156 | JGI IMG/M metagenome (GOLD analysis project Ga0209168, IMG submission 187156) | Surface soil microbial communities from Centralia Pennsylvania, which are recovering from an underground coalmine fire - Coalmine... | ecosystem: Environmental > Terrestrial > Soil > Unclassified ... | reverse complement strand
TTCCATGCCCGCCTTGCCCGCGGCGCTTTCCACGTACATGGCCTCGGAGTAGCGGGAGAAGCCGTCAGTAAGCCACCAATCGTCCTTCGCAGCGGGACTTACCGAGACTCCCCACCATTGATGCGCGATAGCATTCGCCAGCAGGCGGTAGTTGGTTTTTTCCGTGATGGAGGGGCCGGCGATGGCGGCGATTTCAGGCGCCCAGGCATAAGGAACCGTGTCGGCGGGAAGTTCGACGACATTCAATCGCTCCGATAACGGCGAGCCGTAGAGGGTGACGAAGTAGGTGAACTCCTGCACCGCGGTGGTCGTGTATTCCGGAGCCAGTTTTTCGTGATCGGGTTTGAAGAAGACGTGCAGGTCGAGGCCGGCCTCATCGCTTTTATATTCCTGGAAAATGCCGGCGATAATCGTGCCCGGAAAGCTGGGTTTGTCATCGACAAATGTGAAAGTTTTTGTCGGCAAACCGTTGCTGTTGGGTTTCTTCGATGGCGGATTTTCCACCACCGTCGACTTGCCGCTTCCGATGACAAGCATGTGCGCGGGAAGGGTGATGCTGATGGTGGAAGTAAAGCGGTTCAAGCCGTAGCCGCTCACGGGAAACCAGCGCCCGGCATACAAAAGATAACTGGTGTCGTCCCCGATTGAGGCGAGTTTCAGGCCGGGCACAGGGCTGTCGTCGGCGTTTTCGATTTCGCCTTCGTACTCGAATGTGAGGCTGGTTGAGGCATCCTTCGATAGCCCCTCGGGCAGGGAAACTCGAACGGTGTAGTCCTGCGTGACGCGCTCGGCGGAGAGCGGATGGTTATTGGCGTCGAGAACTTTGGTGACCCGAAGCCCATTGTGCAACTCGAAGATGGCAGTATTGATGTCTTGCAGCGCAGTGAATTTAACTGTGGCGCGCGCAGAAATCTGGTGCAGATGGGGCGTAAGTTCGGCTTCGATCTTGTAATCATCAACCCGGATTCGGGTTTTTTCGGCGGCGAAAGAGGGGGGAGAGATAAAGACCGACAGCAGCAGGACAGAAAATCCCGCCAAGACGCTGTGGGCGCGCCGAAGCTGTATTTGCATTAAGGAGAATCTCCAGAAACGGGCCTTACCATTTCTATGATGAGGATTTTCCCCTAAAAGATGCTGGGAGCACAAGCAGATGGCCCTCCGCTTTCAACGATCCGCTTTTAGCTTTGAGCGTGACGCGAGATCGAGGACGATTTCCGCGGCGCGGTCGGCGGGATGGAGCGCCGTGGGCTGCGAGCGGTCCTCGGCGCCCTGGAGCCTTGCTCTTACTCGATCTAAACCGGCGAGCATGCGATTGCGCGCGGGGCCGTCCGGGATGATCTCCCGCAAATGGGCGACCACATTGGCAGCGGTGAAATCGTGCTGCACCAGTTCAGGGACGACTTGCTCTCCGGCGATCAGGTTGACCATGGCGAAGTAGGGGACTTTCACTCGCGGTTTGCCGAGGAAATAAGTGATGGCGGAGACGCAGTAGACCATCACGAATGGAGTGCGCATCATGGCAGCCTCAACCGTGGCCGTGCCGCTGGCAACGATTCCGGCGCGGGAGTGGAAGAGAGCAGGGAGGGATTCGGGGACGAGCTTGATGTTGCGCCCAGTGATCGACCTTTTGAGGAATGCCGGATCGAGCGTGGGTGCGACCGGGAGCAGGAATTCGAAATCTGAACCGAGCATCGCTGCCGCTTCAAGGATGGTTGGCAGGTTCATGCCAACTTCTTTTACCCGGCTGCCGGGCATCAATGCGATCCAGTGTTTGGCTGGATGGAGATGGAATTGCGCGGCGTAAGCCTGACGGTCGATGGTTGGATTTGGCAAGTCCGCCAGGGGATGTCCGACGAAGGCCGCGTCGATGCCATGATCGCGATAGAACTTCTCTTCGAATGGAAAAATCACAAGAGCTTTATCGATGTATTCGCGCAGCAGGCGAACCCGGCCCTGCCGCCACGCCCAGAACTGGGGTGCAACGTAATAGACGGTCGGAACTCCCCGCTTTTTCATCGCACGGGCTACGCGCCAGTTGAAGGCGGGCGAGTCGATCACGATGGCGAGATCCGGCTTACGCTTGTCGGCCCCGGCGATCAGTTTTCTGTAGAGACCATAAATCGTCGGCAGGTGACCGAGGATTTCCGTGATGCCGACGACGGAGAGATCTTTCGCGTCGATAATAGTGTCGCAGCCAGCCGCGCGCATGCGGTCGCCGCCGACGCCGAAGAATCCGAGCGACGGCTCCTGCCGACGCAGCGCTTCGATCAACTGCGCGCCGTACATTTCTCCGGAGGCTTCGCCGGCTGAGATCAGGATTCGCAAGGAAGCATTGTACGGCCATTCTCCGCGCGAGAGACTTCTAGTCGTCTGCGCTTACGGTGGATTCGTCGGCGTTCGCCGTCGCACGCTCTGTACCAATCTCCTGATCTTTGTATTGCAGCTGATACAGTTTGAAGTAAATTCCATGCTTCGCCAGCAACTCCTGGTGCGTCCCCATCTCGCGCACCTGGCCCTTGTGCATGACGATGATTTTATCGGCACGCTGCACGGTGGAAAGGCGGTGCGCGATGATGAGCGATGTCCGGCCTTCGACCATTCGGCTGAGCGCGTCGCGTACGCGGAATTCGGTTTCTGTATCGACGCTCGATGTGGCTTCATCGAGGATCAGGATTTTTGGCTCGTGCGCGAGAGCGCGGGCAAAGGAGATGAGTTGCTTCTGGCCGGTCGAGAGCGTGGACCCGCGCTCGCGGACTTCTTCGTTAAAGCCGTTGGGCAGACCGCGGATGAAGTCGGCGAGGTTTACGTCTTCCGCGGCTTTTTCGATGTGAGCGTCTTGAATGCGCTCCGTTCCCAGACGAATGTTGCCGCCGATCGTGCCGCTGAACAGAAATGGATCTTGCAACACCACGCCGAAGCGGCTGCGTAAATCGGCGAGGTCCATGTCTCTGACGTCGACTCCGTCGATCCGCACTGCGCCTTTTTGAACATCATAGAAGCGCAGGAGCAGCGAGATTAGCGTGGTCTTGCCCGCGCCAGTGTGGCCGACGATGGCTGCGGTCTCCCCGGGTTCAATGGTGAAGGATATATCGCGGAGAACCCAGTCGGGAATTTGGTGGTCTGGGTTCACAAGCGCAGATTCCGCCCCGCTTCGCTTCGGCGGGACAGTCGAGTCGGCGGTCTCCGTGTGATCCGTGCTGGTTTCCAAATCGCGATAGGCGAACCAGACATGGTCGAATTCGATGCGGCCCGGTCCCGTGACTCTCTTGGGGGCCGCTGGCGAGGTGACCTGCACAGGTGTATCCAGGAGTTTGAAGATGCGTTCGCTGGCCGCCATTGCGCTCTGCAGGATGTTGTACTTTTCGCTGAAATCCTGGATGGGGCGGAAGAAACGCAATGCGTATTGAATGAACGCCACCAGCACGCCGAGTGTTGCAGCCGCCGGCACGAGCCGGAAAGCGACCAGAGTCTTCCAATTGAAACTGACCGCGACGCTGGATACATGCATGCCGCGCATCACATCGCCCCCGCCGAACCATACGACGCAGGCAATCGCTATCGCGGAGAGGATTTCGACCACCGGATAGTAGATGGAATAGGCCAGAATCGCGTCTTTGTAGGCGTCCATGTGGGAGCGGTTGATTTCGGAGAAGCGGGTGTAGGCCTTGCGCTCCCGGTTGAAGAGCTGCAGAACGACCATGCCGCTGATGTGCTCTTGCAGATACGAATTGATGCGGGCGATGGCGACCCGAATGCGCCGGTAGGAATCGCGCACGCGGTCGCGGAATATCTTCGTCGCCACAACGATGAAAGGCAGCACGGCGAAGGTGATCAGCGCCAGCTTCCAGTTCATGCACAGCATTACGCCAAGGATGCCGATAAGAACGAATATGTCTTCGAAGATCGATACCACGCCGGAGGTAAACATTTCGTTGAGCGCGTCGACGTCGGTGGTGACGCGGGTGACGAGGCGCCCGACGGGATTCTTGTCATAGAAGGCAATGTGCAGCCGCTGCAAGTGCCGGAAAATTTGGCGGCGCAGGTCGAACATCACTTTCTGGCCGGTCCACTGCATGAAGTAGGTTTGCAGGAACTCGAGCAGGAAGCTGAAAACCAGCAAGCCGACATAAATTCCCGCGATCTGAGCAATGCCCGTAATCGGTCGCGGGTTGAGCCAACTCCAGAAACCCGACGAAATACCCTTTACCGGAGCGAGATAACGGTCGATAGCGACTTTGGTGAGGTAGGGACCAAGAACATCAGCAAACGATTTGAGCAGAATGGAGACCAGCGCAATGGCCACCTGCCACCCGTAGGGGCGCAGATATTTGAGCAGCCGCGCCATCAGCCGGCTGTCGTAGGCTTTGCCTAATACTTCTTCTTCCTGGGCCATCGGTTCTAGACTAAACCAATTAGATGGGCCCAGCCGCCGGGAAGATGGAAAAGGTAGAGTGCGCGGGTGGGATAATGACTTATGCCGCTGGGGGTGTACATTTCGGTGCCGTTTTGCCGCACGAAATGCACTTACTGCAATTTCGCATCCGACGTGTTTTCGCGGGCGGTCTTCGAGCGCTATGTCGACCGGGTTTGTGAAGACATCGGGAATGCGGAACGAAATGCGCTTGAGATCGGCGGTAGATTCGAACAAGCGGCGGATAGCGTGTATCTGGGTGGTGGGACGCCGACGGTTTTGGATGCGGCGCAACTCGAACGAGTGTTTTCTGCCTTACGTGATCGATTGGATGTAAACGCGGGCGCTGAGATCACCGTTGAATGTGCGCCAGGTACGTTGTCCGATTCCATGTTGGAAACCTTGCTCGGCGTGGGTGTGAACCGCGTGAGTTTAGGAGTGCAGTCTTTTGTGGACCGGGAAGCCGCCGCGGTCGGGCGATTGCACCAGCGAGAAACCGTGCTGAGGGATGTGGAACGGCTGCGGCAGGCGGGGATAACGAATATCAACATTGATCTGATTGCCGGCCTTCCCCACCAGACGGAGGAGAGATGGGAATTTTCATTATCTGAAATCATTGCGAGCCGTGTACCGCATGTGAGTGTTTACATGCTGGAGGTCGATGAAGATTCGCGACTGGGAAGGGAAGTGATGGCCGGGGGAACGCGTTATCACGCGCACTTTGTGCCGGATGAGGACGCTACGGCAGATTTTTATGTTGTGGCCTGCGAGCGGCTTTCTGCGGCGGGGATTGCGCAGTATGAGATTTCGAACTTTGCCCGTGAGGGATTCGAGTCGCGGCACAATTTGAAATATTGGACGCGCCAACCTTACTTCGGGTTTGGCGTGGATGCGCATTCGATGCTCGTTTCCGATTCGGCGAAGTTCGATGCCGCGCGATTTGCTGGCAGCGATTCGCTGGAAAGATATGTGAGTGGTTCGCCCTTGCAATGCAATGCGATTTCCCGGGAAGCAGCATTGGAAGAGAACTTCTTTTTGGGCCTGCGGTTGAACCGGGGCGTGGATTTGCGCGAGCTTTCTTTTCGATTTGGGGCGGAGGCGATTGCGGCGCTCCGGCCTGATATCGCCGAGTTGGTGGAAGCCGGTTTAGTGCAATTGTGCGGAGACGTTATGAATTTAACTTCGCGTGGCAGGCTGCTTTCGAACGAAGTATTTGAAAAGTTCATCGCACGCATTCTCGCTGCCTCCTAGAAGCCGGTTCATCCCTTCGGTTGAACGAAATTGTCTTTTTCGGCAAACCATACGGTCGGTAGGGCCGTCGCGTCAGATGAGTGAAACCGCCAGTGTTTATGGGTGGTTTCGCTTGCTTGCGGGTCGAGCTCTGCGGTAACTTCTACCTCCTGCTTCGCCGTGATCTAATCAAAACTTGCCGCAAGGAGGCACTTTGGACTTCCAGTTGAATGATGAGCAACAGCAATTGAAGAAGAGCGTCCGCGAATTTGCCGAACGGGAGATCGCGCCGAACGTCATGAAGTGGGACGAGGCGGGTGAGTTTCCACTGGCGACGGTCAAGGAACTCGGCAAACTTGGATTGATGGGAATAGTTTTTCCGGTCGAGTATGGCGGCGCGGGCATGGGATACGTCGAATATGTGACGGCTATTGAGGAGTTGTCGCGTGTGGATGGCTCAGTGGGAATCATTGTCGCGGCGCACACGTCACTCTGCTCGAATCACATTTTCCTGGCCGGCACCGAGGAACAGAAAAAGAAATACGTAAGCGAGCTGGCAACGGGCGAGTTTATCGGCGCTTGGGGATTGACGGAGCCATCGGCTGGATCGGACGCCGGGAGTGCGCGGATGACCGCGAAACGGCGCGGCAATAGTTGGGTGCTGAACGGAACGAAGACGTTCTGCACCAACGGCCATTATGCCGATGCGCTGGTCGTGATTGCAGTGACCGACCGCGCCGCGAACACGCACGGGCTTTCGGCATTCGTGGTCGAAAAAGGCACGAAAGGATTTCGTCCGGGAAAGAAAGAAAACAAGCTGGGCCTGCGCGCCAGCGATACCGCGGAGTTGATTTTCGAAGACTGCGTGATTCCGGCGGAGAATTTGCTGGGCAAGGAGGGCGACGGATTTATCGACGCCATGCGCGTGCTCGATGGCGGCCGCATCTCGATTGCGGCGCTGTCGCTCGGCATGGCGCAAGGGGCATACGAAGCGGCGCTGAAATATTCGAAGGAGCGCAAGCAATTTGGCAAGGCGATTGGCGAGTTTCAGGCCATTCAGTGGAAGCTGGCCGATATGGCGACGGAAATTGACGCGGCCCGGCTGCTGACGATGCGGGCGGCCTCGATGAAAGATGCGGGGATGAAGACGACTTTGGAGTCATCGATGGCGAAGCTCTACGCCAGCGAAGTGGCGGTCAAATGCGCCAATGAAGGGGTTCAGATTCACGGCGGGTATGGATTTATCAAGGATTATCCGGCGGAAAAGTTTTACCGCGATGTGAAGCTTTGCACGATTGGCGAGGGGACTAGCGAGATTCAGCGGCTGGTGATTGCAAGGCAGTTGATGAAGGAGTAATGGGTTCGATCGGTTCTTGCGCTCGTTCAGAATAATTAGTGACACTCGAATAGAGTGCAGAAAGCAAATTCGTGGAGGCAACTGGCCGGGACTGGCCGCCTGCTCGAAGCGCGGTAGAGTTAGATCGCGAGGCCCGCAAGCTCAAAGGCGAGCACGAAACCGATCGCAAAGCTGTCCCCGCCGGGCAAAGTTGAAAAACAAAGTAAGAGAATCACTACCGGCAGCAAGAAACTTCAAAGAGTCGCCGAAAGGAGGGAGAAGCAGTTGGCAAAGAAGAAATCCCGCAAAAGAAAACCACCCAACGAGTTACCCAAATCACTAATTCCCTACCGCCGGCTCTCCTCTTCCTTAAACATATATTTGATCGCTGGCTTGTAGATCATCAGATTCGGGCCGCCATCCTCGCGCACAATCTTGATGCAGGTCTTGTCGTACCACTCGATGATTCCGTGAACTTCCTCGCCATCCTGCAGCACAATCACCATCGGCGTCCGCGACTGCATTTGCTTCTGGTAGTAGAAATTTTCCGCGTTCGTCTGCTCCGGCGGGGCTGCTTTTCGTCCGCCGCCGCCCATGGGACGCTCTCCACGGTCAAACCCGCGCTCCCCGCCGCGATCATGGCGTTCATGCCGCTCCCGGCGATCACCCCCTTGCATATGCCCGGAATTGTGATTTGAATTGTGGTTGGAATTATGATTGCCGTGGTTATCTAGCCGCGGCAGCGCAGGACGGATCAGCTTGCGATTCGCAAAATTCTCCTGCTCATCAGACGGGGGATTGGGCAACGTCGGATCCATGGTTTCCTTCATCGTGGCGCTCCAGCACACGCACTCGCGCAAATGCCAAATTATTAACGGGCCCTGAAAATGTATTTACGAAGGCGTGAAATTTTACCTAACGTAACACAGGACACCGCCGGAGACAATGCTACTTCTGTGCCGGTACCGCCCCTTTCAATAGCGTCAGGTATAGGCAACACGTATGCCAAATCTTGCACATCCGCCTGACTAACGCGTAATCGACATATCCACGCCACGTTTCTCACGCCCAAACCCTGTAACCAATGCCACTAAAGCCGCCATAATCAATACGGTCCACGCCATAACTGGCGCAAACAGTCCACCATAGCGCTGTTCGCTCAGTTTGGCCTGGATCACAATATTTCGTGATGCAAGCAAATTTCCTATCTGATAGGCGAATCCGGGAAAAGTTCCGCGCACCGACGCCGGCGAAAGTTCATTCAAATGCGCCGGAATCACTCCCCATGCGCCCTGCACCATGAACTGCATCGCAAAGCCGCCCAGCGCCAGCATCGGCACCGTGTGCGAGTAAGCCCACAACCGGGTCACTGGAATGGTCAGCAACGCCGCAATCACAATCGCCTTCCGCCGTCCAATCTTCTCCGACCAGGTGCCAAAGAAAATTCCTCCCGCCAGCGCTCCGATATTCGCAATGATCGCAATCAACCCTACCGTCTCCGGCGTGAAGTGGTGATCTTTCTGCAGAAAGGTGGCATAAAGATCCTGCGTTCCATGACTGAATGAATTAAACGCAAACATGAGCACCACCAGAAAAACAAATGTGCCAACGTAAGTCATGATGTCCTTGGGTAGATGGGCTTCCGCATTTTTCGCCACTTGTCCATGCAGCCACGCCGGCGACTCATCCACTTTCGTCCGGATATAAATCACCAGAAAAGCCGGCAGCGCTCCTACAACAAACATTCCCCGCCAACCCACGACCGGAAACAAATATCGATAAACCAGAGCCGCAATCAAGAAACCCACCGAGTAGCCCTCCTGCAGCAATCCGGAGAAAAATCCGCGGCCCTCTGCAGGCAGCGTCTCAAACGCCAGCGCCGCTCCTACGCCCCACTCCCCGCCCATCGCAACTCCAAACAAAGCCCGCATGATCAGCAGCATTTTCAGCGACGGCGCAAATGCCGAGCCCAGCTCAAAGATCGAGTACGCGATGATGTCGACCATCAGCGTGACCCTCCGCCCATACTTATCCGCCATCACCCCGAACAAAAACGCGCCTACCGGCCGCATCGCCAGCGTCAAAAAAATCGCCTCCGTCACCGCCGAAATCTTCGCTTCAAACTGCGTGGCAATCGCGCTCACGCAAAAAGTCAAAATGAAAAAATCGAACGCATCCAGCGACCATCCCAGAAAACAGGCAATAAACGTATTCCGCTGCACCGGCGTGAGCCGCCGAAAGTGCCCGATGAATTCCATGAATCCCCTCCACGAATTCACTGCGCCAGAAATCAGCGAATGCTAGCATAGGCTTTTCAATCGGCAGCCGAAAATCGCCAATTCTCTCATGCCCGAACTCGACCAACCTCAGCGCCAGCCCACCGATGCACTCATGCTTACCGGTTTCTGGTATCGCGCCCTGCCTGCCGATCGTGTTCACCGCAATCAACTCCACAAAGCCACGTTGCTCGAAATTCCACTGGTCATCGGGCGCGACCGCGCCGGCCAACCTTTTGCCCTTCGCGATGCCTGCCCCCATCGCGGCATGCCGCTGAACTGCGGCCATTTCGATGGCGAGAATCTCGAATGCTCTTATCACGGCTGGCAATTCGACGTGCACAACGGCCAGTGCCAGCTCATCCCGTCGCTCACACCCGATCAGCATCTGAAGATCGATCGCATCTACGCCGGAAGTTATCCCTGCGAGGAGCAAGACGGATTCATCTGGACCTACATTCCCGATCCCAGCCCGCAAGGCGCGGGGTTCACCGAGCCGCAAGAAGCGCCCGAACCGGCGCCAGTCATAGAAAAATTCGGGGCACCGGGAAAAGAGAAGTACAAGCTCGCCTATCTCACCGCCGACATGCCCGTCAGCATCGATCACGGCATCATCGGCCTCATGGACCCCGCCCATGGGCCATTCGTTCACCAAGCCTGGTGGTGGCGCAGCCGTCACAGCATCCACGAAAAGAAAAAGAATTTCGAACCAATCCCCTACGGCTTCCGCATGAGTGCCCACACACCCAGCTCAAACTCCGCGCCCTACAAACTGCTGCGCCTCTACGCCGACGCCGATTCCTTCACCACCACCATCGACTTCACCCTCCCCAACCTGCGCCGCGAAGTAATCCGCGCCGGCAAGTACTGGTTCTCCTCGCTAACCACGGTAACGCCTATCACCCGCAACCAATGCCGCATCGACGTGGTCGCCGCCTGGAACCTTTTTCGCTGGTTTCCCTTCGGTGCAGAACTGCTGAAATTCGTCTTTGGAAAATTTGTCGAGCAGGACCGCCGCACTATGGAACTCCAGGCCGAGGGCCTGAAGCACAATCCTCATCTCATGTTGATTGACGACGCCGACCGTCCTGCGAAATGGTACTTCCAACTGAAAGCCGCGTACCTCGAAGCGAAACGCACCGGCGCAGAATTCAGACATCCCCTGACCGGTCCTGTAACATTGAAATGGAAGAGTTGACTCTGGTTCCGACATCCCCCCCGAAAGCACAACTTAGAATAAATTCCGAAGCAATCCCCGAATCTAACCCTGCCATCGAACATCAAAATGATTTCCTATTCACTCCAGACCATACAGGAGATAAAAACAAGTCCCATGCCGCTGAAGGAAGTCGAAATTCGCACCCAGGACGGCACTAGCGACAGCGTTCTCATCTATCCCGAGGGCCAAGGCGCCTGGCCGGGCATTCTTTATTTCACGGACATCGCCGGTATCCGCCCCAGCAACCGCGATTCCGCCGCGAGATTATCGAAGCAAGGCTACGTCGTTCTCATGCCGAATATTTTCTATCGCAACGGCCGCGCTCCACAAACACCGCCCTTTCGCGAACTCGATGCCGAATCCCGTCCCAAGCGCATCGCCGAACTGAGCGGCCCGCTCACGCCGGACGCAATGGAAGCTGACGCCTCCACCTACATCGATTTTCTGACCTCGCAACCACAAACTCGCAAAGGCGGTACTGACACGAAAACCATCGCTGCAGTCGGCCACTGCTTCAGCGGCAAAATGGCCATGCACGCCGCTGCAGTTCGTCCCGAGCAAGTCGCTGCAGTCGCATCCTTCCACGGCGGCGGCCTTTACACGAACGCCCCAACCAGCCCTCATCTTCTATTACCGCGTATCAAAGCCCAACTCTACTTCGGCCACGCCACCGACGACCGCAGCATGCCCGCAGAAGCCATCGCAAAATTCGAAGAAGCTCTCAAACGCTGGGAAGGAAAATACGAGAGCGAGACCTACGGCGCACAACACGGCTGGACCTCATCCGACAGCCCCGTCTACAACCAGATCCAGGCCGAGCGCGCCTACGGCAAACTGCTCGAGCTGTTGCACGCGACCCTGCGTTGATATCCCGCTGGAGAACGGACATCTGCCTTGAGGCTTTCAGTCGCCTCCTACCAGATAACGCGTACACCCTCATAGCGTCTGAAATTTTCGTCTGAAGTTGCAACTGGTATTTGCTCGTGTAACGCCTGCGCAATGATCTGGCGGCCAAAAGGATCGCGGTGATACGAACCCAGTTCGAATACCCGAAATGCGTGATCGGCGGTGAACGGCAGGATTCGAATATCCATGTCTTCGAGCGCCTGCCGCACATCCGCAGTCGAGAGGTTGAGTTTGCCAATCGAGGCTTTGATGGCGATCTCCGTGAGCGATACCGAACTCAACTCGCGAATGTTTTCGGGATTTTTCAGAATGGAATATGCCCGCTTGCTAAGCCGATGTGGCGCCCCCACGGCGAAGACAAACACCGCCGTATCCAGCAGCACGCGCATTACAAATCCGTACCGAACAGCTCATCGATTTCCTTGTCGGTCATCGGTTTCCACCAATCCGGGTCGTTGATCTTGATCTTACCCTTCAGCGTCCCGAACAAGGGTTTTTTCCGTCCCGACTTCTTGGTCCGCACAATATCCACCACAGGCACACCGCGCCGGCAAATGGTGACCGGCTCCCCATTCTCGACGGCCTTGATCAACTCCGGCAGCTTGTTCTTGGCGTCCGCCACGCTGAATTCCATGGTCCATGATAGCTATCTCAGATAGCTATTTCAAGAGAGATATTTCAAATCCTGTCATTCCGAACGCGCGTGATAGCGCGGGTGAGGAACTCTGCGCGGCTGTAGTGCCGTCACGAGCGTTTCGGAGATTTGAAATTTAGCCTGTTACTGCGACACGGAGATGGCTACTCAGAAACCAGCCAATCCATCGCTTCTTCCCGCGTCTGAAAAGTTGGCAACTCCCGCTGAGAGAAATTCTTGAAGTGCTCGTAGAAAACCTGCGGCAAACTCTCCGTCCCCACCAAAGCCGACCGCTTCACAAAAGGGCGATCCAGCACCAGCACTTCCTTGATCCGCGTGGCAACCAGCTTGTCGACCTCCGCTCCCGTAAAATCCGCCATCGTCAGCAGCGATCCTTTTTCATGCCGCGCAATATCCGCGCGAACCATGTCGAGCAGCATCAGCATCTCTTTCTCTTTGCAATGCGAGAAGTCGATGAAGTAAATAGGATGGCCCTTGTGCCGGATGAATCGCAACCGCTCGTGCGAATCTTTCACGCTGTTCATGACAACCTATTTATGACAATAAAGACTCGACCACGCCATAAACCCCGTCCAGCGCCGAATCCAGCGCCGCCGCATCTTTCCCGCCAGCCTCAGCCAAATCCGGCCGTCCGCCGCCCTTGCCGCCAACTCTCTGCGCCACCGGGCCAATCACTTTTCCTGCCTGAACTTTTCCAGTCAGATCTTTCGTCACGCCCACAATCAAAGCCACACTTCCATTCGAAGCCGACCCCAGCACCACCACGCCCGATCCAATTTTCTCGCGCAACTGGTCGATCAAAGTCCGCATCTGCGCCCGCTCCAAATTATCCACGCGATGCGCCAAAACCTTAATGCCCCGAACATCCTTAATCTTGTCGCCGACGTTAGCGGTAGAAGACGAAGCCGACTTCATCCGCGCCGAATCCAGTTCCCGCGCCAGCCGCTTGATCTCAGCGTCTTTCTTTTCAAGCTCAACTCTCAAAGCCTGAGCCGGAGAAGCCGAAATCTTATCGTCAATGGGTGCCCCATCCTTGCCCTTCGGTTGGGCAAGGGTGGGAGACACGACAGCCGACACAACTTTTTCCAACTCATGATCCCGCCGAAAATGCGCCAGCGATCCAGTCCCAGTAACCGCCTCGACTCGTCTCACCCCGGACGACACACTTCCTTCCTTCAAAATCTTGATCAACCCAATCTCGCCGGTAGCGCCGGTGTGCGTCCCACCACAAAGCTCAGTAGAAAAATCCCCGATGCGCACCACGCGCACCTTCTCGCCATACTTTTCGCCGAACAGCGCCATCGCATGATATTTACTGATCGCCTCATCAATCGGCACATCCGTCAAAGTCTCAACCCTGATGTTCCGCAGCACTTCCTTATTAATGATGTCCTCAATATCCTGCAGTTCTTCATCTTCCACTGCGGAGAAGTGCGAAAAATCAAAGCGCAAATGATCCGGCGCAACCAGTGACCCCGCCTGCTTCACATGCTTCCCCAAAACCTCCCGCAGCCCTGCATGAAGCAGATGCGTAGCCGTGTGATTCCGCATAGTAGATTCGCGAATGTCGGCGTTAACAACCGCGTCCACCCGATCCCCAACGCGAATCGGAGACTTCACCACAACCTGATGTGACCGCACGCCCTGAATCGGCGCATAACAGCCCGTCACCTCGGCGACCACGGTATTGTGATCGTCGGAATAAAACCATCCCTTGTCGCCAACCTGCCCGCCGGAGTCCGCATAAAACGGCGTGTGATCCAGAATGACCTCGCCCATTTCGCCAGCCTCGAGTTCCTTCACACCCTGCCCATTCTTGATGATGGCCAGCACCTCGCATCCATCCGAGCGAGTCTGCCAATATCCCTCGAACACAGATTTCGGAAGCTGCTGGTAAACCGGATTCGCCGTCTGCTTCGCCGCGCCTTTCCAGGAAGCGCGAGCGCGAGACCTCTGTTCCTCCATCGCGCGATCGAAGCCTTCCTGGTCAAATGTCAGGCCCTGATCCCGCGCCGCGTCCTGAAGAAAATCAAGCGGCATGCCGAAGGTGTCGTAAAGTCTGAATGCCTCTTCGCCATCGACCAGGCCCTCGGATTTTTTCAGCAGATCCTCCAGCTTTTCCAACCCGAGGTCGAGTGTGTGAGCGAAGCGAGCCTCCTCGACCTGCACTGCCTTCGCAACTCGATCCGCGCTTTCATTCAATTCCGGATACGCATCCTGCATCAAATCCCGCACCGCGAAAACCATCTGATATAGAAATGGCTTCGTCTGACCAAGCAGCCGTCCATGCGTAATCGCCCGCCGGATAATCTTCCGCAGCACATATCCGCGCCCCTCATTCGACGGCAACACTCCATCTGAGATGAGAAATGTTGCTGCGCGGGAATGGTCGGCAATCACTCGCAGTGATGCTGCCGACTTCGTATGCGATTCCTTATCCAGTTCTTTTTTGAGCGAAGCGCCCGTCAGTGCCGCTGCCTTTTTAATCAGCGGCGTAAACAAATCCGTATCATAGTTCGAAATCACTCCCTGCAGCACCGCTGCGGTCCGCTCCAACCCCATCCCCGTATCAATCGACGGCTTGGGCAACGGATTCAGCTTCCCGCCAGCATCGCGGTCAAACTGCATGAACACCAGATTCCAAATCTCCACATACCGCCCGCAATCGCACGCAAACGCGCAA
>Ga0209168_10002107_pt1 | contig 14728 bp, 15 predicted proteins | sample Coa_R1_FD_187156 | JGI IMG/M metagenome (GOLD analysis project Ga0209168, IMG submission 187156) | Surface soil microbial communities from Centralia Pennsylvania, which are recovering from an underground coalmine fire - Coalmine... | ecosystem: Environmental > Terrestrial > Soil > Unclassified ... | reverse complement strand
GAGATAGGTATAGATGGTTCCTACCGACAGGGATACCTCCTGGATTGGACAACGAACATCTGATCCGTAGATACCTGTGCAGGTGGACGGACCCGTTCAGATCAGCCCGTGACCATGGGTTCATTTCTCCCGGTTGTCCATGTCCATACGAGTCGTAACGCCAGAAGGTCCCCTGCTTACAACTCTGATCGGCGGTATATTCTTCCAGAAGTTCCGGGAACCAAGTCCACGCCGAAGATGAAGAAGAAGGTAGCCAAATAGTAGCGCAGCAAGAATAAATTCAGCGCTTAGGGTGTACAAAACGACGGATAGCAGACGGGTCGGACCGAGTTTCACGGTGCTTATAATTACTGATGAGCAGAGCACGACTGCTGTTATTAGCCAACCCTTCCACCATCCTTCTGCCTCTTCCTCCGGCTCATCCGGCTCGCCTAGCGTTATCCTCGGTACCACTTGTATTCCTTTGGGTGCTCCCATAATTGAACCTGTGACAGTAGGCGATGCCTTCGGATCACCCTGATAGAGAATCTCTATAACGCCACCATCATCCGCGTCCAAGAAAGCAAAATCGATGATAACAGTGGATCCGCCATCACCTACGTGCGCAGACAAATCAACTGCTGGCCTAGAGCTCCACTCCACACCTGCCCCTAGAGCCATTACGCCTTCTGGAAAGCACACCCTCACTCTGTCGTTTTGAGCGATAGCGTCGCGGGTTATAACTCGGCTTCCCCTGTTCCATATGACGAGAAGACATCGGTTTAGATTAGTAACTCTGACGCCTTTGAATAGTACGGATACGTCGGTCATGGCCCCGCTTGAGCTATCGACCAATGGTTCGTGCTGAAGTAGATACCTCGGATCAACCCGTTCCTGGGCTTTCAGATAGAAGTAGTAAGCCGTAAGAACGCCGATGACGATCCCGACCAGGCCGACGACGAGGCCAGTCACCCCTAGCGCGTGATCAGACATTGGACCCATCCGCAATCCGTCCAGTGACGATCAAGATCATCGGCTGACTCCCTCAATGTGAACTACCGGCGCGTGAGATCTCGGTCGCTCACCCTACCGCCTCGATCGGGCGCGCAGCGGACACGCTTTGGGTCAAGGCGATGTTCCCCCATCGCTGCTGTGCGGCTTGACGAGTGATGCCGAGCCGGGAGCCGATCTCGGCCTAGGAGTAGCCGCATGCGCGCAGGCCCTTGACGGCTTCGGCTTTGGTGTCGATCTCATCGACTAGGCAAAACATGAGGGCCAGGGCCTCGACGTCGCCATCGCCGACACGGCGGCTGTAGGCGCGTAGGACTCGCCTGGCGAACGCGCCGTACTCGTCGTTCTCGACCAGCCGCCCCGGCCGGTTTGATGTCAACCCGGCCTTGACAGTGCCCGGCCTGGGAAGCCGTCCCGCTGGTGATGTGCTGGCGGCCTCGCCGACGAGGTGCAGAGGCGGTGTGCTGCGTTCCTGCCGGTCGATCATGGCGGCTGTTCCTTCCGGCTACCTGGTCGAGGCGTGGAGGTGCCTCATCCGATAGCTGCCGGAAACTGCCTGGAAGGGCGGGACTGTCAAGGGTGACGCTTGCGCCATCGCCTTGGGCGACGCGACCGCAGGGAGCGCCCTTGACCGGCCTGCCCTGGAAGGCTACACAATCGGAAGCGGATGAGGCTCCGTATTCGTGCGGACCCGTCTGGCCGCCGTGGACAGCCGGAAGAGCTGGCGTTATGCAGCGCTAGTATGATGACGAGCTGGTGAATGATCCGGGTTGCTCGAGTGAGCTTGCTGCGCATGCTGGCCCGGCGTGCGCCGGCGGGCCGCCAAGGCAGAGCCGGCGCTGACGCCGGGCCCGGCGCCGCGCGGCGGCGCCGCTTGATCCAGTACGGCTTAATTCGGCAACGCAGGCAGGCAGCTGCTCTTGCAAGCTCCAAGCTTGCTTGTCCCCATCGCCAGGTGCAAGCAGGCGGCCAAGACTGTTGCACCTGCTCTCGCCAGGTACAAACTTACTTGCCCCTCATAAGGTCAGGTGCAAGCAGGCGGGCCGGACTGTTGCACCTGCTCTCGCCAGGTACAAACTTACTTGCCCCTCATAAGGTCAGGTGCAAGCAGGCGGGCCGGACTGTTGCACCTGCTCTCGCCAGGTACAAGCATGCTTGCCCCCCGGCGCCAGGTACAAGCATGCTTGCCCCCCGGCGCCAGGTGCAAGCATGCGGCCAAGACTGTTGCACCTTCTCTCGCTAGGTACAAACATGCTTGTCCCTCTCGCGCCAGGTGCAAGCAAACAGGTCTTTGTGTTGTATCTTGCGACAGTGGACCCCAGCAACTTCACCAGCAGGGCCTTCGGCGAACCTTATCGGCAGCCTGGCAACAAGTGGGCCTTTTGGTACTTCAAGCCGTACACCATGCCACGGACACTGGATCTCGCCACTGAGACGGTCTTGGCGCTCTCTGAAGCTGACAGTTCGTTGGGGCATCTACAAGGGCTGGGGCGTTTGATCAAGAAGCCCGAACTTCTGGTCGGTCCTTACCTCACGAGGGAAGCCGTCGCCAGCTCTCGGATTGAAGGGACTGAAGCGTCGCTCTCAGACGTACTCCAGGCTGAAGTCGGCGACACTTCGCAGCAAAGCGATGACATCGCAGAGGTAAATAGATATCTAGCAGCAAATCGGACTGCCCTGCAGTTGCTAAATGAACTACCAATAAGTCGTCGCTTGATATTGCAGGTTCATAGAGTCCTCATGGAAGGAGTTCGCGGCGAGGACCGCCTCCCTGGAGAATTCCGCCAAAGCCCGGTCTGGGTCGGCTCTGCAACCGATAACCCGGAAACAGCGAGGTATGTACCACCGCTGCCTGAAGAAATTCCCGATCTTTTCACTGACTGGGAACGCTTTATTAATGAGCCTAGCCGTATCCCGGTTCTAGTGCGCTGCGCCTTGATGCACTACCAATTTGAGACCATACATCCTTTCTTGGACGGTAACGGCCGCATCGGGAGGCTACTGATTGGGCTTCTGCTCATGAACGAGCAACGGCTTACAACGCCTTTGCTCTACATATCCGGCTACCTGGAGAATAACAGGCGTGAGTACTATGATCGCCTGGAGGCCGTACGAGAAGAGGGTGATATTCAATCTTACCTCCAGTTTTTCTTTACGGCTGTTAGCCGATCCGCTGAAGATGGCGTGGAGCGCGCAGGGCGTTTGGTGGAACTCCGAGAGCGATACATTAATGAGACTAAAAATGCTCGCTCTCGCATCGGCGCACTCATAGGGTTGCTTTTCACTAATCCGTACCTCACTATTACAAGAGTCGAGAGGGCACTTAAGGTTACGCACCAGGGAGCAAGGAACCTGGTTCAGGACGCTGAGAAGCGAGGTTGGATTCAAGACGTCGGTTTTCGTGGTCCTGCCGGTCGTCGGTATTGGGTTGCTTCCGAAATCTTTCAGATCGTAGACGCGCCTTTCGCGTATCTACAAACACAAAGAACTGCCGGGGAACAGTAAGCGAGGTTTCGCAGCGCGCCTGCCTGGTTGGCCTTGAAAGCCGTTAGGAAAGTTGTTAAAGCTCCGGATTGACTACGTGCGCGCGAAGGGTGAGGGCCAGGTCCGCGAGGCTGTTGATGATGGCGCCTGCCCCGGCAGTGGTGAGGTGTTCTCGTTTGCCGGGTTGGTTGGCGTAGCCGATGCTTTGGACTCTAGCGAGGCGGGCGCCTTCTATGTCGGTAACCGAGTCTCCGACAAGTGCACATTCGTCGGGCTCGCCGTTGAGGGCGCGTACTGCCTGAGTGATCAGGTGCGGACTGGGCTTGAGGAGGGCGGGGTCATGGTAGGTCCGCGCAACGACCAGGCTAATCCGGTCATCTAGGCCGTGGCGGGCGAGGTAGGAGTGGACAGCACGGGATGAGTTGTTGCTGACGACGGCTACCGAGCGGCCTGAGTTCTGGCAGGCTGTCACGACTTCGTGGACGTAGGGGGTGGGCGCGGCGGTGGCTACCGCACCGCCGCGAATACCTCGGCTACGCCGGACGCCGCGTCCTGATCTCCCGCAAATGGTCCGGCAAGACGCTCGCCGACCACCGCGCCGACCGCAAGGCCTGGCTCACCGGCATGCTCGGCCTTCCGGCAACCGATCCCCGCCGGTACAGCTGGGAACCGGTCAAGCCCGGCGACCCGGACCACATGCCCACCGGGCAGCGGCTGCTACACGTCGTCGCCGACCGCATCCAATGGCAAACCGCCCTCGAGATGGCCCGGCGGAGAGCGGCCGAGTCCGATCTTTCGGCAACTGGAAGCGCAGCATGACGGCCAAACAGAGCGAAGGTCAGTCGGATGACCCGTTTGACGGTCTTCCGCTCCTGATTCCAGTCCCGCGAGCGGCCAAGTTGCTCGGCATCAGCCGTGCGCCTGCCTACCGCTTCGCCAGCGCGGGCCATCTTCCCACCAAGCGGCTTGGCCGTCGTGTGTACGTCGTGTCGGCCAAGCTCCGCGAGTTCATCGAGACGGAGGACGAAGCGGCATGAAAGGGCGCGTCTACAAGCGTGGCGAGAGCTGGTATTACCGGTTCGACATCGAGCCTGACCCGCTGACGGGCAAACGTCGGCAGGTGAACGGGAGCGGGTATCGGACGGAGCGCGAGGCTTGGAAGGAATGCCGGGCCGCGATGGCCGATCACGAGAGGGGACGCCTGGTCAGTTCGTCTCGCCGCAAGGTAGGCGATGCTCTGAACGAGTGGCTTACCCGAATCGAGCACTCGATCAAGCCATCGATGGTGCAGAACTGGCGGAATTACGCTGCCTACTACGTAGTGCCGTATATCGGGCAGCGGGACGTGCAGGAGATCAATGGGGCCGTCTGTGATGCGCTGTATGCCAAGCTGCTCGCAGAGGGGCGGGTCAAGGCGAGGCCCAAGAAGCGACTCCGCATGCAAGCTGTTCACACGCGTCGGATCGCGCCGGATGGCCGGGAGATGCCGTGTCGCCCCTACAGCTACGACACGGTGCGGTGCTATCGCAAGCACGCTGCAAATGATCCGCTGATAGGCAAGCCGATCGAGTCAAAGAAGCTCGGTCAGCGTGCAGCCGAGGACGCCCGCGAAGCGGTGCAGCGGAAGCTGTCTCCCGGCCTGGAGCCCAAGACGGTCGTGAACACGCACCGAATGCTTCATCGGGCCTGGGCGGACTTCGCGGTCTGGGGATGGGCGAAGCGGAACGTCGTCAGCGATGCGCACCCTCCCCGGGTGCCACGCAAAGGCCGGAAGGTGTGGACCGTCGCTCAGCTTCAGACATTCTTGCAACGCTCGCGGTCTGATCGGTTCTTCGCCCTCTGGGTACTCGAAGCTACCTCGGGCATGCGACGCTGCGAGCTGGGCGGGCGCGCGGCGTGACCTGCTCGACCTGGACGCCGGAACGCTCGCCATAGAAACCACGCGGGTCGTCGTCGACGGCCGGGTGATCGAGTCAGACGGCAAGACGGAGAACGCTCAGCACGTGCTGGCGCTCGACCCGTTCACGCTAGCCGCGCTGAAGGTGCACATCGAGAAGCTCGACCAGGAGCGGCGCGAGCTCGGGCCGGACTACCACGATCACGGCGTGCTGTTCTGCTGGGAAGACGGCAGGCCTCCGCATCCCGACACGATCACGCGACGGTTCAAGCAGCTGGCCGCGGCGGCTGGTCTGCCGGAGATCGACCTGCACGACGTGCGCCATAGCTACGCCACCGCTGGCCGGGACGCGAAGATCGACTGGAAGGCGCTGAGCCAGCGCATCGGTCACGCGGACGTGGCGTTCACCATGAAGCAGTACGTCCAAACCGACCTGGAGGCCGACCGCCAGGTCGCCAACACGCTCGCGCAGCTGATCATCGGCGGCTCGCTCGCCTCGACGGAAATCGCCGACGAGACGGGCGAGGGCGCTGCTTGACCGGGCGCCGTGCACAAATCCGTGCACAAACTACATGCCAGAGGCCGGTTCCCTGTTCGAGAACCGGCCTCTGGCCTTGGTAGCGGGGGCGGGATTTGAACCCGCGACCTCTGGGTTATGAGCCATACGACCTGCGTCTCCGGCGTCTCGGGCGGTCTCCCGCGGACGCGGTGACCTCAGCGGACGGGAACGAGCACGGCGTCTCGCACTGCTCCGTCTCCCCCGTCTCGCCCGGTTTCACTGCGTCCGGTTTACAAATCGGTTTACAGAACAGCCGCTTGACCTGCGGTCCCCCGCAAGTTCCTCGTCCGCCCGGTAGCTGCTGTCCTGCAGTCGAGATCATGTCAACGTGAGGGAACCTTCAGATCCGAAGGCTGAGGCACATCGTCCAGGACCGTCCATTGCGGTCTGTGCCCTGGGCCGACATTCCACAGTTGTCTGCACGGGACCGGTGTTGTCCAGTGGCTTGGCAGCAGTATTGGCAGCAGTCGCGGCCGAACGGCACTGATCCTCAACAGTCCGCTTTCAGGCCGGACATATCAGCCGGTTGGCGCGGATCGCGCGACTGATGGCGGTTTCGGGGACATGTCGGGGACACGGGTCCGTAATACGTAGGCCAGGTCCTCGGCAGGGCAGCACTGTCGAACGACCTTCCGCTTCAGACCGGGCATATCCCCAGTTGGCGCAGATCGTGCGAATGTTATGCGTTGTGGCCGGTCCCCGCTGTCAGCGGTTGGCTGCTGCTGTTGCTGTCAGCCACAGGTCGTGTTCTCCGTCTGAAATCACCTAAGAACACACCGTGGGGGCCTGGGATGCCTGGCACCATGGGGGTCTATGACCAATGGAGTAACCACGGCGGCCGACCTTGCGCTCCCTGAGTGGCCGGGCACTGAAATTCTCGTTACCGGATACCAAGTTGTCCAAGCTACCGGCATGACCGTAGGCCATGACATCAGACTCGGCACCGTTCGTGTACTAATAATTAGAGGCTCGGTAAGCTACTTCACTGCTTCTTCCGTAGAGGTTAGAGAAGTCGACAATGAAAATTTTGAGGTCCTCGTTGGGCCAATCATACCGGTCACCTCACCCGATGGAATCTATATGGTGATCATCACGCCTAATGACGCGGGCGCAATCGAGCGTGTACAGGTTGCAGCTCCGCTTGCAGCCGCCACTCTGGGCGGATCGGTTATTTACAGGGAGTTGTACACGAATATCTTGTCCACCATCGGTGCGGGCACTCAGATCAGAGGCCCGGTATTCGTACCACCAAAGAATTTTCCTCCGCCCTCTCTGGATCCTGGCTCAGTGCAGCACTACAAAGATTCCTACGATGCAATCGGAAATTCTCCCGACCGTGCCCGCATCGAACTATCCCTAAGATGGTTCGAAGAAGCGCATCATGCCTTTAATGAAGATGCTCTATTGCGGTATTGGCTTGCTATCGAAACCTTGGCCATGCCAGACACCAATGTTCGCCCCGCAAACGAACTTCTTGCTCGCGCATACGGCTTGTCGGTTGACGATATTCGCACTCAGTTCGACCTCGGCCGCCTTCAAAATCTCCGGTCGAATATCGTCCACCAAGGTTTCCGACCCGTCTTGGACCCACGCTTGATAAACTTCGTATCAGCCGTTTATTCGGATCTTCTAGATGCAACTCTTGGCCTTCCGTGCCGCAGGCTGGCGCTTTCCCGGAAGGCGGCAATTGGACCGTCCATTGCTCCGCTCATCCCGCGTCCAACCTAAACTGGCCTCTGCCTTGTGATTAGCGCCTCCGTGATTGGCGTTGGGTTCACGGAACGCTGGCATCGGCGATGGATGGCTGTTGAGGGGCGTCCGGGGCCACCTCGGGGGCACGGCCAGCACCCCTCGCTCGCTGGGCTCAACCGCAGCGGGTCTACCGGTTGCCCTTGGAGCGGTTGTGCATGACACAAAGCATCTCGCAGTTGGTGAGGTCGGTTGAGCCACCCTTCGACCACGCTGTGACGTGGTCGGCGTCCATTTCGTTCTGCGCGTAGATGCGGGTCTTATTGGCGTTGTCGCCGTGCGCGCACAGGGTGCAGTTCGATACGTCGGCAGCCTTTGCCTTCTTAGTCTGCTGCTCGTACGCGGCTCTCTTGGTCGGTTCGTCGAACAGCCTGATGCCGAGCAACTTAGAGTCCTCGCATCCGCCCAGGAGGTACTCATAGATGCCTTTGGCGTTCTTGACGAACGGATCTCCGCGAAGCTCGTCGACGGCCTTGTTCAGCTCAGTGGCGTTGTATGAGTTCGAGTGGTACAGCTCGTAGAGCCGTCCCCACTCCAGACCGCGCATCTCCGTGTCCGGCGGGCGGATGAAGACGCCGCCGACCCAGTCGATCACCGAGGTGAAGTAGGTCTTCAGCTCTGTGATGCCCTGGTCCTGACGATGCAGCGCCAGGTAGGCGTCGATGCTCTTCGCCTGCGACGAGGCGACCCAGTCCAGCGCGACCTCGAGGATCTCCTGCCGCTTGGGGTCGCCCTTGATGTAGGAGCGCCACTTCTGCATGTTCGCGTTGTTGGAGTTGCTGAACTCGACCTTCGCTTTGGTGACGAACGGGCCGGAGTAGATCGCGTTGAGCAGCTCCTGGGCGTTCAGCGGGACCCCGACGATGTTGATCGTCTGGAACCACTGCTTGATCTCCGTCTCGGTGCCCTGGCACTCGTAGATGTCGAGTCTGGTGTCAAGGATTTTCCGCTGCTGGTCCTTCGACAGCGACGAGAAGGTCTGCTCCTTGGCATCTACCTTGATCGCGAACTTGCCGGTGACGAAGCGCCCGAAGCTGGTGATGCGCTGCTGCCCGTCGAGGACCTCAAGGCGGTCCCCGTTCACGTTGAAGTAGATCAGTCCGAGCGGGTAGCCCTTGAGCAGTGAGTCGATGACGGCGACGTCCCGCTTGCCGTCGTTGTAGATGTAGTTGCGCTGGTACTCCGGCTGGATGGTGAGCTTCCCGGCGAGGCCGAACAGCCCCTTGGCCTCAAGCTCGTTGTAGACGAAGCCGTCGAGGACCTGGTCGACCGTGTAGTGCTTGAGGTCGGTCTTCACGAGTCAGCCTTCCGCCGGATGAACAGCCGCTTGTAGATGCGCCTTACGGGATATCCCACATCGAAGTACGTCCCGGGGCCGAAGTCCTCTACGCGGACGAAGCAGCCGAATGTCCCGGTGTTCGACTTCACGTGTACGCCATCGACGACGCGCTGCTTCTTTCCGTACGTCTTCGTTTCAGGGTAGTCACCCTCGCTGCTGCCAACGATGTCGAACTGGTCGGGGTCGTACTTGTCCAGGAAGGTGATCGGCACGCCCATCATCCCGTCGAAGTCGCTGGGGATGGCGTCGGTGAAGGGCACCTCGATGCCATCGAAGTTGTCGTACCGCTGGTAGCCGACTCCGCGAATTTCCTTGTGCCTGCTGAACTTGATGTTGTCCGCGGTGGTCATCAGCTGCAGCGGCTCATGACGCCGCCCGTGGTCGATGTTGGTGAACCAGCACGAGTTCCCGAGACGCGTGTAGTCACGCTCGTCGTCTGACGGATAGCCAAGCCTGGCGGCCTTGAGCCGATCGGCGACGCTCACTTTCGCGCCTTTCGGGACGCCGAACACCATGTCGGTGCTGTTGGCCGTGGCACCCTTCCACAGCTTGTCGGCCATGATGTGAGGAAAGACTTCGTTGTAGGTGATGGCGTTGTTGTTGCCGATCACCGAGAACCTCCTACCGCCCCCAACCACCCAGGTCATGAACTGCCGGAAGAGGCTGAACGGCGGATTCGTGATGACGAAGTCGGCCTCGTCGCGCAGTGCCGTCACCTCGGCGCTGCGAAAGTCACCGTCACCATTGAGGTACTCCCACTGGAGGTCCTCGATGTTCACGACCCCACCGCCGTTGACGTCCTTGGGCTCTAGGACGAACTTCTTGCCGTTGGCGTGGGTCTTGGTCTCGTCGAACTTGGGATCGTCTATCTCGAAGAGCGTTGGCTGGTAGTGGTCGAGATTCGGGTTGCTATCCGGGGCGTAGGACGTCGAGATCAGCTTCTTGAGTCCGTAGTCAACGAAGTGCAGTGCAAAGAACTTCGTGAAGTTGGACCACTCGGGATCGTCGCACGGGAGCAGGACCACCTTGTCGCGGAAGACGTCTGGATCGTACTCCAGGTAGGCGTTCATCTCGCGCTCGATGTCGGGCCACTGGGTGTAGAACTCATCGTTCTTCGTGTCGCGAGCAGCCTGGAGACTGCTGTTCTTGGAGACGGTCGTCATGCCCACCCTTGTCGCCCTGATACTGGGTCGCACCCCGGTGCTAGTGCTCTTGTCACCTTATCGGCGAGGTCCGACATCGACTTGTAAACCAGAGGGAACGGCGGCCTCGGATGTCGCAGCTGCTCGTGGGGTCTGGACGATGTCAGCTCATCGCCGTCGGGGCGCGACAGCGGAGGGGATGGCCCGCGTCTGCTCCGGTAAGGGCTGGGTATGGAGCCAGACGAGTATGCCCGCTGCCCTGGCCAGCCGGACGGCCTGAGTGCTGCCGGGGCTGCCTCCTCGGATGAATGCCGCGCAGCCGTCCGCGCCGAGCGCGATTATCTCGGCGCTGCGCCGGTAACCGGCGGCTCGCCCGTACCGGTCCCAGTCGGCGGGGTGTGCCTCGGTGCGGTAGCCGGGGGTCCGGGCGGCGTAGGCGGCGGCGATCGCGTCGGTGCCGCGGGGACACGCGCCGTGCACCAGCAGGACGCCCTCAGGGTGCCGGGCGAGGATCACCGCCAGGGCCTGCTCGATCACGGGTACGTCGTCCCAGGTACGGCTGCCGGTCATCAGGAGCCGGAACGGCTGTCTCATAAATGGTCACCTCCGATGCCTGCTGCTCGGGACCCTGGGTCTGTCTCTGCTCGTCCTCTGCCCGTGACTACCCGCACGGTACAGAGGATGGCTCGCGTCCGGTCCGGGCAGGCTCCGGCCTGACCCTTTTTTTCTGACCGGAGGGGGTATAGAGGCTCCGCTGTCAAGGGTGGCCGAAGGCCATTTCCGTAGGAAACGCGAAGCGCCCTTGAGAGTGGAGGGATGCCCCCGTACTCTAAGCGAGCCATCCTCGGCCGAGGGCCCTGCCGGTCATTCTCTAGCCTGACGTGGGCCTCACGACACGCGGTGCGCGGTACGTGTGGCGAGGCAGTCACCGCCGTATTGTTCCTATTGACTGCCTCGTACGGACCGCTACGCGATCGGACGCCCATGGGTCGATCGAAAGTGGGCCGGTCGGCCTCGCTAAGTCAGGAGCCCGCGAGGAGGGGATAACAATTCCCCGTAGTCGAAACGGACCCCGCCAGGGGTCCAGCAAGGTACCTCGCAAGAGGGCCGAGCAGGATGTCCGGATGCGTCAGGAGATCTTCTGTGCGGCCGTACAGGGAATCTTCCGGGTGGTTCTGGATACCATCCTGTGGTGGTTGGACAGGGGCGGCCGCTTCTAGGGCGGCCTGCCACCTGCCTCAGTTTGAGGAGCACCCCCGTCATGGTTTGGCAGCCGGGCGGGGGTCTCTTCGTTGTAGTTACTACCTCGTGTTTCTACACGAAACAGCATGCCGGTGCAAGGAAACACACCGGCCCGCAATCTCAAAACGTGTCCTCAGAACGTGTCCTCAGAACGCGTCCTCAGAACGCGTCCTCAGAACGCGTACTCAGAACAGGTTCTCAGAACGAGAACCTAATCCGATCGGGCGCGCCTGGCGACCAGAACAGCGTCTGGGTGGCCGGACGAACGCATGGCACTATGCGATCGGGCGCAGAGAGAAAACGCACTCGCCGTGGCGAGCCAGATGCCGAAGAGTCACCCCTGTTCGATGGCAGACGCGGTCGACACGGCGCGGGCGCGCCGGGCGGGCCTTCTGAGGCAGAGCCCGGCGGCGCCCGCGTGCGGTGCCGCGCAGCGGCGCCGCCTTGATCTAATACGGCCAAATTCGGCAGAGCTCCGCGCATCCGCGCAGCGGACATCCGCGCAGCGGAGATGCGGGCATCGCTTGGACAAGCGGACATGGCCGAGTTCGGACGGTAGGCGTGACGTGGACATCCGAATTTCGGAGGAATGTCCAGGTCCATGCGAGTCCACCACAGGCCGCCTGATCAGGTAAGCAGATTTGCTGTCCTATCGTCGTACCTTCGACGCCATGCTAACCAACACAGGAAGCCCCTACGGGCTCGGCATCCCCTGGGGTAAGGGACTGAACCCCGCCAGCAACGCTGAGGTCGTACTATGCACGCCAGACACACTAAGCGAAGCTATCTGTCAACTTGTCACTTGATGCCGTTCTGACAGCTGGGCTTGGCTCTTGGTATACCCATTTCCGTGCGGACTGTTGCTGGGTTGAGGTAAGCCTGGCCTCCGCGCTTGCCACATGTGGCCCGGCGACTCGCCTTGGCGATTCCGACGGTATGCTAGTTACATGCCATCAGCGCGACTAGCTCTCGCCCTTGAGAGGCTTGGCCCAGGAGACTGGCTCGACTTCGAGCGGTTTGCCGCCGAGTTTCTCGCCCCTCAGTATCCATCCCTCCGTACCACGGCATCCTTCTCTGGTGACTTGGGTCGCGATGGGCAGTTGTACGCTGCTGGAGAAGAACCCAGCACCGTCGTTCAATACTCTGTGGCAAAGGACTGGAACGCCAAGATCCTTGCTACGATCAGACGGCTCAAGAATACCACCCCGAATATGCGGACTCTCATTTACGCGACGAATCAGCTTATCGGCGCAAAAGCAGATGACCTCGTACGTAACGTAAGGCGCGACGATCAGATCACACTTGACATTCGCGACAGGAATTGGTTCGTAGAACGTGAGTTGACTCATGCTCAGCGCGAGGTGGCAGCCGCCGAGCTGGCAACCAAATATGTCGACCCTCTACTTGTGGAACGCGGCGTTAGATCATTTGCTGCACCTGCACTAGACGACAGCCAGGCTCGCGTGGCACTCGTGCATCTAGCGCTAGAGAGCGAGGACGAAGCTAGTAACAAAGGCTGGACAAAGAGTTGCTTTGATGCGTTGGTTATGTCTTCTCTTCATGACACGTCAGATGCTCACCGGCTAACCAGAGCCGAGGTCGTTACCCATGTGGCTAGTCTTCTACCTTCAGGCGAAAGCCAACAGGTGAGCGAGCAGATAGAGAGCACGTTGCGGAGGCTGAGCCGTCGAGGTGGTCCAGTTAAGCATCGCATGAGCGACGACTCGTTTTCACTCGCTTTCGACGAGCAGCAGGAACTGCGTGGCAGACTTGCTAGCTTCGCCCTTCAAGAAGAAACGCTAAAAGATCAGCTGGTATCCGCGGTGCGTCTCACGACACCGAGACTAACTCTTTCAGAGGAGGAGTGGCAGACAATAGCTCATGATTTGCTCTATGGACTGGAGGCCATACTGCTTAGGCGCGGGGAGGCCTTCGCACGCTCTGTGACTACAGGTCAGATGGAGCAAGTCACCGCAGCTGAGGTGCTTGCAGTAATTACTGCCTCTGGCCACACCTCTGGAACTAATATTTCGAATGAGCACGCAGCCGCTGCAATAATTGAAGTGCTTGAACGGCCATCCGCGGAAATGTATGCTCATTTGCGACGGTTGGCAGATGCGTATACCATGTATGCCTTCCTGCGGCAGACTCCGGATGTGCAGAAGGCGGTTCTTAGCATATTTTCTGGAGGTGAACTCTGGCTCGATACTAATGTAATCCTGCCTTTGCTAGCCGAAACCTTGCTGGAAGACCCAGGCGAAAGATACTACACGACGATTTTTCGTGCAGCCCTTGATGCAGGTCTTAAGCTCTATGTGACTGACGGAGTTCTCGAGGAGCTCGATAGTCATCTCAATATTTGTCTTGCTTTTGCCCGAACGGAGACTGCGGCATGGCGCTCACGGGTTCCGTTCCTTTACTCTGCATATACGCTTTCTGGCCGTGCGCGGCGCGAATTTGCAGCTTGGCTAGAGAATTTCCGAGGTTTCGATAGTCCGATGGATGATCTACGTGACTACCTCTCAGAGGTGCACGCAATTGACTGTCGTAACCTGGAGCACGAAGCTAATACGGCGCCGGGCGATCTACGTGCAGCCGTACAGGAGGTATGGTATGCCGTTCACGAGCAGCGCCGCAGTCGGCCAGACAATCAGATGGATACTCAGACCATGGCTAGGCTAGTTGCACACGATGTAGAGAACAGCCTGGGCGTAATACAGTTGAGGCGGTCAGCGGCCATGCCTCCGCTAGGATATCGTCAATGGTTCTTGACCCTAGACAGAACTGCGCTGAGCCTTAGAAACCGCATTTCTGATAGGTTGGGACGAGAAATTAACTCTTCGCCCGCTTTGAGTCCTGATTTCATGACTCAATACTTGCGCCTCGGTTCCGTGCGCACAGCAGTAGAGCGGGAACTGTGGGCGACGTTGCCGTTGCTTACCGACATTTCTCGCTACGAATATGTGCCGAAGGACTTGATTGACAGCGCTGACAGGATCCGGGCGGAAATGAGCGGCGTGGACGAGCGTGTCATAAGACGACGCGTCCGTGATAGCCTCAATAGGCTTAAGATGGAGAAAGGCCCCGAAGCACTTGCTGGCATTCGCGGAATGGAGGAACAAGTGATGGGCCGGATTCAGGCATCTCCAAAAGGATAACGATCGAGCGTGATTACAGCTGCCTTGCTGTTACAGGCTTCGGTCATCTTATTAATAATGGTCGGTGTAGCGCCGCGTGTGGGGCTCGTTGCCAGACTCCACTACCTGGCTGTCCTTCCGACTGGTGCGAGATCGAACCGAGGCGAGATCACGATCAAGGCCGTCTTC
>Ga0209168_10002102_pt1 | contig 14752 bp, 8 predicted proteins | sample Coa_R1_FD_187156 | JGI IMG/M metagenome (GOLD analysis project Ga0209168, IMG submission 187156) | Surface soil microbial communities from Centralia Pennsylvania, which are recovering from an underground coalmine fire - Coalmine... | ecosystem: Environmental > Terrestrial > Soil > Unclassified ... | reverse complement strand
CGATCAGCCCATAGCGACTCACGCGGCCATAGGTCGGCTTCATCCCCACCACGCCGCACAGCGCGGCCGGCTGTCGGATCGACCCCCCGGTATCAGACCCAAGCGCGCCCAGCGCTTCGCGCGCAGCTACGGCTGCCGCCGAGCCGCCGGACGATCCGCCGGGCACGCGATCAAGGTCCCAGGGATTTCGCGACGTGTGGAAGCCGGAGTTCTCCGTCGACGAGCCCATTGCGAACTCGTCCAGGTTCGTCTTACCTACCAGGACCGTGCCGGCCCCGCGCAGCCGTGCGACCACCGTGGCATCGTATGGCGGCACGAAGTTGTAAAGGATCCGGGACCCGGCGGTCGTCTTCACGCCCGCCGTGCAGAGGTTGTCCTTCAACACAACCGGCACCCCTGCCAGCGGCGGCAGGGAGTCGCCGCCGGACCTCCGCGCGTCGATGGCATCGGCAGAGGCGAGTGCGTCCTCCTCCGTAACCGTCAGGAGCGCGCGCACGCCTTCGTCGACGCGGCGGATCCGTGCAATGGCCGCCTGCGCCAGCTCGCGGGCCGAGAACTCCCCGCTCGCGACCCCCAGCCGCGCCGCGCGTATCGTCAGGTCCATCAGGTCGGGCATTACTGGTTCCTGGTAGCTGGTGGTCGGTAGTCGGCTGCTGGCTGAACGCATCCTCCAGCTACCAGCTACCGACGACCAGCTACTGCTCCAAAACGCGAGGCACGACGATGCAGCCGTTGCGGCTCTCCGGGGCGTTAGCGAGCGCCTGCTCGCGCGCCAGGGACGGCCGGACGGCGTCGTCGCGCAGGACATTTACGAGTGGAATCGGGTGCGAGGTCGGCTCGACGCCGGTAACGTCGACCGATTGCAGGATTTCGAACTGCTTCAGAAGGTCGTTGATTTGGACCGCCTGCGCGTCCAGCTCGGTGTCGGTCAACTCCAGGCGCGCGAGCAGGGCGACCTTGCGGACTTCGTCGCGAGATAGCGCCATCGAGCCATGCCTTGCCAGGTGCCGGCTCTTTAGCCAGGCGCCGCAGTCTTAATACTCTTGATCAAGCCAGAGGCAAGAGTATAGCACCTCCGTCTGCATCTGGCAAGGAGTCGCAGGCGCCGAAGTTGCGCGTTCGCCACCGGGTTCGCGCCGGAGCTACTTCCTCCCGGCCTGCGCGTCCACTGTGGCCGGTGTCGTCAGCAGATCTTCCAGCTCGCGCGGCGGTGTGGGCGGAGGGGCCGCAGCGCCCATTGTGGCGCGCAACACAACGGGCGCCGCTCCCAGCCGCGGCGTTTGGGGCACGGGCGGTGGGGGCAGCCGCCGCAGGCGATCGAGCGCGGTCATTCCCTGCGCATCGCGCTGATCCGCCTGGGCGCCACACTTGAGCAGAAGGCGCACTGCGGAGATCGCCTGCTGCCGGTCGGCGCTCCACACGGCGTACATCAGCGGCGTGGCTCCGCGTTTGTCGGTCGCGTTCACGTCCGCGCCTGCGGCGACCAGCGGCTCGATAGACTGCGCGCCCTGCTGGCTGGCGATCATTAGCGGCGTCGCACCGAACCGGTTCCGGGCATCCACCTCCGCGCCGTGCGCGATCAGCAGCTTAACGAGCGACGGCTCAGCGACCGCGGCGTGGAGCGCCGTGGAGCCGCGTACGTCGACGGCGCGCGCGTCGGCGCCGGCCGCCAGCATCTGCCTCACGATCTCGAACCAGGGCTTTGCAGAGTCCGGCGGCGGCGGCGGAGCAACGTCCGGCCGGGCGACCATGAAGTGGCGGAGCCGGCGCGGAGGGGGCGGTGCCGAGGCCTGCGGACCTGCGGTAGCCGCAACGCCAGACAGCCTAGGTCGGAACGATCCGAGCGGCGTCGGCGCGACGGCGCGGATCTTTCCGGCCTCTTCGATCGGCGGCGGCAGGCCGCCATCCGCCGCGGCGCCCACGGCTGCCGCGAGCGGCGTCTGGATCGGCTTTCCGGGAACATTCGGGCAGCAGCCGTGCGACAGCAGCATCCGAACGAGCGGTACGTTGCGCGTGCTGATCGCCGCGACAAGAAGCGGCATGCGCGCCGTCGGCTTTATGGGTCCTGGCGTGGGCAGCCAGCCGGCCGTCGTAGTCAGAGAGTACATGTCGCCGGGCATCGTAGCGCGCTTCTGATCCGCGTTTACATCGACGCCCTGCTGCAGCAGATACTCGACGGCCGGGACATTGTGCGTCCAGGCGGCGCCGAGAAGCGCGTCCGGCCCCTCGAGCGCGCGCTGATCCGGCGTCAGTATATGCTCCCAACAGCGCCGCAGCAGCTTCAAGTCGCCGCGCATTACGATCCATGTCAGCGGCTCATCACCTGGCTGCCTGTGCAGATCCGCCGGGTCGCCGCCCCGGTCGAGCAGCGCGACCACGGCGTTGGCCGCCCGGTAGCGCGCGCCAGATGCCAGTGGGGTTTCGTGCGCGTTGTCCAGCGCGCGCAGGCTCGCGCCCCGGTCGACCAGCAGGCGCACCACGTCCGGCGCGTCGGCTCGGGCCGCTCGATGCAGCGGCGTCTGGCCGTACATGTCACGGGCCGAGACGTTAGCGCCGTTGTCGAGCAGCATCCGGACCCACGCCGTCCGCCGAGAGCCGGCGGCCAGGTGCAGCGGCGTCTCAGCGCGCGAATTGACGGCGTCCACCCAGGCGCCGTGGCGAATCAGTGAGGATCCGATTTCGGGGGAGCATCCCGCGATTACCGCGCCGGCAAGAAGCGCGCTGCCGTCTTCATGGCGGTAGTTGGGATCGGCGCCATGGTCCATGAGGGCGTTGACGATCTCGACATCATTATCGGCGATCGCCTTTTCCAGCAGGGACATCGGCGCGACGCGGAGCTGCTGCAGCGGCCGACCGGCCACGGCCCGCTCGTCGCCGCCGATCTTATGCTCTCGAAGGAAGTCCTGCGCCTGCTCCACGATGCCGGCGGAGTCGGAGTCGCGCACCGTGGCGCGAGCGTCTGCTCCGTGCTTCAGAAGCTCGCGCACCCGGTCCGGCCGCCGCGCCTCGACGGCGTTCTGCAGCTCTGCGCGCTCGCCGGCCCGCCAGATGAAGAGCCAGTAGCCGCCGGCAAGAAACGCCAGCAGGCCGACGATGACCCTCCGCCGGACAATTGCGCTCTTTGCGGGCGCCTTCCTGGGCAATGCCGGTTTCCCGCTCACGTCCCCTCCCGTGTTCGCGTTACGTCTTTAGGAACTGGTCCAGAATGAACATCTCCAGACCCTCGTAATCGAGCGTGTCGACGTAGCCCTGCCACTCCACGCGATCGATCCCTGCCGAGAGCGCAACGAGCCGCTCAAATGTCGCCTTGCTGTTCGCAAGGTGCTTCCATGCGATCTCGGCGGGCTGGGTTCGCATCGCCTTCACGTCCAGCCCGACCACTTCGCCGTTCGCGCCGTAGTCGTTGCGAGCGAGCACGTCCACCTGGTTGAACGCGCGACGCAGGTCCACGGAGCCGAACGATTTGTCCTGGTCGTACTTCAGGCCATTCTGATCATTCAGGTGGACGCCCCAGAGCTTGTTGTGCCAGAGCGCGTAGGCCATCTCGTCCGACGGGTCCAGGCCGAGCAAGATGCAGTGCGCCGACTCTATCAGTACGCCCGTCCGCGCGGGATCGATGGTCCGTCCGCAGAGCGCCAGCATGTGGCCCGTACTCGGCAGGTACATCAGGTCCATTGGCTCGTTCGGCTTCATCTCCCCGAGAATGCGGATCTTCGGATCATAGCTGAGGATCGCATTACAGTAATCGAGGATTCGGTCGAACGCGACCAGCGGGTTCTTCGACTCGCGGATGTATGTCCCCTCGCGCGCCGGCCAAAGCACGAGCCGATCCGTACCAAGCATGTTCGCGATGTCGATCGACCGCTTCGCCCGGTCCAGGGCCGCCTCCCGCGACGCGGCGCTGTTCGCCGTGATCCCGCCGTCCGCGAAGCGCGGGTCCTCCCAGAGGCGCGGCGCCACGAATTCGACCGTGAGCCCGTGATCATCGCAAATCCGCTTCAGCGTTCGGCACGCCGATTCCGTCTCCGCGGCCGGCACTTCCATCGGTACGGCGTCATCGTCGTGAAGCTGGATGTAGGTAAAGCCCAGTCGCTGCAGGATCGCGCACTTCTCCGAGAACTCCCGCTCGGCACGCACGGGCGGTCCGAACGGATCGGCGCCGGGATGCAGGTTCCAAACGCCCGCCGAAAACTGAAACTGTGTATTCATGACGTCATCGTCCCCTGGATGAATTGGCTGGTCGGGCAGCAGGCAGTGCCGCGCCGCAATCGCACGCCCGCTCAGCATTGGGGACTATGTTAGACACCGGCGCGAAATGCCCTGCGCAACGCCTGCTAATCCGAGAACGAATTACCGCACCAGCTGCCCGCGCTCAGCCCGGCGCGCCTCCCTTGCGCGGCGTAAGGATATGAGAGGGATCGCGCGGAATATCTCCCGCGGCTTCGACTCACACGGCCACGGAGAGGAACCCCTGTCAGATGAACGACCTGCTGCGATCCGGGGCGGCTCGCCTCGGGCTTTGCGCCTTGACCGCCTCCATAGTCTCCATCCCAGCCGCGGCGCAGTTCCAGCGCAACCTCTATCAGCCCGCGGACGCGGACCGCGCCGCCCTGAAGGAAGCCTGCGAGCACTTGCGGCGCGAAGTGGCGGACCTGCGGGACCGGTCCAGCGCAACGGGAAAGCCCGCCGCAACTCTGCTGCCTGACGTCGAGATCTACCTCGACGCGGCGTCGCGGAACCTGGAACAAAATCTATTCTTCTCGAAACGGAACTTCGACGACGCAAAGACCTGCCTGGCCGACGGCGAAACGCGCGCATCCGCTCTGGCGGCCGGCTCGGCCCCTTGGATGCGCCAGACCGGCGTCGTGACGCTCGGCTACCGCTCGAAGATCGACGGCTCCGCCCAGCCCTACCAGGTCTACGTTCCCCAGGACTACGACTTCGACCACCCGTCAGCGCGCCGGCTGGACCTTTTCCTGCACGGGCGCGGCGGGAACCTGAACGAGATCGCCTTCATCCGCTCGACCGGCTGGGTGCGGGGGAACTTCGGACCGACAACGCCCGCCTCCATCGCGCTGCAGCCGTACGGACGCGGAAACAACGGCTGGCGATTCTGTGGCGAGACCGACGTGTACGAGGCGCTCGCCGACTGCCGCCGCCGCTACGCAACGGACCCCAACCAAACCTCCTTGCGAGGCTTCTCGATGGGCGGCCACGGCGTCTTCACCATCGGTCTGCACGATCCCGGCGAGTGGGCCGTCATCAGCCCGGGCGCCGGATTTGTCGATACGGTCCGGTATCTGAATCTGAAAAAGGCGCTGCCGGATTGGCAGCAGTCGTTGCTCCATCTATACGACGCTGTGGACGTCGCGGCGAACGCAAAGGACGTGCCGATGATCGAGTACGTCGGCGATCTTGACGATAAGCTGCCGCAGTATCGGCTCATGGACGCCGCGCTCAAGCGTGAGAACGCGCCCTTTGACGAGATCATCGCGGCCAACACGCCGCATCGCTACGAGGCCGGCTCGCTCCTGTCGATCCTTGCAAAAATGGCGCCGTATCGCCGCAACCCGGAAGCTCCGGTCGACTTCGTAACGTATACGCTCCGCTACCCGAGGTGCCGCTGGGTAACACTCACTGGCCTGGAGAGACACTGGACTCGCAGCTCGGTGCGCGCGGAGGCCCTCGATAAGGAAATACAGGTTTCTACCAGCCATGTCACTTCGCTGGTACTCACGCCTGCCATTCTTCGGGCAGGCGGCGTCCGCGCGGTCGTCATCGACGGCCAAACGGTCCCTGTTCCGACGATAACGGCGGTAACCGCCCTCGCGCTCGAAAAGCGCGGCGACCGGTGGCGGCTCGGCGCGCCGACCGGCCTGCGCAAGCAGCCGGGCCTTGAAGGACCGATCGACGATGCGCTATTCGGACCTCTTGTCGCCGTCGCCGGCACCGGGACGCCCTGGAACGCGCCGGCAGACGCCTGGGCGAAGCTGGAGCTCCAGCGCTTCCGCGAATGCTGGGGCCGGTACTTCCGCGCCACACTGCCGGAGACGACGGACGCCAGGGTTACCGCCGCCGACGTGCGCGATCGGTCGCTCTATCTCTTCGGCGATCCCGGCTCGAACGCCGTCCTGCGCCGCGTATTACCCAAGCTCCCGCTCAAATGGAGCCGCGACACGATCACGATCAAGGGTAAGAGCTTCTCGGCGAAGGATCACCTCCCGCTGCTCGTCTTCCCCAACCCTGAGAATCCCGCCCGCTACGTCGTGATCGATACCGGCATGACCTTCAGCCGCGCCGATCAGGAGGGCAGCAACGCCCAGCAGTACCCGCACCTGCCGGACTACGCCGTAATCAAGATCGATCCCGCCACATTCACGGATGATCGGACCCGCGATGCCGAGCTGGCAGGCTTCTTCGATGAGTCCTGGCGATGAGGACCAAGCCCTCTGGCGTCAGACAGCGTCGCTCGCGAACAAGGATATCTGCCCGAACTGTATTCGAATGCTTGCGCGCCTTCGCTCTAGTATTGGTACTTGGCTTGGCATCAATACCGACTGCGCAGGGCCATCGGCAGGTGCGCGTAAAAGCTCCTCTCCTATTGGTCCACTACATGCCGTGGTTTGAGGCGAAGCCGTTTGACGGCGCCTGGGGCTGGCACTGGACCATGAACCGTTTCAAGCCCGACGAGGAGGTGGCTGGCCGCCGCCAGATCGCCTCGCACTACTATCCGCTGATCGGACCCTACGCTTCCGACGATCCCGCCGTTCTGGAGTACCACACGCTCCTGATGAAGGTGGCCGGCATCGACGGCGTGGTCGTCGATTGGTACGGCAGAACCAGCTACTTCGATTACGGCATCATCCACCTGAACACGGAGAAGCTGGCGCCGTTTCTGCGAAAGACGGGCTTGAAGTTCGCCGTCTGCTATGAGGATCAGTCGGTCGCGCAGATGATCAAGGGTAACGCGCTGCCCGTACCGGACCCGACCGCCTACGCGCGCGACCTGTTCCGCTGGCTGGGCGCGAGCTGGTTTCGCGATCCGGACTACGCCAGAGTGGACGGGCGCCCACTCTTCGTAGTGTTCGGGCCGCAGTACTTCAAGGACGAGGCGTGGTCCGCACTGTTCGAGGGCATCTCGCCCCGGCCACTCTACCTTTCACTTCATAATCGCAGGGGGCCGGCCGATGGCGCCTTCGACTGGCCGCTCCCCGCGCCCGACCGCGGGCTGAAGGCCGTGGACGAGTTCTACGCCAAATCGAAAGATTGGCCCATCGCAATGCCCGTCGTTTTTCCGCGCTTCCACGACATATACCGGGAGGCCGGCGTGCATGAGTTGTATGGCTCGATCGAAGACAACGGTGGCAAGACGTTCACAACGCTGCTCAAGCGCGCGATGGAGAGCAAGGCGCCGGTCGTGCAGATCGCCACGTGGAACGACTGGGGCGAAGGCACAAACGTTGAACCTTCCGTCGAATTCGGCTACCGCGACCTGGAGGCGATCCAGGCGGCGCGCCGAAAGGCCCTCGGGACTGCCTTCAGCTACTCCGCCGCCGATCTGCGAATCCCGCTGGAGATCTACCAGCTGCGCAAGCGCGCCAAGATCGACTCCGGCGCCACGTCAGAGCTGGGTCTGGCGGCGGCTGCCCTCATTCGCGGAGACGTGACGGCCGCCCGCGCAGTCGTGCGTCGCCTCGGCGCGAAACCGCAGTGACGCTGCGCGTGGCAACTAAAGCCGCGAAGCCGGTGCACGTGGCTCCAGCAGACCCCTCATATACTCGAGAAAATGAAAGGGCTCCTCGGCCTAACCGGAGCCGCCGGGCCGTATTTGCGGCCCGGCGGCTCGCACCTACTTGGCGCTCTTCTCCTTCGCAGGCTTGGCCTCGCTCACCACCGCCTGCTCCGCGGCGGGCGCCTGCGCGGCCAACGCCTCCTTCAGCGCGGCGACGAACGCGGGGTTCTCGGCAAGCGATCGTGCGACGCGGTCGGCCGTTTCCTGCGTCACGGGCTTGCCCTCCTCGCCGGCAATCCGCGCGAGCGCCGGCTGGATGAACGCGCCGACCTGAGACAGCAGGCTGCCCACCGCGTCCGCGCCGCCCGGCCTGGCGGCCTGCCCGTTGGCGCCCGCGCCGTTCGCAACGTGCCCATTCGTCGCCGGCAGGCCGGTTCCGGACGGTCCGTTCACGAATCCCTCGATCATGGACCGCACTCCGAAGCCCTTCGCCATATTGTCCATCATCGTCGTTGCCGTCTCCGGGGTACCGTAGAGCGTCATGTGGCCGTTCGAGAGGAAGTTTGCCAGGGCGCGCGCAAACTCGACCTGCACGTCGCGTCCCGCCTGGATGCTGAGGCGCTGCACTTCGAGCTGGATGCCCGCCTCCGCGAACTCCTGCCGGTTTTCGAGCTGCTGCCGCTCGACCGCAACCTTGGCCTGCTCGACGTTCACCTGCTCGCGCGCCACGTCGACGGCAACCATCTGCTGCGCCTTCTCGCCGCGCGCCACCATCTCCTTGGCCTGCGCATCGGCCTCCGCGAGCTGCCGCTTTGCCGCCGATTGGTTTTCCGCCGATTCGAGGTCTGCCTGCGCCTGCTTCACCCGGCTATAGGCCTCCACGTCCGCGGTCGTCTGCTGCCGCAGCTTGCTCTGCTCGATCTCCTGTCGCGCCGCAATCAGCTTCTTGCTCGCCTCGCGGTCCGCTTCGGCAAGCTGTGTCACGGTCGTAACCTGCTGGCTGGCCTTCTCGCGGTCGGCCTGAGCAAGATATGCGCTCTGCTCCGCCTTCGCACGCGCCGACTCCTGCTCCGCAACCGCAATCTGCTTCAGCCGCTCGGCGACGGCAACGCTTTTGTCACGCTCGACAGCCGCCATCTGGACCTGCTGCTCCTTCGCGATCTGCGCAGACTGGACCGCCTGCTCCTGCAGCGCCCGCGCCACCTCGATCGCCTGCTGCCGCGCAATCTCCTGGCTCTGCGTCTGCTTATCCTTCTCGATCTTCGCCAGCTCGATCTGCCGCTGCTGCGTGATAACGGCCTCCTGCGCCTCGCGCTCCTTGTCCGCGCGCACCTTGGCGATCTCCGTCGCCTGCGATGCCTCGGCTTCGGCCTGCTGGCGCTCCAGCTCCAGGATCTGCTGGCGCGTCTCTACGTCCTTCAGCTTGCGCGCCCGCTCCGCAGTCCGGTCCAGGCTATTGCGCTCGACTGCCGCCGCCGCCGTGATCTCGGTGATCTTCTTCTTGCCTTGCGCGTCGAACACGTTGTTGTCGCTCAGCTCGCCCGGATCGGTCTGGTCCAACTCGGAGATAGTGACCGACTCCAGAAGCAGACCGTTCGCCTCCAGGTCCGCCTTTACGTGCTCCTTGACCTTCTCGGCGAACTCGTCGCGCTTTGTGTGGATCTCGAACAGGTCCATTTGCGAGGCGATCGCGCGCAGCGCCGAAACCAGCTTTTCGCTCACCAGCGCCTCGACCGCCTCGGCATTCACGCTGCTCTCACCGAGACTCCGGGCCGCGTTCAGGATGTGCTCCTCGTCCGCCTGAACGCGGATGTAGAACTGTGCAAGCACGTTCGCGCGAAGATTGTCGCGCGTTATCAGCGCGTTCTGGCCGCGCGGGTTCACGCCAAGCTTCATCGTCCGCAGATTGATCTCAAGCATTCTGTGGAGGATCGGCACCACCATCGCGCCGCCGTCCAGCACCACTTTGTTGCCGCCGCGGCCCGTCCGTACAAACGCCATATCGGCGGCAGTCCGCTTATAAAACGACATGTAGGCCATCATGCCGCCGGCGAACATCAGTACAATTCCTCCCGCCGAGACGCCGACCTGCGCCGGCACCGGCAGGCCGAGCCAGTGGCCGAATATACCAACCAGGATCATTACAAGGCCTACCAATGCGATAAAGAATCCCATCTCACACGCTCCCTTTAGAGGTTTCTCGACTCAGGCCGCGCGCCGTTGCGCTTGAGGGCCGGTCGATGGATTCACACAGATTTCGGAATCGGCGCACAAGCGCCCTGCGGCTGTCGCTAATCCGGCGTCTCTTCCACCAGCAGACAGCCGCGCGCATCGCAATCGACGACGATCGCCTTCCGGCCGCGCTCTATCGGAGGGTGTCCGGGCGCCACGCGACAGCTCTCATCGTGCAGCGAGCCGTAGTCGTCGTACACCATAATTCGCCCGCCCGATTCGGTGACTGGGAACGCCACGCTGCCTTTCAGGCCGTACAGCGCGCTGCGCGAGACGGCGGCCGTCTCCTCTTCTGGCATCAATCGCGCGATCAGTTCCGCAACAAGCCGGCCGCCGAGCGCACCGCTAACGGCGGCCACTCCCATTACCGGCAGCACCTGAATCACCGTGGGATCTGCGACGCCCTTGAGCATCTGCTGCGCTGCAAGGCAACCAGCCAGGCCCCATACCAGGAAGAACGCCTGGAGCACCATCGCCAGCGGCGCCTTGCCAATGCCCAGTACTGCGAAGAGAATGTTCGTGTGCTCCGCGCCCCGGCCGTGCGGTTTGCCGCCCGCGTGCCGCGCGCTGCCGTGCGCGGCATGGCCGTGCGCGCCGACGGCTCCGTGCCCGGGAGCTACCGCCGGAGGCGCGTGAGCACCGCCCACGCCGCCGTGAACCTGGGCGTGCCCGTGACCGCCGTGGCCGCCGCGGTGGTGTCCCAGCCGCAGCGAGGACGCCAGCAGCAGGAAGGCCGAAACACACAGCGGCACCAGGAAAATTAGGTAGTGCCAGTGCAGGAGCTGAACAGGACCCAACGCTCTGCCCTCCCCATCAAGATAATCGCTACAACGGTCATTTCGCCATTCCCGCTAGCTACTACTCCCGGAGAACGGATGCCGATTTGAAATATTTCTTGCATCCGGGTGGCAAATAACGCAACTACATGCACAATTGCGCGCCGTCGCTCCAACGGCGTAGCGGAACGCGGTTCGCGCGCCTGCGACACGCTTTCCGCACGCACACCTGAATTGCGCGATTGACCGCGATTGCGCGTTAGTGTATAATGGGTAAGAACTAGTTTTAGGAGTCGTCCGGGCCGCACCGCGCCGATCGCTCGCCGCGCTCCTGCCCGCCTGCCGCATCACCGCGCACGGGACACCGTCCTTCCGCCAAAGCGGGACCAGTGTTCGGCCGGAAGGGGCAAACCCCGGCGCTCCTCCTTCCCTGCCGCTGACTGCCGCCCTCGCGCGGCCGTCAATCGCAGGGCAGCGGATCGGGACTACCGCCGCGGTCCGACCAGAGGTGTACAACTTAATCAGGAGATCTATCGCATGAGTTTCGACGAACTCCCGCCGGACTCGGAGCCGCCCCACAACAGGACGGACAACACTCCGGAGTCCGCGCAGGAAGCGTCTGTACAGGATGCGCCGCCCTCCGACAAAACGCGCCGACGTCGCGCGACCGGAACGGGGACCGACGCAGCATCCACCGAACCCACGGCGGAGCCAAAGCCTCCGAGAACCCGCAGAACCCGCGCAGCACAGCCGGCCGTCGAAGCCCCCGCGCCCCCGACAGAGGCCGACTCCGCGACTCCAACGGTCACGCGCCGCCGCAACGCCAGGCCGGCTGCGGAACCGGCCGTCCAGCCGCCGGCAAGCCAGGAGGCCGCGGCCGAGTCTTCGGCGCCGCCGGCACGCCGGTCCCGCCGCGTGAAGAAGGCGGACGCGCCCGATGCGGTCCCCGCTGCCGAGGCCCCAGCTCCCTCCGCCACCGAACCGGAGTCTCCCGCCCCTCGCTCCCGCTCCCGCAAGCGAACCCCGGTCGGCCCGAAGGCTACGGTAGAGGCCCGCCCACCGGAGGCGCCGTATCCAGCCGAGAGTCCGGAGGCGCGGACCGCCGATGTTCCTACCGATGAATCCACCACGCCCGCCAGGCCGAGGACGCGCGGCCGCTCGCGTTCCAAGCGCGCCGTTCCGGGGCCGGAAGCGGCGGCGCCCGCGCCCGAAGCCGAGACCAGAACCGAGCCTTCGGAGGCTGCGGCCGCGGGCGAGGCGCCGTCCGGCCGAACGCGCAGCCGGCGCGGCCGGGGGCGCGGTAAGCGCGAAGCGACTCGCGGCGAAGCGGAGTTGCCGGAGACGACTGTCGCCGAGCCAGTCGCGATTGTTACGCCGCCGCGAATTATCGATCGCACCGTCGGCGCGCACCTGATAGATCGGAACGGCACGCCGCAGATCGTTATCGACAACGTGGCCTTTCCGCCGCTGCTGTTCTTTGGCAACGTTGAAGAGCCGGCAGGAAAGCAGCGCGTCCTCTCGGAGATTCGCCGCGCGGCCCGAGCCGGGATCCACCTTCACTCCACGCTGGTGGAGCTGCCATGTCCACTCTCCGAGGCGACACAGGCGCTCGACGAGATAGATCGGGCCGTACGGGCCATCCTCGACGCCGATCCCGACGGTTTCGTAATACCGAGAATCGTGTTCGTGCCGGCTCGCGGCTGGAAGCGCGAGTATCCGACCGACATCGCGACCTACACAGACGGGCCGGCCAGCGATCCGTCCCTTACCAGCGAGCGATTCTGGCGCGAGGCCGAGCACTCCCTGGAGGCGCTGGTCCGCCACTTGCGCGACTTTGAATGGGGCGGCCGCGTGTTCGGCTACCACCTGGAGCGAGGGGAGTGGTTCCAGCCGGCGGACCGGGGCTACGATCGCAGCATGGCGAACCGCGAGGCATTCCGCGACTGGCTGCGCACGAAGTATAAGAACAACCTGGTCGCCCTTCGCGCGGCCTGGTACGACGCCGACGTCCAGTTCCACACGGCGGAGATTCCGCCCGTGGTCGCAAAGCCCAACCCGCAGCGCGCCTTCTTCGAGACGCGCCGCGAGCGCAGCAGCATAGACTTCTTCGCGTTCACTTCCGAGAGCACCGCCGATCGCCTCGGGAGACTGGCGACCGCCCTCAAGCGCGCGGCTGACGATCGGGCGATCGTCAGCGTCTGTTACGGCTACACCTTCGAGTTCGGGCACGGCTTCAGCGGACACCTCGATCTCGGCCGCCTGTTGGAGTGCCCCGACGTCGACCTGATCTGTGGGCCGCCCTCCTACCGTGACCGGGCTCCCGGCGGCGCCGCATCGATGCCGGCGCCATACGATTCAGTGCGCCTCCACGGAAAGTTGTGGCTCTCCGAAGACGACACGAAGACGTACCTCGCCCCCGCGGAGCAGGACCCGGAGGACTTCAATCCGCGCCTCTCCGATCGCTATCAGACGGACCAGTCCTACGCCCGGGCGATAGGCCGGGCGCTCGCGACGCGTACGGGCCTCGGGTTCATGGACCTCTGGGGCGAGGGCTGGCTGGATGACGACGGACTATGGGATCGATTCGACTCCTTCCGAAGCAACTATGCGCTTGCACTGGCCGACAGCGAGCCACGGAGACCTGCGGACGTGATCGTCCTCGTGGACGAGAAGAGCCTGCTGCACATCCAGCGCGGCGAAGAGTTCTTCCGCCAGATTGCCGGCGGCAACCGCGAGCTGCTGCAGCGGTCCGGCGTCCAGTACGAGACCTATCTGCAAAGCGACCTGCTCGATCCCGAATTTCCGACAGGCGCCAGACTGTACCTCTTCCTCAATCCGTACCGGATCACGTCGGAACAGCGCGCAGCCATCGCCGAGAAGCTGCAGGGCGGCGGCAAGACGCTCGCGTGGATGTTTGCGCCCGGCTCGTGCGAGGAGCGCCCGCAGATCGGGGGCGCGATGGAGGAGAGCGCGAGCGGCGCCATCGGCCTCACGCTCCGCCAGCAGGAGTGGAATTCGGAGATCGGCTCCAGGATCGTCGATACGCGCCATACGATCACCGAGAGGCTCAATCCGCGCGAATTCGGAGTCCGCGAGCGGCTCAACCCATCGTTCTATGTCGAGGACCCGGACGCGACCGTCCTGGCCGACTATCATGGCTCCGGCCTGCCCTCCATCGCAGTCAAACAGTGCGGGGGCTGGCAAAGCGTCTTCGTTGGCGAGCCGGTCTTGAACTGGGACCTGCTGCGCGGTATCTGCAAGTTCGCCGGCGTGCACCTCTGGACCGGCGGCGAGGACGTGGCCTGCATCGGCCAGGGCTGGGTCACGGTCCACGGAAACCGCGACGGCCACCGCGCGGTCCGCTTCCCGGAGCCGACCGCCGTCTACGACGTGACGGACCGGCGGCTCGTCGCCGAAGGGCTGCGCGAGCATCGATTCTTCCTCAAGTCCGGCGCGACGCGAACGCTCTGCATCGGTACGTTGGACCGCTTCCGGGCGCTGGGATTTCCCAACCTGAACGTGCCGCCCGATCTGCAGCAGCCTTCGAGTGACGTTCTGGAATCGATTGAGCCGCAGGAGGCGCCGCGGAGGCCCGAGCCGCCGCAGGCGCCAGCATCGCCGCCTGCGCCGGCTGGAGCCCCGACGGAAGCTGGATCGCCTCGGGCGGGGACGATCGGCAGATCGTGTTGTGGAATGCCGCCACCGGGCAAAAGGTCCGCACGCTACGCGGACACCCGGGCGAAGTCATGGCATTGGATTGGTCGGCGGACGGTCAACTGCTGGCGTCGGTCGATCGGGGACAGATCAAGGTCTGGAAAGTCGAGAATGGCTCGGAGCTCAAGACGTTCGGCCGGTCCGGCGAGCACCTCTGGTGTGTCAAATTCACCGGCGACGGACGCCACCTGGTGACCGGCGGCGAGCCGGCGAACGAACGGGGCGCCTTTTTCGACGGCCGTGCGGCTGCCCCCGCAGGAGCGATCCGCCTGTGGGACGTTGATTTGCAGTCGGAACT
>Ga0209168_10002097_pt1 | contig 14808 bp, 14 predicted proteins | sample Coa_R1_FD_187156 | JGI IMG/M metagenome (GOLD analysis project Ga0209168, IMG submission 187156) | Surface soil microbial communities from Centralia Pennsylvania, which are recovering from an underground coalmine fire - Coalmine... | ecosystem: Environmental > Terrestrial > Soil > Unclassified ... | reverse complement strand
GGCGTCACGGTACGGTACAGGCTGTTAGGCCGATTCGTAACATCGAGGTCTGGCCGGCCCTCGATGCCCATCGGACCCTGGTAGCCACCATCCCGCAGCGGCAGCCGGTTCGTGATACCGGCCGCACGCACGCCGGGGAGCGCAGACACACGCCCAAGCACCTGACCGAAGAACTGACGCTGATAGTCGGTCGACATGTTGTCGCTGGTAACGAGCGTGTACGTGGATACGCCATGCGGGTCGAAGCCCATGTCCACCGCGCGCAGGTTGTCGACCGACCGGATGAGGAGCCTCGCGCCTAACACGAGCAGTACCGCGAAGGCCACCTGCGACACGATGATCACGCCGTGCACGCGTCGCGTGCCGCGGTGCAGTCCTTGCTCGCTGCGCTCCCGGTTCACGGCCCCGCCTCCGTTCCGCAGGAGGTTCCGCATCGGGGCCGCCGATGCGGCAAGCGCAATGGCAAGCGTGAGCGCGAAGGCGGCCGCGAACGTCGCCCATCCGATGCCCACCGTCTCGCCGAAGCCGTTGCCCAGCGGCAGCACGGCCACGACGGCCCGGAATCCCGCGGTGGCGATCGCTACGCCTAACGCAGCCGCGGCCACCGCGAGCACGAGCGATTCGGCCAGGACCTGGCGCGCCAGCCTCCACTGCCCGGCGCCGAGCGTGCTGCGCACCGCCATCTCCGACGTCCGGTCGCTCGTCCGCGCGAGAATGAGCGACGCGGCATTCGCGCACGCGATGCCGAGCAGCAGCACAGCGGCCGCGAGCAACAGCAGGAGCGGATCGCGGACGTCGCCCGTCAGGTACGTGCGGATCGGCAGCGCGTACGGGTTCCTGGTCTTGTCCCACGCCGCGGGATACGTGAAGCGGCTGCCTAACGCTCGCCCGATGCGACCGATGTCGCTCGCGACGAGCTCGGGCCGGGTGCCGGCCGCGGTGCGTCCCAGCAGCGTGAGATAGCCGTTGAAGTAGGACGGGCTTTTGGGGTCGAGCGCCAGCGGACGCCAGGCGCGAATGTCGGGCGTCGGAAAATAGAAGCCCTTCGGCATCACGCCGACCACCGTGACCGGCACATCGCCCACGATGATGCGCCGCCCGATCACGTGCGGATCGCCGCCCAGATCATCCCGCCACATCCCGTAGCTGATCACGATCACCGGCGCGGCGCCCGGCCGGTCCTCAGTGGAATCGAATGGACGGCCGAGGAGCGGGCGGGTCCCCAGCACGTCGAACAACGTGGAGGTGGCCACGACGAACGGCAGCAGCCGGGCGCCATCCGCGCTCGCTGCGTTAGGCCGATACGGCTCCCCGTTCGTCGAGAACGCCGCGAGGTGCTGGAACACGCCGGTGCGATCGCGGAGGAAATCATACTCTTCGCCGCGCCAGTCGTAGTCGCTCCAGAACACGTGGATCCGGTCCGCGTGCGCATACGGCAGCGGCCGGAGCAGCAAATCGCTCACGACGCTGAACAGCGCCACCGTCGCGCCGATGCCGAGTCCTAACGTAAGGACGACGATGGCGGTGTATCCCAGGCGGCGGCGCATCTGGCGCACCGCGTGACGGACGTCGGCGACGAATTCGTCGGCGACCGCGATGCCCCACGCATCGCGCACGCGCTCGGCTTCGCGGCGCATGCTGCCGAATTGCCGTCGCGCGACGCGCTCCGCCTCGGCCGGCGCAAGTCCCCGCGACCGGAGTGCGGCCGCGTCCATGTCGAGATGAAACCGCAGCTCTTCGTCGAGCTCGCGTTGGGCGCGGCGGTCAAAGAGCGCGCGAATGCGAAACAGGGTGTCGGAGAGTAGCTGCCGCATGATGCCCCCTATCGCGTCGCGAGGATGAGGGCGACGCCGCCCGCGAGGCGGTGCCACGTTTCGGTTTCGATCTCAAGACGGCGTTTCCCGGATCGGGTGAGCGCATAGTAGCGCGCGCGACGACCGTTTTCGGTGGTTTGCCAGTAAGAGCGCACCCATCCTTCGCGCACGAGGCGATGGAGCGCGCCGTACAATGCGCCCGGCTGAATGCGCAGCGCGTCACGCGACCGCTGCTGCAGCTCCTGCCCTATGCCCCACCCGTGCATGGGCGCGACGTCGAGGAGCTTGAGGATGAGCATGTCCGCGGTACCGCGGATGATGTCGGCGGAACTGGTCGGCACAGGCGTGACCTCCGGCGTCGGCAGCGCTCCAGTCACTAAGTGAGAGTAAAGCAAAGATGGCACCGCCACCGCCGCCGCGCCAGATCTCAGTCAGCTGAGCCGCGATACCCAGGACCGGACAACATCCGCCCCGGCTTGGCACCGGTCATCCGTCCCTCTGCGATCACCGGCACACCGTTCACGAGCACCCAACGCATCCCCACCGACAGCTGGTTGGGCTTCTCGTATGTCGCGACATCCCGCACGGAGTCGGGGTCGAACACCACGAGATCGGCCCACATGCCGCGTTTGATCACGCCGCGATCCACGAGATGCTCCCGCTGCGCCGCCAATGCCGTGAACTTCCGGATCGCATCCGGCAGCGTCAACAAGTGCTCGTCGTGCACGTACTTTCGGAGTATGCGCGGGAACGTCGCGTACGCGCGCGGGTGGGGATGTTCCTGGCCGAGAATGCCTTCCGGCGATGTGCCGGACGCGTCGTTGTCGACCGACACCCACGGCTGCCTGAGCGCGAGCCTGACGTCTGGCTCCGACATGCCGAACACGGCGACGGACGTCTGTGCACTGTCCTTTACCAGGATGTCTAACAACGCGTTGATCGCATCCTCGTGCCACATCGCGGCGATTTCGTCCAGCCGCTTGCCCTGAATCGGGAGCAGCGATGGATTGTTCACTGCGGTGATGAGCACGTCGTGCGGGCCGCCGATCTCCTGCCACTCGTTGTCCCACGACGTCGTCGGCGTCAGCATGTCCTTGCGGATGCGCGCGCGCATCGTGCGATCCTGGAGCCGCTCGAGGAGCTTCGCGTTGCCGCCGTCGTGTGCCCACGGCGGCACGAACGCCGAGAACGTGTTTTCCCACGCCGTGTAGGCGTACGTGTCGGCGCTCACGTCCAATCCTGCGCGACGGGCGGAGTCGATCCGCGCCACGACGCGAGGCATCCGTCCCCAGTTGGCCTTCCCGGCGGTCTTGAGGTGAAAGATTTCCACCGGCACGTGCGCCTCGCGCGCAATGCGGAACGTCTCGTCGAGCGAAGCCGACTCGGCTTCCCCTTCACTCCGCATGTGCGTGGCGTAAATGCCGCCGTATCGCGCGGCCGTGGCGGCAAGTGCGATCAGCTCATCGGTCTTGGCATAGGGCGCCGGCGCGTATTCGAGCGCGGTGGAAACGCCTAACGCTCCGTCCTTCATGGCGCTCGCCACCAGGTCCTGCATCTGACGGAGTTGGTCGGCGGTCGGTGCGCGATCGCCGTACCCGAGGACCATCTCGCGCACCGACGTCGCACCGACGTACGTGCCGATGTTGATGCCGGCGCCCTGCTTCTCGAGGCGGGCGTAATACTGGGCCAGCGTGTGCCAGTCGGCGGTGATGCCGTAGTGCCGGTAGGTCGCAGCGTTTTCAGCGAGCATCGCGCTGTCTAACGGAGCAACGGATTCGCCTTCCCCGGTGATCTCGGTCGTAATCCCCTGGTAGATCTTGGATGGCAGCCGCGGATCCACGAGAATCGTCAGCTCGGATTGGCCGAGCATGTCGATGAAGCCCGGCGCGATGACCATTCCGTGCGCGTCGACGATTTGTTTTGCGGTATCGCGGGACAGGTCCCCGATTGCGGCGATGTGTCCGTCGCGCACGCCCACATCGCCAGCGTACCAGGGAGAACCCGTTCCGTCGATGATGTGCCCGTTGCGGATGATGACGTCGAACGGTGCCGCGCTCTGGCTCGGCGCCGGGCGCACGAACATGAGGGAAAGAATGCCAAGGATAAGCGCGCGATTCATGCAATGGCTCGGCAGATGGTGAGCACTCGACGGTAGCCGAACCATCCGGCTACGACGCAAACGTGCACGACGGCCGCACCGGGCACGTATGACACGATGGTGCGTTCGTTTTGCAGAGGACCTGACCGTGCTGGCGCAGCAGCTGATGCGCCTCGACCAGCGTATTGTTGCTCCTGGGCAGCGATGGCGCGAGTACAAGCTGTGCGTTCCGGTACGTCTTGCGATAGTCCTTTTCTTCGACGATGAGCCCGATCCGGCCCAGCACGCGAAGGCCGTTGGAGTCGAGCGGAAGCGCCCGCGCCTTCCCATTGAACACGAGTATTTTGTCCGCGCCCGGCTCGCCGATGCCGACGAACTCCATCAGCGCCTTGCGCGCCTGCGGGAGCGGCAGGCGCAGCACGTTGCCGAGATCGCCGTTCCAACGCCGCAGCACGAGCTCGGCCGATTGGCGCATGCGATTGGCGCGCGAGTCGGCAGCCATGTGCCCGCCTAACCGCGCGATCCGGTGCAGCGTGCCATCCGGAGCCGCGGCGATCTCCTCGGGCGAGAGGCCGACCTCCGCGCGCAGGGCATCGAACGCAAGCCTGCGTTGGGCATCGGTAACGAGGTACCCGACCTGCTCCCAGAGAATCATCTGGAACGGATCGCGAGTGGGCGGATTCGGCGGCTTGCCGTAGCAGCGTCGCAGGATCGCAAGGACGCGACCGAGCGTCGGCGTCGTCATGCCTCGTACGCCTCGCCACCGATCGAGTCCGCGACCGGCCTCCGCGTCCACACGAGGATGCAGAACGCCAACGCGACGAGGTTGACGCCGACCGCCGGTCTCACGGCGGCTTCGCGCAGCGTCAGGTGCAGCTCGCTGCCCCAAAATGGAAACCACGACACGCCGCGAGCGGACAGCAGCATTCGCAACCCAATCCCGACGTTGAACGAGTATCCGAACGTCGACGTGCGAATGCTCGGCACTTGAACTGCTAACGCGACGAGCGTTAGGAGGCAGCCCGCCGGCCGGTCGAGCCACAGCAGCACGCCGGCCACGGCGCAGAAGCCGAACGCCGCCAGTGGAAGCGGCACCGCGCGCCACACGTCCGGCTGCGCGTGCATCACGCGGAGCGCGTGCCGCAGGAACAGGAGGGCACCCATGGCGCCGCCGAGAATCTCGATGGTGGCGATGGCTTTGCGTAACACGAGTATTGGTGATCAGTTCGAGGTGCCTTACGCCGACCGGGTTCGCGGGGCTGTCGCAGCGAGTCGAAAATCGATGCACCCATCGTGGGACGCAAAGTGCCGCCCCACAAGCCCCTCACCGCAACGCCAGGCTACTCTGAACGGAGAGCAATGGCCGCCGGAATTCGCGTCAACTCGCCCAAGCCGGCAGCCAGCTTGCTACGGCGGCGACAGTCGCGAGACATGCGCTCGCTACGAGGTACGTGGCCGGGTCGAGTGGCGTCGCAGTCGGGCGTAACACGTTAGGCAATCAGATGTTACCGCCTGTGCCTACATCCGTTCCACTCATTCTATATGTACGGGCGCGCGGTGAAGGCATCGGGGGCCGCTGCGACTCGCCTAACGACTAACGGAACGCAGACGCCGGTCCAGCCGCCGCGCCCGCGCCCGCACGGAGGCAATCGGCGACGCCAGCCCCTCCAACACCATCCGCTGCGCCAGCGGTTCGAGCAATGCATCCTGCTTCGCGAACGCCGCCACCGCCTCCAGCGCCGACACACGAACGATCGCGCTCGCGTCCGACAGGTACCACACCTCGAGGCGGCGCGAGATGCGCCGCATCGCGCCTCGATCATGCGGAATGCGGGGGAGCAACTGAATCAGGTTCCACCGAACCACAGGGTCCGACGTGCGAGCGAGGGCATGCGTCAACTGTCCGCGATACAAGCCCAAGGGCTCCGCGTCGCGGCGCGAGATCTTCTCCAACGCATCGGCGGCGCGGAGCCGCACGAGCGGCCGCTTCGAGCGCAAGGCGGCGACCAACGCTGCCACAACGGTGGCATCACGTGTCGCACGCCTGACGACTCGGCCAACCTGGCCGACGGAGCGCCGATCGCCGCCGTCGAGGATATCCTCGATGGCCGGTGGTTCACGGCCCTGTCGACCCTGTGCGCGCATGGGATCCTACTTTCCGGTGTCGACCGAGGAGAGACGGCCGAGCAACGTGTCATCCCAAGTCGGGAGTGCCTCGTGCCCTGCAGCGTTCGCTTTCCGCGCCGCGATGTTGTAGGTCGCCATGAGTCGCCGGGGATCGCACATCGCGCCGATCAGCGCTGGGCGGCCTAACTCATCCTCGATCGTTGCCGCCATGCGCCAGCCTACCGTGTACCACGGACCCTGAACCCCGTAGAAGGTCGACGCCACACGACGCACCGAGTCGCCCGTCGCGATGCGACCCGCCTCGGCGTCCGCGATGAACCGCTGCAAGAGCGCGAGGTCGGCTGGAAAGTTCGCAACATCGCGATCCCAACGGGAACGCGTGGCCGAATCGCTTTCTGCGTTCGCGTCGACGCGCGGGCTTCCGGCGGCCGCGAGCATCGCGAGCCCTTCCCCGAACCCTCCGAGGTTCAGCACGAGCGCGTGCACCGGCTCGGGAAGCGCGGGATCTGGATCCTCGGCACAGGCCGAATTGAGCGCCACGTGATGCAACTCGTGCGTCAAGCGATTGCGAAAGTGCGCAGGCGATTCGTCGACGTTCACGAACAGGAAGATCTGCGGAGCCGTGTCCGAGCCGAAGACGAAGCTGTTCGGGAACGGCTTGATGACGGGGAAGATCGTGGCGCGGATTCGCGCGTTGGCCGGAGCATACGCGAGCGCCTGGCGCGCGGCCTGACCGACATCGAGGGTTGCCATCGCCGCGACACGCGCCCGCAGCGAGTCCCGGACCGCGGCGAGCGAGTCCGTTAGAAGAAAGGCCACGAACGCCGAATCGTTGCGCCGCACGCCAAACACCGAGTCGCGTGCGACGAGCGCGCGGTAGCCCTCGGAACGAGAGACCGCGTGCCACGCCGTCGAGTCCATGGGCTCGTGGCGCGATGCGCGATCGATGACGCCAAGGGCCGCGCGCGCTTCGTCGGCGACAATGCGAACATGCGCGTTAGGCGGCAGTGGCTCGGCCCGTGTCGCTCCCGCTCCGATAATCGCGAGGACCGCCGCTGCCGCCAGCAGTCGACCTCCGATCGGCATACCGCCTCCTTGTTCGTGCATCAACCGCACGCCTAACGGCGAGACTCGAACGGGATGAGCACAGCACTTCGCACGGGCTCGCGGAGGTAGGTCGCAGGTTTGAACCGCCAGCGACCGAGCGCCTCGCGAAGGTGCGGGTCCAGTCGCGGATCCGAAATCCGTCGCATCTGAACGGTGAGCTTCACCGGCCGAGTGCCGCGACTTTGACGCACCGCCCCACCGTCTCCCACGTACGCGTGGTCACGTTAGGTCCGAAGTTTTTCTCGATCAACGTCATGAACACCGGCGTGCTCGCCCCCGGCACGTACGCGGTGAACACCTCGCGCCCGACAACGGCCAGAATGCGCGCCCCGTCCACTTCGATCGGCAGCGTGAGACCTCCGCCGTGTGCCGTGCGCGAGAAGGTGACCACGCGCTTGGCGTCAGGCGCCACGCGGAACGGCGCGTAGGGATCGGCATCGATGAGCCGCTGGAGCACGTCCACCGGCCGCACGATCGTATAGAACGCGCGGCCCATCGACTTCGCCATCGCGGATTCGGCCTTCCGCTCGAGGGCGGACTCGGATGCCGCACGCGCGCTGAATACCACGTTGCCGCTCCCCAGCACCGTCGCGACATCGGCGAATCCGGCGGCTTCGAACGCTTTCCGAAGCGCCGGCATCTTGGCGTTCGTCGGCATGACGCCACGAAGAAATGCAACGTAGCGAGCCACCGCTCCTCCTACGGTCGTGGCCAACACCATATCATGGTGCTGCCTAATGTTGAAACCTGTGTGGTAGAAGCTCCCATCCGACTCGACGCGTTGCGCTCGTTTCGAAACCGCAGTCCGCCTAACGGTTTGTGTGCGTGGCCGGGCCAAAGTCGTATGCCAACGCGAAGGGATAGTCGGCGGCGTGCCCAACGGAAGACGTGCCTTCGCCTTCCAGGCCCTCGAGCTCGCCGGTCGCCGACCCGCCCACTACGGTGTACGACTCCTTCGCCTGCCCGCCTTCGAAGACGCCCGTGCGCAGCAGCACGAACGAGCCCGTGCGGGTGCCGATACGCCCCGTGATCCGTTCCAGCCCGACGAACGCCGCGGTGCCGTCACTCCGATACACCATGACGTATTCGACCTGGCTGTCGCCCGTAATGTCGCCGGTGAACGACTTGGTTACCGTCGCACGCGTCATCTTCGGTAAACCCTCGCCTTCGCTGTACGGCTTCTCCTCCCAACTCTTGATCGCGAATCGCGCATTCGCCGTGTGTCTCATCCGCGGGATTCCGGTTCGGGTTGCGCCACGAGTTCAGTGCCGAGCGGCACTCCTAGAATGTCAGATTCCGGGTGATTCGCCAGTGCCCATCGGGTCCCCGATTCCAGACCGTGAGGTACGCCCCACCGCTGCGAACCGGCGGGCCGGTGCCGGTGGCCGGGTCCTGCTCGAGCCAGGCGTGTCCCCATTCCACGACGCAGCTCGCTCTGATCACCGTTAGGCCGTCCTCCACCACGCCGCCGGCGCGGATGGTCCTGAGACGCGGAAATCGCGCGGCATAGAGTTGCGCCACCGCCGCCCGGCCGCGCATCACGGACCCGTCGGCCGCAATGAACAGTCCGCTGTCGGCGTAGGCCGCCGCGATCAGCGCAGCATCGTGCCGACGAAGACCCGGCAGCCACGCGGCGTTGGCGGCGTCGATGTCGGGACGCGCGCTCGCGAGAATCGCCGCCGTGTCCAGATGCGCTCGTGCGCTGTCGGGCGTCGCCGACTGCGCGCACATCGGAGACGCGAGTGCGTGTATGCTCACTGTGAGAACGCACAGGGCCGGGCAGCTACGCGAACGGAAACTGGTCATGGCCTCAGGACGCGCCGTAGTTGTCTAACGTTGGGCATCGCCGCGCTGCCGCAGCACTTCGTAGAGAGCCAGCGCGACGCTCGTCGACAAATTGAGCGACCGCACGAGCGGCGATGCAATGGGCATGCGCACGAAACGATCACGATACCGCTCGTGGAGCTCCGCCGGCAATCCGCCGGTCTCACGCCCGAAGACGAGCACCACGCTCTCCGCCGCACCCAACGGCGCGTCCCAGTACAGCCGCGCCGCCTTAGTCGAGAAGAAAAACGGCTCGCCGAGCGATGGCAGCTCGCGCTCGAACGCGTCCCAACCGGGCCACAGCCGCAGATCCACGTGCTCCCAATAGTCCAGCCCGGCACGCTTCACTTCCCGCTCTTCGAGGGAGAACCCGAGGGGTTCGATGAGGTGCAGCGTGCTACCGGTCGCCAGGCAGGTTCGGCCCGCGTTACCCGTGTTCCAGTGAATCTCGGGATGCACGAGGACGACGTGAGTGCCCAACGTCGTCGCCTAACGCCCGATGAACGCGATCGACGCGCCGAGCGTCGCCATGTGGCTCTGACGCGCAAAGTTCTCGCGCACGCGCACTTCGTACGAGGGATCCCTGACCTTCCAAACGGTCATAGTGTCGAGACTCATGCGGGCCTGGTCTGATTGTCCGGTTGTGCCTGCCTAACGTCGGCCGCGAGCCCGCGGCCACGTGAAATATCCCCACCGTCGCGCCTGGCGCAATCCAGTCGTCGGAACTCGGATACAACGTAAACGCGTGAAACACCTGAGCCATCTTGCCCGTGCTTCCCGCTTACCGTTTATTGCACAGTCCCGGTCCGTCGCAGCACCCTCCAAACAAGAACTCAATGTGCGGAATCACCGCGATTCTCTCGCGTAGGCCGACAATTGCCCCGCCAACGATGCTGGCCGGCATGGCAGCGCTCCACCACCGCGGACCCGACGGACAGCGATACTGGATGGCCCACGATTGTCGAGTCGCGTTGGGCCACACCCGGCTGTCGATCATCGATCTCACCACCGGCGACCAGCCGATCTCGAACGAAGACGACACGATCCACATCGTCGTGAACGGCGAGTTCTACGACTTCGAGCGCATCCGAGCCGGCCTCGAATCGCGCGGGCACCGATTTCGTACCAAGTCCGACAGCGAGATCGCGCTGCACCTCTACGAGGACTACGGCCCCGAATGCCTGCATCATCTCCGCGGCGAGTACGCGTTCGTCATCTGGGATGAGCGCAATCGGCGGCTGATCGCCGGCCGCGATCGCTTCGGCGTGAAGCCGCTGTTCTACGCCGAGCACAACGATGCGCTTTACCTGGCCTCCGAGGCGAAGGCGCTGTTCGCGATGGGCGTGCCTGCGCGCTGGAGCGCCGAAGGTCTGTACGCCGGTGGTTTCGTGCTCCCCGGTGAGCGGACGCTCTTCCACGGCGTGCACTACGTGCCTCCCGGCCACTATCTGCGCGCGACGCGCGAATCGCACCGCCTGCATCAATATTGGGACGTCGACTATCCGCGCGACGACGCCGCGGCCACGCCAACCAGCGACCGCGAGTACATCGAGGGGTTTCGCGTCGTGCTCGAGGATGCAGTGAAGACGCGTCTGCGCGCCGACGTGCCGGTCGGCTGTTATCTCAGTGGCGGTATCGACTCGTGCGCGGTGCTTGGCCTCGCCTCGCTGCATCATGACGGCCCCGTGCGCGCGTACACTCTGACCTTCGATCGCGTGCAGTACGACGAGGGCGCGATCGCGAAGGAGATGGCTGCGTGGTGCGGTGCCGTCTTCCAACCGATTCCGATGACGCAAGCCGACCTCGCGGCTAATTTTCGTGCGGCCGTCATCCAATCGGAAATCCCGTTCATCAACGGGCACACGATCGCCAAGTTCATGCTGAGCCGGGCGGTGCGCGAAAGCGGCTACAAGGTTGTCCTAACGGGCGAAGGATCGGACGAAATCCTCGCCGGATACCCCCACTTCCGGCGCGACATGCTGTTGCATCACACTGCGGGACAGGACCCGGCGGAAACGAGTCGCCTGCTCCGCGAGCTCGCCGAGCGCAACGAAGTGTCGCGCGGACTGCTGCTGCCGGAGGGTGACGTCGACACGAGCACACTGTGTCAGACGCTGCTCGGCGCTGTTCCATCGTGGCTCGAGGCGTTCAGCGGAACAGCGGCACGCATGCGCGACCTGATGCGCGACGATTTCCTCGAGCCGCACCGTGGTGTCGATGTGGTCGGTTCGCTGCTCGCATCACTCGATGTCGAGCGACGACTCACAGGCCGCAACGCTGTGCACTCCGCCTTGTATTTGTGGGCGAAGACCCTGCTGCCGCACTACATTCTGTCTAACTTGGGCGATCGGATGGAAATGGCGCATTCGATCGAAGGGCGCGTTCCGTTCATGGATCACCATGTGGCCGAGTATCTCCAGCGCGTCCCGGTGTCGCTCAAGATTCGAGGGATGACGGAGAAGTACATCTTGCGCGAAGCGGTAAAGGATGTGATCACGCCGACGGTGTACGAGCGACAGAAGCACCCGTTCCTCAGCCCGCCGGCCACGCTCAATCCCGACCAGCCGTTGCACGCGCTGATGCAGGACACGCTGCGCGGGTCGGCGACCGCGAACGTGCCGTTCCTGGACCAGAAGCGGGTCGTGGCCGCGCTCGACGGCCTAACGAAGCCGGGGGCAGACGCTGGCCACCAGGTGGTGATGGACCAGGTGCTGACCCTCGCGCTGAGCTTCGTGTTCATGCACGAGGGGTTGGGTCTCGCCGCGTAGCGGCGCGCCTAACTCATTTCGGCCGCCGTTTGCGCTTCGCCATCTTGGCGCCTTGTTTGCCGAGCGCCGCGCGGGTCTTTTTCGGCAGCTTCGAGATCGTTCTGTTGCGCCGCGCGGCTTTCGCTGCCTTCTTGATGTTTCGGCGGGCCGCGGCTTTCTGCTTGGACGTCGCCATACCTGGGCTCCCAACGAGCTGCAACCGTTGTCGCTGTGCGACCGACGCATGTCAATTGCAAGACCCGGGCGCGCCGCCGCGAACCAGCACGAGTTACGGAGGCAGCGCCACTCCTCTTTCGCCCATGACCGGCCCCGATGCGCCAGCCTGATTCCGTTCGCCGCATCCAGGACGTCGATTGCGATTGACCGGCGCGGTGTTCGAAGCCTGCGTCGAGTCGTTGCAAGATGCGCGCGATGCCGCCGCGTGGGGTGCGGATCGCGTGGAGCTCTGCATCGACCTCGAACACGATGGCTGCACGCCTCCACGTGCACTCGTCGAGCAGTGTTCCGCCATCGGCATCCCGGTGATCGCGATGGTGCGTCCGCGAGTTGGAGACTTCGCCTATTCCCGTACGGAAGTCGACACGATGTGCGCCGCGATGATCTTGGCGTTAGGCGGGTGCTCACGTCCGGCGGCGCTTCTTCCGCCACGGAGGGTCTCGAGACGCTGTGCCGGCTGGTGGACCGCGCGGCCGGCCGTATCGAAATCGTCACGGCGGGCGGCATCCGGCCGTCCAACGTGGATCGGATCGTCGGTGCCAGCAACGCACCCGCCGTGCATGCGCGATGGAGCGGGTGGCGGGATGATCCGACCCCAGTGTCCCGTTAGCCCGCCCGGGCCGCCACGACCGGGTTGCCCAACGCGCCGATGCGGTCGATGCCCACTTCCATCACGTCACCCGCCTTGAGAAACATCGGCGGCTTGCGCGCGAATCCGACGCCGCCCGGCGTTCCGGTGGCGATGACATCGCCGGGCTCCAGCGTGATCGTCCGCGTGATGAACGCGATGAGCTGCGGAACACGGAAGATCATCTGACTGGTGTTCGAATCCTGCATCACGATGCCGTTGCGCGCGAGCGTGATGCGCAGGGTGTGCGGATCGGGAATCTCGTCTGCCGTCACGATGACCGGTCCCATCGGTGCAAACGAGTCGCACGACTTGCCGCGCTGCCACTGGAGATCGCCGAACTGAAAGTCGCGCGCCGTCACGTCGTTGAACGCCGTGTAGCCGAGCACGTACTCGTACGCGCGATCGGCCGCCACCCGCGTCGCGCGCCGCCCCATCACCACCGCGAGCTCGGCTTCGTAGTCGACCTGCGTGCTGTCCGCCGGCATGACAACGGGCTCGCCCGGCGCGATCACGCAGCTCGAGAACTTCGAGAAGATCGTCGGTGCGTTAGGCAAGCCGAGTCCGATTTCGCGCGCGTGATCGCGGTAATTCATGCCGATGCAGACGACTTTCCCCGGACGCGGAACCGGCGCGAACCAGTACGCGTCGCCGCTCGGCACCAGCCATCCATTGTCTCGCGCCGCGGCGAGCGCGGTCGCATCGCGCATCAGTCGCAGGGCGGTGTCTCGGGCGGTTGTGAACCACCGGCCGTCCATGTCGAACCACGCCAACGGGTTTGTCGGTCGCTCCGCCGAGGCGAAAAGCTTCTCGCAATCGAGGCGCTCTCCCGAGTCCCGGGCTTCGGAAGACAGAATGATTCCCATCCTGGGAACCTTCCACTCCGATTCCTTGGTGGCGAACGAGATGATGCGCATTGCCGACGCTCGGTCGTGATCTCGCTAAAAGTGAGCGCGGCTCCGAGCGTGCGCCAGGCGGGGCTGATGGCGCGGGTTGCGGTCGCGCCGTAGGTTCTTGGCCATGCCGGAGCTCACCGAGGCCGGAGGTCCCGCGCCCAGCGTCGTCGAGATCGACGACTCCGGGATGGTCGCGTTCTACCGCGGCATGACGGGCACCGAGCGCCGCACGATGCTGGCCTGCGCACTCGGCTACGCGCTCGATGGGCTCGACTTCACGATCTACACGCTTGTGTTAGGCACAGTGATCGCCGTCTGGCACGTCGATCGCGGACCCGCCGGCCTCACAGTCAGCGCGACGCTCGTGTGCTCGGCGCTCGGCGGCTGGGTCGGAGGCTACGTGTCCGACCACGTGGGCCGTGTGCGTGCGGTGCAGATCACGGTGTTGTGGTTCGCGGTGTTCAGCCTGCTGTCGGCTGTCGCGCAGAGCTTCACCCAGCTTGCGCTCAGTCGCGCATTGCTCGGATTTGGATTCGGCGGCGAGTGGACCGCCGGCGCCGCGTTAATGAGCGAGGCGATTCGCCCGAAGTATCGGGGGCGCGCCGTCGGCTGCGTGCAAGCGGGGTGGGCGGTCGGATGGGGCAGCGCCGTGGTGCTGCAGGCCATCGTCTATTCGTTAGCCCCTGATCGGCAGGCGTGGCGCTGGATGTTCGCGCTCGGCTTCGTGCCGGCGCTGTACGTGTTGTTCGTTAGGCGCTACATCCAGGAGCCGCCGGTCGCGGCGCAGGCGCGGGCCGCCGCCATGGGCTCGATATGGGAGATTTTCAGACCGGATCTCATCAAGACCACCCTGCTCGCCGCGCTGTTGGGCACGGGCGCGCAGGGCGGATATTACGCCATCAACACGTGGCTGCCGGTGTTTCTCCAATCGGAGCGGCATCTGTCCATCGTCGGCTCGACGAGCTATCTCGCGTTTCTCGTCGGCGGCGCCTTCACGGGCTATCTCACCGGCGCATGGCTTGCCGATCGCATCGGGCGGCGCCCGCTTTTCCTGCTCTTTTCCGCAGGCGCGATCGTGATGACGCTCATCTACACGCGCGCGCCGCTGACTAACGGCATGCTCTGGGTGCTGGGCTTCCCGCTCGGCTTCGTCGTGTCGGGATACTTCGCCGGCGTCGGCGCGTTCTTCGCCGAGCTCTTTCCGACGCGGGTGCGGGCCTCGGCGATGGGCTTCGCGTACAACTTCGGGCGCGGCATCGGCGCGACGTTCCCCGCTTTGGTCGGCTACATTTCGGCGACGATGCCGTTGTCGCGGGCGATCGCGATCTTT
>Ga0209168_10002094_pt1 | contig 14825 bp, 13 predicted proteins | sample Coa_R1_FD_187156 | JGI IMG/M metagenome (GOLD analysis project Ga0209168, IMG submission 187156) | Surface soil microbial communities from Centralia Pennsylvania, which are recovering from an underground coalmine fire - Coalmine... | ecosystem: Environmental > Terrestrial > Soil > Unclassified ... | reverse complement strand
GGCCGTTTTGGCTTGTTGATGTTTTGCGACGACGAGGCGCAATTTCGATCCCTGGACGTCGATACGTCGCTGGTCATCGGGCGCGAGCGGCCATCAGAGATCGTGGTGAACGATCCCTCCGTCTCGCGCCAGCACGCGCGCTTCGTCCGCCAGAAGGACGAGATCTGGGTGGAGGACCTGGATTCCCGCAACGGCGTCTTTTTTCGAGGCGAGCGGGTTCGCCGCGAGCGGCTCGACGTCGGCGATGCGGTGATCGTGGGTCGCGTACGGGTCGTGTTGGCGGGGACGCGCCCGCGGCCGTCGCCGGTCGAGGGCGCGGTGGCGGCGGACGGCGTCGTCCTGAGCAACGTCCGGATGAAGCGGCTCTACGTGGACGCGGCCCGAGCGGCGGCCGCGGACGTCCCCGTGCTGGTCCTCGGCGAGACGGGCGTCGGCAAGGAGCTCGTCGCCCGCGCCATCCACCGCGAATCACCACGTCGGGATCGGCCCTGGGTCGCGATCAATTGCGCCGCCATTCCGGCGGCGCTCTTGGAGAGCACCCTCTTCGGTCACGAGCGGGGTGCCTTCACGGGTGCGCACGCGAAGGGTATCGGCGTCTTCGAGCGAGCTCACGGTGGTGTACTCTTCCTCGACGAGATCGGCGACCTCGGATCGGGCGCGCAGGTGGCCCTGCTACGCGCGATCGAGACGCGACGGATCACGCGGGTCGGGTCGTCGGTGGAGGTTCCCGTCGACGTTCGGATCGTGTCGGCCACACACTGCGATCTCTCGACCATGGTCGAGGAAGGCACCTTCCGGCGCGACCTCTACTATCGGCTGAACGGCGTCGCGCTGGAGGTCCCGCCGCTCCGCGAGCGGCAAGACGAAATCGAGCCGCTCGCGCGTCAGTTCCTGACTCAGGCGAGCGCGGAGTGGCGGGTGCCCCTTCGCGAGCTCACGCCCGAGGCCGTCGAGGGCCTTCGGCGGTGCCCTTGGCCGGGCAACGTGCGGCAACTCCGCTATGCCGTCGAGCGCGCGGCGCTCCTGGCAAGGCACGACGCGATCGGCGCCGAGGACTTTCGAGACTACTTGTCGGTCGACGGCGGCACACCCTCGACGCTGGTGCCCTCTCCGCCGTTCGTCGATCTCGCCCTGCGCAGCCAGCTCCAGCGCTACGAGCGCTCCCTCATCGAAGAGGCCCTCCGACGCGGCGGCGGAAGCCGATTGGCGGCGGCCAAGCTCCTCCGGATTCCGCTCCGGACGCTCTTTCGGAAGATGCGCGCTCTCGGCGCCTTCAGTGCGGTGCCGGCCGACGACGATATGGAGCCCGGCGCATGAAGCGCCGGCTGCGGTCGGGGGAGGACTCGCCATGCCCATCCTGACGCCGGAAGAGCAGCTGGGGCTTCGCGTGGCCGGTCGCTATCGGCTCGACGCCATCCTTTCGACGGGGGGTATGGGCGTGCTCTTCGAGGCCCGCGACGAAGTTACGGGCGAGCGCGTCGCGGTCAAGATGCTAAAGCCCCCGTATTCCCTCGAGCGTGGCCGCGTCGAACGCTTTCTTCGCGAGACGCGGATCGCCTCCGAGCTCCGCCACCCCAACGTCGCGACTGTCCTCGATCTCGGCGAGGATTCGGCTTCGACACCGTACCTCGTGATGGAGCTCCTCGAGGGGCATTCCCTGGCGAAGGAGCTCGAAGCGAGAGGCACCTTGCCGTTCGCGGAGGCCGTCGCGATCTTGCTTCCGATCGCGGACGCGCTCGCCGCGGCCCATGGAAAGGGAATCGTTCATCGAGACGTCAAGCCGGGCAACATCTTCCTGTGTCGCGACCGACGGGGGGATGCGCCGGTGCGGGCCGCGACGGTGCCCAAGCTGGTCGACTTCGGAATCGCCAAGAGCGCGCGCGACGACTTCGAAACGGACACGGGCGTGGTCGTCGGCACGCCCGGCTACATGGCGCCCGAGCAGCTCTTGCACGGCGAGTGCGGTCCCTTCACCGATGTGTGGGGGGTGGGCGCCGTGCTCTATCGCTGCCTCATGGGACGACCACCCCACGCCGGCGACTCGGTCCCCGAGGCCCTCGGAAAGCTCCTGCGAGAGCCGGTCTCGCCGGTTTCGGCAGAGGGCGTCGGGAGGGCCGTGTGCGCGACGATCGACCGGGCGCTCGCGCGCGACCCCCACCGGCGCTACGCGAGCATGGCGGCCTTCGCAAGAGAGCTCGCCCTCGTCGTGTCGAGCCCGAACGCCGACGCGACCGCGGAGGCGATGCCGACGTTCGAGGCTCCCGCGCCCGGATGGCCCTCGCCTTCGCCCTCGCCGTGGCGGAGGCACGGGTTCTCGCGCGCCGCGGGGCTCGTCGGGTTCCTGAGCGCCGGTGTCCTGCTCCTCGCGAGCCGATCCGACCGACAGCGCGTAGGCTCGTCGACGGCGCCGTCGACGCGAGCGAGCGCGCCGCCCGTCCCCTCCGCGCTCGAATCCCCTCCGCCCAATCGACCCGATGCCGTCTCCACCTTTGCCTCGGCCGCGCAGGGGACGAACCCGCTCGCTCGCGTGCTCGCCGTGGCCTCCGGCGCGGCTTCCCGATCAAGCACGCCTCCGGCCGATCGGCACAACGCCGGGCGGCGCGTCCGGTCACCCGGCGAGTCGCCTCAACCCACGGAGGTTCCCGCCGGACCGGAACGGCGCTTGGCGGCGACCTCACCGCCCGAAGGCGTGGAACGTGAACCGGGCACGGGCCTCCCGGTGATCGTCCGATGGTAACCGTCTTTCGCGCAGCGCTTTGCGCCGCCCTCGTTCTCGGCGCTTGCGGGGCTTCGGCGCAAGATCGGGCGCCCTCGATCGACGACCAGGCTCGGGCGGCCTTCGTCCAGGGGCTGGACCTGCTGCGCGGTGCACAATGGGTCGACGCCGAGGCGAGCTTCCGGCGGTCTCTCGCGCTCTCGCCGCGACCGAGCGCGAGCTATGACCTCGCGTTCGTCCTCTACAAGCAGGGCCGTCTGCGCGAGAGCGCCGAAGTCCTCCAGCTTCTCCTCACGGAGCCGGCCGGGGCCTCCGACATCCGCTACCGGGACTACGCCGCCACCCTGGCGGCAGTCGTCGCGCAGGAGGTGTCGAGACAGCGCATCATCGCTACGCCGCCCGACACCGGCGCACGAGGGACGCCGCCGGCGGAGGGGTCGAAGCTCCGGGCCGTCGCGCCTTGGCTGACGCTTGGAGCCGCTGGGGCGCTCCTCGCCGGGGCGGTCGTGACCGGGTTCCTGGCCAAGCAGGCGGACGACGCCTTCGGCGCCGCATGCCCGGGGTATCAGCGCTGCGATCCGGCCCTCGTCCCCACGCGCGATCGGGCCGTCCAGCTCGGTCACGTCACCGATGCCCTTCTGATCTCGGGCGGGACGCTCGCGGTTGCGGGGATTGCGCTGCGCATCATGTTCCAGCCTGCGGCGTCGCCGGGCCGGCAGGGACCGGTCGCGTTCATCGCGGCCAGCGGCGTCTATTGAGGCTCCGCATCGCCATGCCGTCTCGCGTCAAGGACGTCGTCATCGCCGCCATTTTCTTGAAATCGGCCGTCCTGGCGGGGGCCGGCTGCAGCCAGCTTCTCCGTTCGGACGACGCCACCTTCGAAGCTCGCGACGCCGGCGTCCCCACCGCCGCCTCGCCGCTTGCGCCCTCGCTCGGCGAGCCACCACGGGAGGTTCCACCTCCCCCGACGGAGTGCGGTTTCGTCGGCGACCCCCTCTATCTCAAGGCGGCCGAGCCGCGGACCTCCGCCTGGTTCGGGATGAAGGTCGCGGTCAACGATCATCGGCTCATCGTGTCCGCGCCTCTGGAGCGCGACGCGACGCCCCACGCCGAGTCCCTCGATGCCGACGCGAGCTGCATCGATCCCGGAGCGAACATGAACGTCCTCGGCGCGGGCGCGACGCGTGTCTTCGAGCGCGCGAACGCCTGGTCGGAAGAGAAGCTCACCGTGACGGGCGGCGCGGACATCTACCCGCTGGTACCGAAAGACAGCTTCCAGTCCGGGTTGGCCACCTTGGGAAACTTCACCACGTACGGCCTGGCGGCCTCCGACGACTGGGTGGTCGTCGGCGCGGGAGGGGACTCCACCGACGGCCCCTATCAAGGTTCGGTCCGACTGTTCCGGCGTGTGGCATCGAACGGTCCCTGGTCGGAGCAGGGCACGCCCCTTCGCTCCTCGCAGCCACAGCCCGGCGAAAAGGACCTCTTCGGGGTCGCCGTGGCCCTGTCCGGAGACACGTTGGTCGTCGGGGCGCCGACCGAGAACGGCGGCGGACGGCCGAACGGCGGCGCGGTTTACGTCTACGAGCTGACGGACTCGGGCACGTCGTTCGTTCAGCGGCTGGAATCGCCCACGTCGCACGAATGGGGGTGGTTCGGGACGAGCGTCGCCATATCGAACGATTGGCTCGTCGTCGGCGCGCCCGGCGAGCAAAGCACTGGAGACGGCGGCACGTTCTTCGGCAGCGCTCACGTCTTTCGGCGCAACGGCGTCCAGCTCGACCCGGCTGGGGTGACCCTGGTTGCCCCGGACGTCGGACCGACCGCATACTTCGGCGCAGCGACCGCAATCGCCGGTGAGCGGCTCGTGGTCAGCGCCCCCGGCCTCGTTTGCCCCGACCACGGCGGGATGCTCGGCGGCTCCGTGCACCCCTTCTCGTTCGCCTCCGGCACCTGGCAACCCGAGACGTGCCTCGACGAGAGTGGAGACAGCGCCACGATGTTCTTCGGGCTGAGTCTCGCGATGACCGCCGACGCGCTGGTCGTCGGCGCGCCGGTCTCGCGGGGCTCCGCAGCGGGGTTTGCGCCGGACGTGCCGGGCGGTCCGTTCTTCGACTCGAGCGGCAGCGTCTACGCGTACCGGCTGACCGGCGGCGGCTTGCAGAGGCCGGGGTGCCGCGTCAAGGCTCCCAACCCCGACCCGTGCGACGCGTTCGGCAACTGGGTCGCGTTGGCGGACGACTACTTCGCCGTCGGCGCGCCGCTCGAGGACGGCCGGCAGGGCGGGATCGGCCCACCCGACCGGCACAATGCTCTCATGGACTCGGGCGGCGTCTACATTTACCCGCTTCGCCTGGCGGCTCCGTAGCGGACCGAGGCGGGCAGACGCGACGCTTCACGCGACGCATCACGCGACCAGAGCACGTGCACGGATCGCGTGGTCGACGAGGGCCGGCAGCGCGCGCATCCTCTCGTGGAGCCACGCTTCATAAGCGCGGCGGTGGACTGCCTCGTCGGGGAAGGGATCGTCGGCCAGCCACGACCCCGGGATGAGGTCCACGACGCGCGCGAACAGGCGCTCGTTCAGCACGGACGCGAGGTCCGCACCCGTGCTCGCGAGCGCGGACGCCCACGGCAGAAGCACGTGCTCCCGGATCGGCTCGAACGGATCGCTCGCCCCTCGCAGCGGATCGCTGGGCCCCCATCCGTGCTGGAAGTAGAGCGCCGCGCCATGATCGATGAGCCACAGCCGGCCGTGCCAAACGAGCAGGTTCGGGTTTCGCCGGGTGCGATCCACGTTGGTAAGGAACGCGTCGAGCAGCACCACGCGCGACGCGGTCGCCGCGTCCGGCGCGGGGCCGGCCGTCGGATCGAACGCGACGCTCCCCGGAAGGTAGTCGAGGCCGAGGTTGACGCCCGCGCTCGCGGCGAGCGGCTCGGCGATCTCCGGGTCGCGCTCCTGCCGCGCGAGCGCCGCGTCCAGGTCGACAAGCACGATCTCGGGGACGGACGCGCCGGCGGCCCGAGCGATCTCGCCCGCCAGCAGCTCGGCGACGAGCGCCTTGGGCCCCTGCCCCGCTCTTCGGAGCTTGACCACGTAAAGGCCGAGGTCGTCGGCTTCGACCAGGGCGGGGACCGAGCTGCCCCAGCGGAAGGGCGACACGTACCGGAGGGCGCGGACCTTGCGCATTCGCGACGCGTGAGAGTGGGATGGATCGCCGTGCGCCGCAACGTCGGGCATCCTCTCGGCATCGGCCCATGACACGAACGAGCAAGGAGGGAGGCTCATGGAACTCAGGCAACTGGGGCGGTCCGGACTGAAGGTGAGCGCGCTGTCGCTCGGGGCCATGACGTTCGGCGAATCGCAGACGTTCATGAAGGGCGTCACGTCGAGCGACGACGAGGCGCGACGCGTCTTCGACCGCGCCGTGGACGCAGGCATCAACCTGGTGGACACGGCCAACGTGTACAGCGAGGGACGCAGCGAGGCGCTCACCGGCCAGTGGCTCAAGGGAAAGCGCGATCGCACCCTCCTCGCCACCAAGTGCCGATTTCCCGTGGGGTTTGGGGTCGTCGGCAAGCCCGGCCCGCACGACTGGGGCCTGTCGCGCAAGGCGATTCTCGCCGCGTGCGAAGCGTCGCTCCGGCGCCTCGATACGGACTTCATCGACCTCTATCAGGTGCACATGCAGGACACCTCGGTCGCCATCGACGAGACGCTGCGCGCGCTCGACGACCTGGTGACCAGCGGCAAGGTCCGGTACTTCGGTTGCTCGAACTACACGGGCTACCGGTTGGTCGAGTCGCTCTGGTCGGCCGATCGCCTGCGGACCCACCGGTACGAGTCGGTCCAGCTGCAGTGGTCGCTCGCCGTGCGGTCGGCCGAGCGTGAAATCCTCCCCGCGTGCCGGGCCTTCGGTCTGGGAACGCTCGTCTGGTCGCCACTGGCCAGGGGGTTCTTGAGCGGAAAGTACCGGCGCAACCAGCCGCCCCCGCCCGGGTCGCGCCTCGAGTCCTGGCAAGACAGCTACAAGGCGTTCGACACCGACCGGATGTGGGCCTTGCTCGACGTGCTCGAGCGGGTGGCTCTGCGTCGTGAGACGACGACGGCGGCCGTCGCCCTCGCCTGGCTCCTCGCCAAGCCCGAGACATCCACGGTCCTCGTCGGCGCGCGCAGCGTCGCCCAGCTCGAAGACAACCTGCGCGCGCTCGAGACGAAGCTCTCGGCGGACGACGTCAAGGAGCTCGACGAATCGTCCAAGCCGAGTTGGGAGTACCCCTACGACTTCATCGGGCGTCAGCAGCCCTGGTAGCGCCCCGCTTGCGACGGGCGAGCGCGACGGCGCCGAGGAGGGCGAGCGCCACGTCGAGAGCCGGCCTCTCGCGCCCGGCGTGCACCACCGAGCAGCCCCCCGAAGACCCTGCCGGCGGCGCGCCGGGTATGGCCGCGTCGATGACGGGGAGCGTGCCGCTCGACGTCCCGGAGCCGCTCGACGGCTGCAGCGAGCCGCTCGACCCGCTGGTCCCGTCGCTTCCCGACGAGAAGCCGCCCCCTCCGCTCGACCCCGTCGAAGCGTCCGAGGACGGGTCCGGCGGGGGCCCGCCGCCTACCGGCTGCGCCGCCGCGCCCGCGCACCCGACCGCCGAGACAGCCAAGGCGAATGCAGCAGTCAGTGATTTCGGGCGCATGGCAGGCCTCCTTGCTTCCTCGTGCACTCCCTAAGAGTACAACCTGAGGAGCGACGCGAGGCAGGCGGCTCAGTAGCCCGCGGGGTACCTGGCGAACGCGGCGATGACGAGAGGCTCGAACTCTTCCAGGGGAAGAACGGGGTACGCGGGGTCGAACGCCGCCTGGTCCCACTCGTCCGTGAAACGCTCGGCGAGCGAATACCACGCAGCCCCGCGGTGCTTCTCGCGAAGGGCTCCGCTCTTGCCGAAGTGCTCGTAGTAGTGACGGCCCTGGAAGTCCTGGTGCGTGAGGACGACCTGGTACGCCTCGTCGGACACGTACGGGCGGAGAATCTCCGCGGCGATCGCCGGGTGATTCGGGATGGAAACGTACTTGCCGATGTCGTGGCAGAGCGCGACAAGGACCATCTCGTCCGAAGCGTCGGCGCGCTTCGCCATCGTCGCCGTCTGGAGGGCGTGATGCAGCTGACTGACGCCGAAGCCGGCGTAGAGCCCCTCGAGCCCCCGCAGCATGGCGAGGACGCGCTGCGCGACCGACGGCTGAAGGCCGAGCGTCGCCCGCCCGATCTTCAGCCAGTCGTCGCGCGAGCTCGCGTCCATGCGCGTGAACGACGCTCGATCCTCCACGAGGGCCATGGGGGCCCAGCGTAGACCAATGGACGCGAACGCGCCCGCTGCTACTTGCCGCCGTCGCCGGTCGTCGTCGCCGCCCCCGCGGCCGTGCAGTACTGGAGCGCGCCGTTGTTGTTCGGGTTCGCCATGGTCGACGCCACGGCGCACGCCTGGATCGTGATCGACGGGCCGCCGCCTCCCATGGTTCCACCGGCTCCTCCGGCCGTACCCGCACCCCCCGCGGCGCCCGGGGCTCCCGGGCCGCCGGCGCCCGGGAATCCGGCGCCTCCCGCGCCGGGGAACCCGGGCCCGCCCGCCCCCCCCATCATCGCGGGCGCGGTGCACGTCTGCAGGACGCACTTCTTGAGGTCCCCCGCGTCGCTGTTCGCGCCGCACTCGCTGTCGGCACGGCAAACCTGGATGGTGCCCATGCCGCAGGACGTCTGGCACGACGTCGGACCGGCGACGCCGACCCCGACGACGGTCATGCAGCACACGAGCGGCGCGCCGCCATCGCCGGTCGCGCAGTCGGCCGACTCGTTGCATTTCATCGACGTGCCCGTGCAGGTCGCGCCGTTGTAGGCGTTGCAAGTCGCCGTCTTCCCCGCGTCGCCGTTCGTTTGGCAGCAGTACGACGAGCTCGTGCTGCACGACGTTTCGCCGCACGAGACCATACCGGGGTCCGAGCACTGCAGACCGCCGTCGACCGACATGCACGCGGGGGGGCCGCTGCTGCCGCCCTCGCCCGTTCCCCCTTCGCCGGAGCCGGTGCTGCTGCCGGTGGTCGTCCCGGAGGTGCCGCCGCCGTCGTCGCCGGGCGCGCTCGAGCCGGTCGTCGAGCCGCTGTTCGTGTTGCTCCCGGTGGAAGCGGAATTGCCGGAGCCGCTGATCGATCCGCTGCCGCCCGTGGCCGTACCGGTGGAGGTGCCCTTGTTGGGGCTCGGTGAGTTGCCCCCACTGCAGTGGACAAGTGCAAGTGTTGACGAGGCCGCCAGCGGCAGAACCCACGTCACCCAAGCGAGTGTGCGCTTCATTTCGAAGACCTCCTCCGCGTCTCTTGCCCGCGCCCTCGCGCGGCAAATCCCCGTTTCGCGCGCACTCTATGGCTCGCGCTCAGGTCGCGTGAGTCTCAAAGGGGCATCCCAAGTCGGCGGAAGTGCCGGCTTTTTACCGCAAGAACAGCATTTGCCGTTCGCCAGCGGGTGCGTCGAGCCTGGTACGTCGTCGGGTCTGCGGACTATTCTGCCGCGTCCGGGGCGCCGCCGTCGGTCGCCTCGGCTGCCGCGTCGCCGGTTGGCGGGGAACCCGCGTCCCCACCCGCGTCGCCGGCCCCCCCCGGGGGCATCCCCGCTCCGTAGCCGCGACAGTCGGCCGACAGGGTCGCGAACGTGAGACCGGTCGTGCATATGTTGTTGGCGTAGGGGTCGCAGTACGGCGCAGCGCTCGGGCAGTCGTCGTCGCTCGAGCACGCCCCACCCAACATCGCGCGAACGGCGCAGTTGCCGTTCACGCAGCGGTCCGCGCTCACGCAGGGTACCATCGCGCTGCACGCCTCCCCCGGCTGCGCGGCGGGCGAACATTTCGCGACGGGGCCGCCGTCGGGGACCGTGCAATACGTGTCCGTCGCGCACTTCGACCCCGGATCCGCGCACGGATCGCCGGCGTTCTTGTTCGCGACGTCCGCGCAGACGAGGACGCTCGAGCCGGGCGTTGCCTGGGCGCACACACGCGAGCTCGCGCAGTCGTAGTCGGTCGTGCAGGTTCCGAGCTTGTCGACGTTGCCCGAGAACACGCGCTCGCACTTGTCTTCGATCGAGCCGCTGCCCTGAAGCTGCGCGAACGGAATGGCCATGTGCCCGCCGCCGTACGCGCCGTTGAGCGCGTCGATGCACGCCTGCGCGTTGTCGGGGGTGTACTTGCGCGAGCCCGACGCGGTGGCCGCGGAGGCGGCCATGTTGCACGCGTCGGTTCGGACCATCTGGCACTGCGTTACGTCTGCCGCGCAAACGGCTGCGATCTGGCACTCGGCCTTCGCCTTGGCATTGCAGAAGGTGGCCACGTCCGGGTACGGCGACGAGGGGGCGCTCGCGGTGCAGGCCCAGAGCGCGGTCGCCACGGCGGCGGAGGAAAGACCGATCAAAGTACGGAAGGAAAAACATCGCATGATGCGGGAAGACTACGTCGCTCGCCCCTGCGAGCGCAATTTTGGAGCACCGGCGTTGCCCGGGTTCACCAATATGCTATTGTCTTCCTTCAATCCCAGTGCGTCCTTTGACGACGCAGGTCTTGGGGGGAGATCCTCTCGCCCCGACCCCCCCCATGTCGAAAAACGGTCACGCGCTCAAGCCGACGCGTAAAGAAGTCACCGAGATCACGCGACGGAAGCTGATCGACGGCGCGATCGAGATCCTCCGGCGCGAAGGCGTTGCGGCCGCCACGACGGGTCGAATCGCCGCCGCGGCGGGGCTCAAGCAGCCGAGCTTCTACGTCCACTTCAAGGACCGCGACGAGATCATCGGGGCCGCTGCGGCCGAGATCGGCCAGAGAATGCTCGACCGCCTCCAGCGGCAAATCACCCGGTACGACCCGGCCCACGCCCGGGCGTCGTTGCGGCAGGCGTGCAACGCGATGTTCGGCGCCTTCCTTGCCGAGCCGGAGCTCACGCGCATCTTCCTCCGGCACCGAAACGACGACGAGACGGTGCTCGGTCGCGTGTTCGGCCGCTTCGTTCAGGGTGCGCGCGCGCAGCTCCGCGACGCCATTCTCGCCTCCCCCAGGCGCGTCGCCCGGGTCTCGCCGCAGACCGCCGACGCATCCGTCGAGGTCGTGGTCGCCGCCCTGCTCGGGTTGCTCGAGGGCCTCGTTTACGGGCGGGTGGACGACATCGACGTCGCCGCCGACGTCATGACCCGCATGACCGCCGGCGTGTTGCGACCCCTCTTGGCCGCCCCGGCCGCCGCGCCTTACGAGAGGGTCTCTGCGGCCGCCCGAAGCGTCGAGCGAGCAACGAAAGGAGCCAGGTAATGGACCGCCGCCCGGGCCTGCGCATCGACCGACTCACGGGGGCCTCGCTCTGGGCGTTGACGCGGCTGGGCGGGTCCGCCCTGGCCGCGCGCCTCGGCCTCGGGCGCCCCCTCGAGAAGGTCGTTTACGAGGGCGTGCGCGTAGGCGCCCATGCGATCCGGGCCGGCCGGGAGGCCGCGAACGGCGCCCCTTCCGGCGACGCGCGGCGGCTCTCGTCGGCGAAGACCCCCGCCCTCTTCGATCTGGCGCCGACCGAGGAGCAAGCGCTCGTCGTCGACGCGATGCGCCGGTTCGCCGACGAGGTGCTGCGCCCGGCGGCCCGCGCGGCGGACGACCAGGCGAGCCCTCCGGAGGCGGTCCTCGCGCAGGGGCACGCGCTCGGCCTGGCCGCGCTCGCCGTCCCCGAGGCCCTCGGGGGCGCCGCCGGCGAGCGATCGTCGGTCACCAACGTTCTCATCGCCGAGGAGTTGGCGCGCGGGGACATGGGGTTGGCGACCGCGTTGCTCGCGCCCGTCGCGGTGGTGTCGGCCATCGTCGCGTGGGGTACGGCGCACCAGCAGGCGCGCCTCCTCCCCGCCTTCGTCGGGGACGCGCTCTACCCGGCCGCGCTGGCGCTCCTCGAGCCGCAGCCCCTCTTCGACCCCCTCCGCCTTCGCGCCGGTGCGGCTCGGTCCGCAGACGGTGGTTGGGCGCTCTGGGGCGAGAAGGCCCTCGTTCCCCTCGCGTCGATGGCGCGGACCTTCCTCGTCGCCGCGGACGTGCGCGGGCTGGGCGCGCGGCTCTTCGTCGTCGATCGCGACGCGCCCGGTCTGTCGATCCAGCCGGAGCCTTCGATGGGCCTTCGCGGCGCGGCGTTGGGCCGGCTGAGCCTCAAGGACGTTCGCGTGAGCGACGACGACGTGCTGGGGGGGACGGGCACGCAGACCGATTTCGATTTCGGGCAGCTCGTCGACCGCTGTCGAATCGCGTGGGGCGCCATGGCCGTCGGCGCCGCAAAGGCGGTCCTCGACTACGTCATCCCGTATTGCAACGAACGGGTCGCCTTCGGCGAGCCCATCTCCAACAAGCAATCGGTAGCTTTCTTGATCGCGGACATCGCGATCGAACTCGAGGGCATGCGGTTGCTCGTGCTTCGCGCCGCGAGCCGCTCGGACCTCGGGCACGACGTCGGTCGCGAGGCGGCGATCGCCCGTCTGCAGTGCGCGAACAAGGGGATGAAGATCGGGTCGGACGGGGTCCAGCTCCTCGGCGGACACGGCTTCGTCAAGGAGCACCCGGTCGAACGGTGGTACCGCGACCTTCGCGCGATCGGCGTCGTCGAAGGCGCCCTCATGGCCTGAGTGGGCCGCCTGCGAGAACACTGAGATGATTCACCTCGACGTCCCGAAGAAGCTCAAGCCGCTCCTAGAACAAGCGCACGCCGTCGGGCGGTTCGCGCTGCGCCCCATCTCCCGCAAGTACGACCTCGCCGAGCACACGTACCCGAAAGAGCTCGACATGCTCGCGGCGATGATCAACGGAGCGAACGACGCCGGCGCCGGGGCCTCGGCCAGCCAGCTGTCGCGAGAGGACAAGGCGCCGGACAACGGTGAGCCGAAGAAGAACAAGAACGGGGGCAACCTGGCCACCGTGCTCGGCATGATGGAGCTCTGCTGGGGAGACGTTGGTCTGGCCCTCACAATTCCGCGCCAGGGCCTCGGCAATGCAGCCTTGAGCGCGGTCGGAACGCCGGAGCAGAAGGAGGAGTTCGGCAAGCGCTGGATCTCGATGGCCATCAGCGAGCCCGGAGCCGGTTCCGACTCGGCGGCGATCCGGACCCACGCGCGTCTCGACGGCGACGAGTGGGTCATCAACGGCGAGAAGATTTTCGTCACCGCAGGCGAGCGCTCGGAGGCGGTCGTCGTGTGGGCGACGCTCGACCCGTCGCTCGGACGGGCCGCCATCAAGTCGTTCCTCGTCCCCAAGGGGACGCCCGGGATGCGGGTCGTTCGCCTCGACCACAAGCTCGGGATCCGCGCGTCCGACACGGCGACCATCGCGTTCGAAGACTGCCGCGTACCCAAGGGCAACATCCTCGGGAGCGCCGAGATCGACACGGGGAAGTCGTTCGCCGGCGTGATGAAGACGTTCGACAACACACGGCCCGTGGTCGCGGCCATGGCTTGCGGCGTCGCGCGGGCCGCCCTCGAGCGGGCCCGCGAGATCCTGGCGCGGGCGCGACCGGCGAGCGCCGACGGTCGTTCTCCGTGGCTGGGATCGCACGTCGAGACGGAGCTCGCGCGCATGGAGGCGGAGCTCGACGTGGCGCGCTTGCTGACGCTCAAGGCGGCGTGGATGGCCGACAACCGAATTCCGAACTCGCTCGAGGCCTCGATGGCGAAGGCGAAGGCGGGACGGACCGTGACCGAGCTCACCCTCCGCTGCGTCGAGCTTTGCGGCGCGGCCGGATACGACGAGACGGAGCTCCTCGAGAAGTGGGCGCGCGACGCGAAGATCCTCGACATCTTCGAGGGCACTCAGCAGATTCAGATGCTCGTCGTCGCGCGACGCGTGCTCGGCAAGACGAGCGCCGAGCTTCGCTGAATGAGCGGGACCCACACCATCCCGGCGCCACCCGGCGGCTTCGTCGGCCGCGCGATCTATCGCGTTCGGCCGCGCGAGAAGCGCGCCTTTTCGACCGTGCTCGACGCCCAGCGCGTGGTGGGCGGTTCGAGCCGCCCCTTCAGCGAGGTGTCGTTCACGAGCGAGGACGGGGACGTCGTCCTGGCGATGGACAACCCAGTCGCCGAGGGTCGCATGCGGGAGGAGTTCCGGTTCGGCCGGGAGGGCGACGGCCTCGTCTCCCGCCGGCTGTCGCGCGAGGTGTTCGACGGGTCGGGGCGCGCGGTTCGCACGGAGATCGTGCCCGACTTCCGGCACGATGCGCTCGGCCTCCCCCGCGCCACGTACCCCGAAGTCGCGCTCCCGTTCATCCTCGGGTGGATGCCCCACGACTCCGCGCGACGCAGCGTGTATGCATGGATCAACGATCGCTTCATCGCCAAGGTCTACGTCGAGGTCACCGCGCGCACGTCGTTGTCGATCGCCGGAAAGACGCATGACGTCGTCGAGACAGTCATGTACCCGGACCTCAACGACTGGGTGCCGCTCGGCGCGATGATCACCCGTCTCGCGAAGCCGTTCCTGCCAAAATACCACATGTGGTACGAGCGGCGGGCCCCCCACGCCCTCGTGCGCTTCGAAGGACCGTACGGTCCGCCGGGCGCACCCGAGGTGGTCCTCGAAGCGTCCACCATGAATGCGTGACGAGTGAGCGGATCAAGAAGCTAGACTGGGTTCAATGGGCTCACGCTCTTGGCTCGCGCTGGCGTGCTGGCTCTCGGGCTGCGGCAGCGCGTTCACCGCCGCGTCGGGAGGGCCGGACGCGTCCAACGACTCCGTCGCGCCCGTCGACGCTTCGGTCGCGAAGGACGTCGGCCTCGCAGAGACCACGATCGAGGCGTCGCCGCCCCCGATGGAGAGCGGCAGCGCCGACGCCGGGGCCCACTTCTGCGCGGGGCGTTCGGAGCTCTTCTGCGCCGATTTCGACGAGGGGCAGAGCGCGACGATGGTCGTCAGCTCCGGCCCGTGGATGACGTTCTCGCAGCTCGGAGGGCAGTTCGGACTGGCGACGAGCCAGGACGTCCCCTCGCCGCCGAACGCGCTGACGGTTAGCGGCGGCAACAACGCCGACGTTCTGGTCACCCGAACGTTGGCGAATCCGGCCACCGCCCGCCCGTTTCGC
>Ga0209168_10002092_pt1 | contig 14828 bp, 8 predicted proteins | sample Coa_R1_FD_187156 | JGI IMG/M metagenome (GOLD analysis project Ga0209168, IMG submission 187156) | Surface soil microbial communities from Centralia Pennsylvania, which are recovering from an underground coalmine fire - Coalmine... | ecosystem: Environmental > Terrestrial > Soil > Unclassified ... | reverse complement strand
TTCTTCCCGGCGAAATCAATTATCGCGCAAACATTTACGCGATGAAAACGCTCGGCGTCGACCGCATTCTCTCCGTCAGCGCCGTCGGTTCTTTGCGCGAGGATTTGCATCCACTCGAATTCCTGATTCCCGATCAGTTTTTCGACCGCACGCGCGGCCGTATCGCCACTTTTTTCGGCGATGGGATTGTGGCGCATGTCGGGTTCGATAAACCCACCTGTGGACACCTGGCAAAGGCGCTTGCCGAATCGTGCGGTCGCGCCGCCGTGAAGGTGCACGCGAAAGGGACGTACGTTTGCATGGAAGGCCCGCAGTTTTCCACGCTGGCGGAATCGCATTTCTATCGCCAATCGCACTTCGACGTGATTGGCATGACAAATCTAACGGAAGCCAAGCTCGCGCGCGAGGCGGAGATTTGCTACGCCACTGTAGCGATGATCACCGACTACGATTGCTGGCATCCTGAACATGATTCGGTTTCCGTTCCGGACATCATCGCCAATCTCAACAAAAACGCCGCGAACGTTCAGCGCGTGATTCGTGAGACCGTCCGCGCTCTGCCCGACGCGCGTGATTGCAAATGCGGCTCAGCTCTCGCGCATGCGATCTTGACCGACCGCAAGCTGATTCCTGCGGCGACCGCGCGCCGACTCGCGGCGATTATCGGTAAATATATTTCCTGAACACGAGAGGAATTCCCAATGTCGTTACTTGTTGTGGGTTCTGTTGCGTTCGATGCCATCGAAACGCCGTTCGGCCGAACGGAGCGAACCATCGGCGGTGCCGCCACGTATTTCGCGCTCGCCGCGGGTTTGCTCTCGCCAGTGCGCCTGGTCGGTGTCGTCGGCGAAGACTTCGCCGCGAAAGACGAAGCTGTATTCCACGGAAGAAAAGTTGATCTTGCAGGTTTGGAGCGCGCCCCCGGAAAAAGCTTTTTCTGGGCTGGGCGCTACAGCAGCGATTTGCGCACCCGCGAAACTCTGCAGACGGACTTGAATGTCTTCGCTTCTTTTCAGCCAAAATTGCCGGAGGCGTACCGCGATTCCTCGTTCGTTTTCCTGGGCAATATCGACCCACAGCTCCAGCGAAACGTTCTGAAGCAAATGCGTCGCCGGCCAAAGCTTGTCGCGCTCGACACAATGAATTACTGGATCTCCGGCACGCGCGCGGAACTCGAAAAAACTTTGAAATTAATCGACGCGCTGCTCATCAACGACGAAGAGGCGTGTCAGCTTGCAGGAGAAAGCAACCTGCTGCGCGCCGCGCGGCGCGTATTGCGCATGGGGCCGAAAGCTCTCGTCATCAAGCGTGGGGAATACGGCTCGATGATGTTTCATCGCGATTCGATTGTCGCCGTTCCGGCCTATCCGCTCGAAGAAGTTCACGACCCCACGGGCGCCGGCGACAGCTTCGCGGGAGGCTTCATGGGCTATCTTGCGAGCCACACACAGGCCAATCACGTTTCGCTGCGTCGCGCGATGGTGTACGGCTCGGTGCTCGGAAGCTTCGCGGTGGAGAAGCTGGGCGTCGAGCGCCTGCGAACGGTCAAACGCCGCGAAGTCGAATCGCGCGCGCGTGAGCTCGTGCGCATGATGCACATAAAACTCTAGCGTGCAAAAGCGAATTTCCTTTTCAACAGGGCGGAGCGGAGTAGAATCGGCGCACAAGCGGCGGCGTGATGGCGATTGACTTAACATATACGATTGCAGGAAAGCTTTTGTTGGCGGCGGCGCTCGGCGGCGTTGTGGGCTTTGAGCGCGAGCTGCGCCGCAAAGCGGCCGGGCTGCGCACCAGCATGCTGATCTGCATGGGCTCGTGCTTCTTCATGATTATTTCCTACGTCGCCGCAGTCCATCCGGAAGACGATCACACGCGCATCGCGGCGCAAATTATCGCCGGAATCGGATTCCTGGGAGCGGGCGTGATTCTGCGCGAGCGCGGCAACGTGGTTGGGCTCACCACGGCCGCCACCGTTTGGGCGACCGCAGCCGTTGGAATGGGTGTGGGCACGGGCATGTACGTCACGTCGATCTTCGCCACGGGACTAATCCTGCTTTCGCTGACCACGCTCGGATGGGCCGAAGCGCGTCTGGGAATTAAAACTCGTCTTACCACATTTCGATTGACGGCGACCAATGGCGATGCCGTGATGAAGCGCGCGCGCGAGATTTTCCAGGACATGAAAGTTCCGATTCAACACTCCGAATTGCGCCGCGCGGGTGAAGAATCGGTAATGGAGTTCGACGCAGACGTCAGTTTGCCGCAGGAACACGAACTGCTGCGGCGATTAAGCTTGCTGCCTGCGCGCTGCGAAATGGTCCCCGTGGAGTTCCAACGCGACAGCTAGGGTCTTGTTACCGGCAAAGGTGACACATGGCTGCGTCAGGGCACGGTTTTAACCGTGCCGACCAATTCTCGTAAGAAAAAGGGCTTCAGCCCCTGAGGTAGGCTGCGCCACGAAGCCCATGAGGCTCGAATCTAGGGAACGCAACACTAGAATCCGCACCTTCGATGGGATGCCGAAAGTCTCATTTCTTTGAGTTCGAATGCCAGTGAACTAATCGGACGCGCCGCGCATTCGTTCGCTGGACTCGCCTTCGGAAGTTTTCTATGCTCGGTGCCGGCAAATGCCCCCTGTCGTCAAGCCGCCGCCGCTCGAACGCGGAAATACCGTGCGAGTCGTTGCGCCCGCCAGTCCTGTTGAAGAAGCGGCGCTGCGCAAGGGCTGCGATGAATTGGAACGTCTGGGCTACGAAGCGCGATGGGATCCGCGTGTGTTGGCGCGACAGGGATATTTTGCCGGCGGCGCGGAAGAACGCCTCGCGAAATTATCGCGTGCGCTGGAGGAAAACGCATCACGCGCCGTGATTTGCGCGCGCGGCGGATACGGTTCCGGATATTTGCTCGATCGCTTGGATGCCCGCGCCCTGAAATCTCCAAAGGCGCTGCTCGGATACAGCGACATCACGCTGTTGCAGCTTTTTTTGTGGCGCAAGAAACGCTGGTTGACTTTTTACGGACCCATGGTCGCCTCCGGTTTTGACAAAGGCGCCGATGTTGCCGGCGGCTACGATTCGGAATCGTTTCAGCAGGCGCTCACGCAGACGAGCCACGCGTGGAAAATTGATCTCCGTGGTGAAACTCTTTTCTTTGGGCAAGCCGAGGGCACTCTCACGGGCGGATGTCTCACGCTCGTCGAAGCCACGCTCGGCACGCCGTGGGAAATTCAAACCAGCGGCACGATTTTGCTTCTCGAAGATCGCGGAATGAAGCCGTATCAAATAGATCGCACGTTGATACACTTGCGGCAGGCCGGAAAACTCAAGGGCGTGCGCGGCATGGTTTTGGGAGAATTTCCAGAATGCGAAGTACAGCCGGGAAACACATCGGTGCGTGATGTATTTGAAAGAATCATCGAACCGCTGAAAATTCCTGTCGTATGGGGAGCGCCCGTCGGCCACACGTCGCGCGCGATGCTCACGATTCCGCTTGGAATCAAGGTCCGTGTGGTTGCTCATGGCAGCGGACGCCTGGATTTTCTCGAACCCGCATGCGCTAATCCTCAGCATCACGAAATCAAGCGAGGAGACAAGTCACGACGCTCCTGAAACAAACTCTCCGCCACATTCATCTGCTCGGCATCGGCGGCGCGGCAATGGCTCCGGTGGCGGGCATGTTGAAGGAGCGCGGCTACACAGTCACGGGCTCCGACACGGGTGTGTATCCGCCCGCGTCCACGCTGCTTGCCGCACTCGGAATTCCCTGGAACGAAGGTTTTCGCGCTGAGAATTTGAAACCAACTCCGGATTTGATTGTTGTCGGCAACGCAATCTCCCGTGGCAATCCTGAACTCGAGGCCGCGCTCGATGAAAAGATTCCGTACTGGTCGATGCCGCAGACACTCGAAGAACTGTTTTTGCCGGGCCACACCTCAATCGTGATTGCCGGAACGCACGGCAAAACCACCACCACCGCGATGCTTTCATGGATTTTCCACGTCGCAAACCGCCATCCGGATTTTCTTGTTGGCGGAGTGGTCCCGAATTTCGGCGACAAAAGTTATGGACTCGGCGGCGGCGATGAATTCATTATCGAAGGCGATGAATACGATTCGGCATATTTCGATAAAGCTCCCAAGTTTCTGCATTATCATCCCGACGAATTGATTCTGACTTCGCTCGAATTCGATCACGCGGACATCTACCCCGATTTGGCCGCGATCGAATTGCAATTCCGGCGGCTTGTGAATCTGGTGCCGCGCCGTGGCAGAATTCTTGTCTGGGGTGAAGCGCCGAACCTGGTGGCCTGCACGTCGAAGGCATTCTGCACCGTCGAAAAATACGGACTCACGCCGGAGATGGACTGGTACGCGGGCGATATTGAATGGCGCGAGGGCATGACGCATTTCCGCGTGGCCTATCACGGCGAGGAAGTGGCGCGCATTCGTATGCCCCTCGCGGGCCGTCACAATGTGATGAACGCGCTGGCGTGCGTCGCAATGTCGTTCACGCGCGGCATCGAATGCGAAGCGATTGAAGTCGCGCTCGCAAAATTTCAGGGCGTGCGTCGCCGCATGGACATTAAAGGCGAAGTCGGCGGCGTGCTGATCGTTGAGGATTTTGCGCATCATCCCACCGCCATTCGCGCGACGATTGAAGCCGCGCGTTCGCGCTGGCCCCAACGCAAACTCTGGGTCGCTTTCGAGCCGCGCTCAAACACTATGCGCCGCCGCATTTTTCAAGACGATCTTGCCTCGGCGCTTGCCATGGCCGATGGCGCCGTCCTCGGTGCGGTAAATCGCGCACAGCTTTTATCTGACGAGGAACGTCTCGATCCTGAACATGTGACGGCGGCGATTCGCAGACTCGGCAAACCCGCGCGCGCCTTTGCGTCGGCAAGCGAAATCGCCGACTTTTTTGCGTCGCAGCTTATTCCGGGCGACGTTGTGCTCGTCATGTCGAATGGCAGCTTCGACGGCTTGTGCGGCCGCCTGTTGGAAAATCTGGGGAAGGGAACAGTAGCGCGGAAATCGTGAGAACTTCCCACAGACAAACATCAAGGTGGCTTCTGCCAGTCATGCTCGTGATGTTTTTCCTGCCGCCGAATGCCGCCGCAACAATTCGATATACGATTTCGCTCGCGCATCCGGAACAGCACAGTTTTCACGTCACCATTGAAGTGCCCAACGCTGGCCGCGAACTCATCGTCGCAATGCCCGCCTGGAATGCGACCTACGATATTCGTGATTTCGCGTTTCGTGTCACCGACGTGCGCGCTCAGCTTACGGCAACAAATGTAAACTCTCCACTGCGCGTCGTGAAACTCGACAAGCAAACGTGGCGTATCACGGCTCCGAATGACGATTCGCACGTGCGTTTGGGCTCCGTCACAATTCAGTACGAGGATTACTGGGATGAGCCAGGGCCGTTCAGCTCCCAACTTAATTCTCACCACGCATTTCTGAATCTCGCCGAAGTGTTTTTCTACGTTCCGTCGCGTCGCGCGGAAGAAACTGAAGTTCAATATTCCGATGTGCCACAGAACTGGCGCGTCGCGGAAGAATTACCGGCAGGGAAGTCCGCGGAGACTTTCGTCGCGCCAAGTTATGACGCCCTCGTCGACGCGCCCGCGGAAATCGGCGCATTTCGCGATTTCCGATTCGATGCCAACGGTGCGCATTTTCGCATTGTCGTTGACGGTAAGGATTGGGATCAGCAAAAGCTTGACGACACATTGCGCAAGATAGTTTCTTATGAGGCAGGAATGATGCGCGATGTGCCCTTCCGCGAGTACATGTTCATTTTTCATTTTGGCCCTTACGCTGAAACGGGCGGCGGCGGAATGGAGCACGCGAATTGCACAGCCATCGCTGTGCCTTCGGGTGAGATGACTGCAAGCGTCGCGGCGCACGAGTTTTTTCACCTGTGGAACGTAAAACGCATTCGCCCGCAAACTCTCGAGCCCGTGGACTTCACCAAGGAGATGTGGACGCGCGCACTGTGGTTTGCCGAAGGCGTTACCAGCACGTACGCGGCTTACACCATGGTGCGCACAGGTCTGTGGAGCCGCGATCAGTTCTACGATGATCTCGCGCAACAGTTCGCTGCGCTCGATGCGCGTCCCGCGCATCACTGGCAAAGCGCCGAGGAATCCAGCCTCGATACCTGGCTCGACAAATACGATTACTACGATCGCCCCGAAGTCAGCATTTCGTACTACAACAAAGGTCAGATCCTCGGCGTCTTGCTCGATCTCGAAATTCGCGACGCAACGGACAACCACAAATCCCTCGACGACGTTTTGCGCGCCATGGATGACGACTACGCGCATCGCAATCGTTTCTACGACGACAGCGCGGGTGTCGAACAGGAAGCAGAGAAAGTGTCAGGCCGAAGCCTGAAGGATTTTTTTGCGAAATACGTCGCGGGCACAGACGACATACCGTATGACGATTTTCTTCACATTGCCGGTCTCACGGCCACAAAACAGCAGCAGACGATTGCCGATTTTGGATTTGAAGTGTCGCGTGCTCGCACTGGACCACTTCAAGTCGCCGACGTCACTTCTGGCAGCGAAGCGCAGCAGGCGGGCTTGCAAGCAGGCGACGTACTGCTGAAACTCGATGGCCAGCCGTTTCCGCGATTCGCGCAGCGATGGCTTTTGTCGCACGCTCCGGGCGACAAAGTAAAATTGCAAATCGAACGCAACGCGAGCCAGCGCGAGATTTCATTAACTCTGGGCAGACAGACAGTCGAAAGCTATTCGATTTCCGAAATCCCCGCGCCGACCCCGAAACAAAAACGGATTCGCGACGGGATTTTGAACGGCACGACCGATTAGCGCCATGCACATACTCGCAATCGCCGGAAAGCATCAAAGCCGCCATCTGCGTGCGCAATGATTCGCACCCTTATTGCCATGGCGTTTCTCGGACTCTATGTAGTTTTCGTCGGCCTGCCGGTCATCGGATACTCCCTGCTCACCCATACAAGCGATTTTCTTTTTCGCGCGGGCAAATGGGGCATTGGCGTTTCCATGCGGCTCGCCGGAGTGCGCGTGCGAACCGAAGGACTCGAGAATATTCCTGCGGGCGTATGCATATTCGCGGCGAATCACGTCAGCAATCTTGATCCTCCCGCAGCCCTGATCGGCATTCCACGAAGAGTTTCATTTTTAGCTAAGCGCGAAGTTTTCCACGTACCCATCGTGAAGACGGCGCTGCGCTTGGGAAAAATTGTCGCGGTCGACCGCAGCGACCGCGAATCCGCCGTCGCCAGCATCGACCAAGCCGTTCAGTATCTCAACGAGGGAATTTCGTTCGTGGTTTTCCCCGAGGGCACGCGCAGCAAGGACGGACAGTTGAAGCCCTTCAAGAGGGGAACATTCGTGATGGCGATTCAGGGACGCGTTCCGGTCGTCCCTGTATCAATACTCGGCAGCCGCGAGCGTATGCCCAAGGGAACGCTCGCAACGGTGCCCGGCGAAATTCTGATTCGTTTCGCCCCGCCGGTGGATAGCACGGCGTACACGATGGAGCAGCGCGAGATATTATTAGCGCGCGTACAGACAGCAGTCGCGGCCGGACTCAGTGCTCCACGCTAATTGCAAATGTAGCATCGCTGGATGTGGATCGGAATTTGATCTCCATGAATTCGGGAGAATTATTGAGTGGCACGGTTCTCGAAATTTTCGAGACGAGATTTGCTGAAAGCCATAGGGACCGCGGCCGCGTGCGCCCCTCTTAGTCCGCGCGGCACGTTTGCACAGACGCCGCCCTCCGTTAAGTTCATCGACATCGTAGAATCCGCCGGAATCGATTTTCGTCACGATAACGCAGCATCCTCCGAAAAATATTTGATCGAAACCATGGGCTCAGGTTGCGGTTGGATCGATTACGACCAGGATGGACTGCTCGATCTATATTTGGCGAACGGCGCCGCGACGCGGCTTTACACACCCGCGCATCCAGTGCGCAGCGCGCTCTATCGCAACAACGGTGACGGAACATTCACCGACGTCACGGCGAAAGCCGGAGTGGGCGCGGAAGGCTTGTTCGGCATGGGCGTCACCGTCGGCGACTACGACAACGACGGATATCCGGATTTGCTCGTCCTCGGATACGGACGCTGCATTCTTTACCACAACAACGGGAATGGCACGTTTACAGACGTCACTTCTCGCGCCGGAGTGGAAAATGCAGGCCGCTGGGCATCCAGCGCCGCGTGGTTTGACTATGACAATGACGGCCGTCTCGACTTGGTGATTGCGAATTACATTGACTGGTCGCCCGACCGCAATTTCTGGTGCGGTGACCACGGTCCCGGAATGCGCAGTTACTGCCATCCGGACGATTACAATGGCGAAGCACCCACGCTCTTCCACAATAACGGCGACGGGACGTTTACCGATGTCAGCAAACAATCCGGAGTTGGACTGAAACCTGGCAACGGTCTGGGTGTCGTCACTTTCGATTATGACAATGACGGCTGGCAGGACATTTTCATCGCCAACGATTCCATGGCCAATTTCCTGTTTCACAACAACCGCGACGGTACATTCCGCGAAGTAGGATATTCGGCGGGCGTTGCCGTCAGCGCTGACGGCTTGCCGGAAGCCGGTATGGGAACCGATGCGGCGGACACGACAGGTAAAGGCCGCATGGACCTGATTGTCACCCACCTCGACAGTCAACTCGCGCGGCTCTATCAAAATATGGGCGACGGGACTTTCGACGACGCGACGCTGCGCAGCGGTCTTGGTTATGCCACTTTCCACATGAGCGGATTCGGCGCGCGGTTCATGGATTATGACAACGACGGCGCGCCGGATATTTTCATGGCCAACGGGCACGTCCTCGATAACATTAATCGTTATAACGCCGGCGTTCACTACGCTGAGCCGAAACTCATGTTCCGCAATCTCGGACATGGCGCTTTCCAGAACGTGAGCGAAACGCTTGGCCGCGATTTTCAACTTCCACGAGTCAGTCGCGGCGCCGCGGTCGGCGATTTCGACAATGACGGTGACTTGGATATTTTGGTGAACAACAATGGCGAGCGTCCGCAATTGCTTCGAAACGATGACGGCAACGCAAATCACTGGCTGGAAATTCTTCTCATTGGCACGCGCTCAAATCGCGACGGAGTGGGCGCGCGCGTCAAACTTTCCGCGGGCGATCTTGTTTTCTGCGAGCAGCGAAAGGGAGGAATGAGTTACCAATCGGCGCAGGATCCGCGGCTTCATTTTGGCCTCGGGAAATATTCGACCGTGGACGCTGTCGAGATTCTTTGGCCAAGCGGCGCCGTTACGAAGTTGGCAAAAATCCAAGCTGACCGAATCATCGCCGTCGAGGAAGGGAAGGGTCTAGTCGAACGAAAATTTCCGCGAGTAGCCCCGCGCTGATATTAAGGTTGCTGCGGCCTTCGTCCCGATGAGACGTAACCGGCTTTGTGGCCGGGCGAGTCCGATTTATATTTTGCCGCTTGTTGCTGATTCAACGCGGCGAGCGCCGCCAACATGCGTTTTGCTGCTTCCGCATCGCCTTTACGCCGATAGGCAATTGCCAGATGCGAGTAAACCGAAGTGTCAGCTGGCGCAAGTTTCCGCGCCGTCTCCAAGTGCGCAATCGCATCCTCAACGCGGCCTGCCGTCAAATACAGTTCGCCGAGTGCAGCCTGCGACACAGCATAGTTCGGCCGCTCGGCCACAGATTTTTCCAGCGCTGTTCGCGCCTCTTCAAATTCCGGTTGTCCCGGACTGACTCCGGACTGCACCACCGCCTTTCCGAAGATCGTCAGCAGAAGATAGTTGTCGTGACCTTCTTTTATTCCTTCACGCGCAATCCGAATCGCCTCCGGCATATTTCCTTCCAGTAGCGCCTTCTGCCCTGCGGCCATATAAGAGATATCGCTTCCGGGAGAAAGTTTACTGGCAAGATCGAAGTCCGCCGTTGCCGGATCGGGTTGATTCTCAAACGAAAAAAACACTCCGCGCTCGTAATGCAATCGCGATGAATTGGGAAGATGTTGCAGCCCGATGTTCAAGACGTCGAGTCCGAGGTCGTAAGACTGACGATCCATGCACTCCTCCGCCACCAGCAGATAAAGTTTTTCGTCCTCAGGAGTTTGCTTAACGGCCTGCTGAAAGGCGCTGAATGCTTCCTTATCCTGTCCCGTTCCGATGTACGCTTGAGCCAGCAAGTTGTTGACGGCCGCAGTGTCATGCCCGTCGGCTTTCAGCGTGCCGAGAGCCTGAATCGCGCGGCGGAATTGCTCGGTCCCCACATAGCACAACGCGAGATTGAAGTCCTCCGCATATTCGTCCGAGACGTGGCCCTGCGCCGCCAGAAAATGCGGAATCGCTTCGGAGAAACGCCCCTCCTGAGTTAGCGCGATTCCTGTTTGCAGTTCTCTTTCTGCGTTTGACGACGCGCCCGCTCGGCCGCGCGCCTGAATTTCAGTCGCATTGGATGCGACCGGAGTCTTGGCAATCGCAGCGCCGAAACAAGGCATCGTCGCGAGTGTGGCGGCCGCCGAGAGGCCCGCAAGATTACGCCAAAACTGTCGCAAGCTCATCCTTGAGTCCTAGAACCCGAGCCCCGCGAAACGCCGCTCTAAGGCCGTTTCTTGGCCCTCGGAGACCTCGAATTCTCGCCATTCTAGCAGTTTTGGCGTGAATTAAAACCGCAGTGAAATTTTAGTGAAATTTTACGCTTGACAACTAATACAAATACATTATACAAGACGGCCATCAAAGTGGGTTGTGCTCAGACGGGGTGGGTAGCGTGAGTAAACGTTTACTTTCGAGGCTACGGGCCGAACTTCGGCGAATGCATCCGACAATCCACGGATGCAATCAACGATTTGGTCAAGTTTCTCCCCCCGCTGTTAGCCTTCCTCAAGGTAGTTCTTCAGCAGCATCTCAAACGAAATTCCGCAGCGAATTCAGCAGCGCGGCTTGCCACGCAATCATAGACAAATTGATGTTTCGCTATTTTAGAAAACGCTTTCTTCGAAGTGAAAAGGCAGTTCACTCGGGAACGAAAACCAAAATCGCGTTCTGCGGAACGCGGACAAAGCTTGAACATGTCAAAGGAGGCAGTATGTCGCGGAGTTTCTCTCGCGCTTTGATTGGCAGCATGGTGGCCTGTTTGTTGTCGTTCTTCGCCTTCAGCGCCCCCGCGGTTTGGGGACAGGGCACGACGGCGGGAACGGTAACCGTCACGGTACTGGACCCGAGCGGTGCGGCCGTTCCCGGGGCGAACTTGGAGTTGGTTAACCTCGGTACGAAAATGACCATGACTGGCACAACGACCAACGCCGGCGTCTATAACTTTGTTGATGTGCCGTTAGGTGCCTACAGTCTTTCGGTTTCCAAAGCCGGGTTTAGTGGTGTGCAGTTCAGTCACGTAGCAGTTGAGGCCGGCCGCGTCACTGATGTCAGCGCAAAACTGAAAATAGGGACTGCTGCTGAGACCGTGGAAGTCACAGCAACTGCCTCGCCGCTCCTCGAGACAAGTAACAATGGCATCAGCACGACGATCAATATGAAACAGCTTGAGGATTTGCCACTCAGTGGCCGCGACGTTAGCCAGCTCGCCTTTCTAACCCCCGGCTACGTGGATGCTGGCGCTGCCAGCACGTATAACGGCTTGCCGGTGATCGCCCAGAGCAACACGATTGACGGCGTGGTTTCCTCCACGACCCGCATGAAATTCGACGGCAACGCTACTCCCGGCCTCCAGGCCCGTTTGGAAGACATACAGGAAATGACCGTCGATACCGGGCAGGTTGGCACGGGCGTGGGTCAGGGTTTGGCGGCCATGCAAATCACCGACGTCACAAAAAGTGGCACCAATGCGTTTCACGGCGGAGTTCAAGAAACTTTTCGAAATTCCTATTTGAATGCCAACTCATGGACTAACGATGCTTTCGGCCAAAAGAAGCCTAATTTCATTCTCAATGATTTTGGCGGGAATATAGGTGGCCCGATTATCAAGAACAAGCTGTTTTTCTTCGGTGGTTTCAACATGTCCAAGCAGCCGGGAGGGAATTTCTTTACCGAGAACACCCTGACCCCGGTGGCTCAGACGGGAGTCTTCACCTTCACTCAAAATGGGACAGGCGGAGAACCTTACGCCGGCCAGACGCTGAACCTTTACAACGTGGCCACGTCTTTCGGCCTGCCGAACACAATAAATACTTCGTGCGCGAACGCGAACGGATGCAGCTCTGTTCAAGCGGAATTGGCAAAGATCAATGCTGCGGCCAGCGCTCCGGGCGCTCAAACACTGGGTGCCAACGTCACGGGCGATAGCAACTTCAATGAGGTGCGCTGGTTGGTACAACAGCCGGTGACGAATTATTTTCCGGCGGCCAGGGTGGACTATGACCTTTCTCAGAAGGTGCGCTTGGACTTTGCTTTCGAAGAAACGAAGAACAGCTCGCCCAACGCGGGCAGCCCTCCGTTCCCCGGGTCCGGCTTTTCGCCTTTGGAAGCTTCATCTAAGGCCAGCAATTACACAGGGTCTCTGGGCCTGAACTGGGTCATCTCTCCGACCATGGTCAACCAGTTTCGAGGTGGGTACTACTACAACGCTAACTGGTATGCGTACGACGCCACGAACAGCTATTTGACCCAGCCGATCGTGAACTGGGCAATCCCGCCGGGTGGCTGTTGTTGGAACGCGTCGGGCCAGGGCTTTAATTTACCCATTACTACATATTACCCAGTCGTTAATTTCTCGGATGATATGACTTGGCAACACGGCGCGCACAACGTTACTTATGGAGTCACTTATTGGCGGGAACAGGATCATTACTGGAATCCCCCGGATGGTATTCTTGAGTACAATTTGGGGCTTGCTAGCAGTGACCCTGCCAACAGCGACTTTACTGGCTATCTCAACACCAATTATCCGAATCTTTCTACACAGGACATGAATGATGCGGAAAACCTCTATGCCACCCTGGTCGGAAGAATCTCGGGTATCCGCCCCAGCGGTAGCGGCCTGCCGTACAATCTGAAAACCAAGCAGTACAGCAAGACGGTAGGGGAGTATCCACTCGATGAGTTGATACGTACCTGGGGGCTGCACATTTCCGATTCCTGGAGAATAAAGCCCAATTTGACCGCCAACTACGGTTTGCTGTGGAACTTTATCGGTGATAATCACGATTTGACCAGTGCGTATCACAGCGTCTCTCCTGACGGTATTTGGGGCCCCTCAGGTATCGGCAATCTGTTCAAGCCGGGCACGCTCTCGGGCGATTTCAACCCGATGATTACAACGCAGCCTCATGCATATAATTCGTGGAATGTCACGCCGCAGCCAGAGTTTGGGCTGGCGTGGAATCCGCATCCCAGCTCTGGCGCGCTGGATTGGCTCACCGGCCATGGCAAGACAGTCCTCCGCGCTGGCTACATGCTTCGCCGGTACACTGAACCTCAGCAGTATTTTTGGAACAATGCGACGGATTATGGCTTTGCCTATTACCAGTATTTCCAGCTTCAATCGGCTGCGCCAGTCGGCGGCGTACAGCCGCTGGGCACATTCGCGCCGGGTAGCTTGTCCCTCGCGAATGTCCCAACCTCCGTGGACTGCGCAGTCTTCGCGTGCACTCCAGGCGCCAACTATCAGACCTCCATTCCGGAAGCTCAAGTTGCATGGAGCGGAACTAACGTCGCTGGCATCAACCCCAACATCCGCCAGCCCTACACTCAGCAATGGAACTTCGGCATCCAACGCCAGATTGGCCACGATAACGTGCTCGAGGTTCGCTACTTGGGCGAACACAACATTCACCAGTGGATGGACCAGGATTTCAATGAAGTCAATATCTTCCAAAATGCGCCTGGCTTCCCCAGCTTCTTGAGCCAGTTCCAGGCCGCTCAGACCAACTTGAAGCTCAACGGGGGCAGTTCGTTCGCCTATAACAGCAGCGTACCGGGCGAGCAACCTCTTCCATTTTTCGAAGCGGCGTTCTCTAGCGAACAATCTTCACCTTACACAGCGCCCGATTATAGCAACGGGTACTATTCGTTTTTGCTGCACACCGGGCAGGCTGGGGCACTGGCGGGAATTATGGACAATCCCTTCGGCGGCGCTCCCTATTACTGCAATCTGGTTGGAAACACCCCGCAGTTTCAACAGTGTGCCAACATCCTGGGCTACACCGGGGCCGGGGCAGGGTATCCTGTCAATTACTTCCAGGCAAATCCGTTTGAAATAGGGAACTCAACCGCCTATATGAGCGATTCAGGGTACAGCAACTACAACGCGTTACAGGTGGACTTCCGTCAGAATCAGTGGCACGGGATGCAATTTGACGCGAACTATACCTGGGCCCACGCGCTTGGCATTCAGAGCGATACTGCCTGGACGGGTACGGGAAACGGGCTTGGCACCGGCACATATTATACGAACCGCGATCCGCGGCTCAATTACGGACCGACGTTGTATGACATTCGCCAGACCGTTCACGCCAGTGGAACCTACGACTTGCCGTTTGGCAAGGGCAAGGAGCTACTTAACACGGATAACTCGGCTCTCGATCGAGTTGTTGGCGGCTGGGTTGTCGGCACGATCATCACCGTTCAGACCGGCGCTCCTTTCCAGTTGACTGGAGGCTACTCCACCTTTAACAGCCCGGGCTTCCCCAGCGGCGGCACGGATGGCGGGGTGAATTTCACGGGGCTCACTATGCAACAACTGCAGCAGTCTTCTGGAATCTATCCTGTGGTGAACTCGGATGGGTCGATCTCTTCGCGCAAAACCTTCATCAATCCCAAGTATCTTTCAGGTGGCCCCAACGGCGGTGCTGCCAACT
>Ga0209168_10002086_pt1 | contig 14863 bp, 14 predicted proteins | sample Coa_R1_FD_187156 | JGI IMG/M metagenome (GOLD analysis project Ga0209168, IMG submission 187156) | Surface soil microbial communities from Centralia Pennsylvania, which are recovering from an underground coalmine fire - Coalmine... | ecosystem: Environmental > Terrestrial > Soil > Unclassified ... | reverse complement strand
ATGAGCGAGCCGTCCTTGCGCACTCGCCGGGTGGCGAACGAGATCTGACCTCCGCCCCGGACCCGTTCCAGCACGGCGTTGTGCTCGGCCTTCAGCTCCTCCGGGATGATGTGCGGCGCGTGCCCGGCCGCCTCGGTCGCGGTCCAGCCGAACATCCGCTCCGCCGCCGGGTTCCACAGCATGACAGCCCGGTCGGTGCCGAATGCCACGATGGCATCGGCCGCGCACTCGATGACTGCACGCGCCGTACTATCGGCGAGACTGGTCACACCCCTATCGTGCCACGTCACCTGTCTTCATGGGTGAAGAGCACACCACGATTGAGCAGGTCCGACGTGGCTGAGGGGTGCTCTATCGCCCGCTTCGCGGCGATTTCCTATCCGACCGGGTCAGTCGCACCAGGCCCCAGACGTACCCGTCAGTAACATCTGGGCGGGTGAGCACGTGCCCGCGCCCGTGATCTCCGCCCAGATCGGCCAGGAAGTCATCCATGGATACTCACGCTATGGTCGGTTACTGGCTTATAGTTCGGGGCAAGGAATGTGAATAGCGACGCTCCTGGATGGGCATCCATGAGCGTATGGCTGACACCAGAACGCGCCGGTGCTTAGGACGCGACCATGGATCAGGCAGAACCGAGACGGCCGCCGGCCAGGCGACCGCAACGGGAGGCGCCGCGGGAAGTGCCGCGCGCCCAGGAAGCGGACCTGGTCGCCCGGCTCGATCATCCGATCATCGTTGGCTTCAGCGGATCTCCGTCGAGCCGGAACGCGATGGCCTACGCCGCAGGCGTCGCGCGACGGATGGGACGACCGCTACTGGTGGTCTACGTGTGCTCTTCTGGCGTGTACTGCGAGCCGCTGACCGGCCAGATCGTCGGCGTGCAGCGGGACACCGAGGTTCTGGAGCGATGGCTGCTCGCCGAGCTTGACCAGATCACTGGCGGCACCGACATGGATGTGCACGTGCGGACCCGGCGCGGCAACCCGGCAAGGGAACTCGCCGGAGCGGCGGCGGAGTTCTGCGCGGACGCCCTGGTGATCGGCGGGCCGAGTCATGTCTGGCGGAGGATCGCCGGATCTGTGCCTAGCTGGCTGGCGCGGCACGCGCGGTGTCCCGTCATCGTGGTGCCCTGACGAATCTCTGAAGAATCTCGCAGGCACGTGAGAAATCTGACCTGCACATGAAAAAGCTGACCCGCGAACTCGCTGAGCCAGCTTTACTGAAACCAGTGGGCAAGGGGGGAGTTGAACCCCCACGTCCTTTCGGACACACGGACCTGAACCGTGCGCGTCTGCCATTCCGCCACTTGCCCTCAGGCAGGAAGTTAGATTAGCACGACCGCGAGTGCTCTTGCGCCGCGGATACCATCGGATGCGAGGAATCCGAAGGGAGGTGGCACGGTGGGAGTCCTGCAGCGTTTCGAGCGCCGGCTCGAAGGGATGGTCGAGGGCGCCTTCGCGCGCGCCTTCAGATCAGAGCTACAGCCGGTCGAGGTCGCCAGCGCCATCCAGCGGGAGATGGACGACCGGGCGGCCATCGTGGCCAAGGGCCGGACGCTGGTGCCAAACGACTTCGTCGTGGAGATCGCCGCCACCGACTTCGAGCGACTCGACGTCTACGCGGAAAGCCTTGGCGTTGAGCTGGCGAACCTGGCCAGGGACTACGCCAAGGAGCAGGGCTACTCGTTCGTGGGGCCGGTCCGGATGCGATTCGAGGGCTTGCCCGACATGACCACCGGCACGTTCCGGATCAGGTCGGGGGTTATCCGCGGCTCCACGCTGGAGGGCGACGAGATCAGGCAACCCGCCAGTGACCTGCCGCGCTCTGAGCCACGCGGATTCCCCGGTCGCCCCCGGCTCGTCATCAGCGGCCCGGAAAGCGATCAGCGCACCTACGACCTGACCACCCCGGTCACCCTGCTCGGTCGCGGCACCGATTGCGACCTGCGGCTGGTCGACCCTGGTGTGTCACGTCATCATGCCGAACTGCGCGTGGAGAACGACCAGGTGGTCCTCGTAGACAGGGGATCGACCAATGGCACGTTCGTCAACGGGCAGCCGGTACGGCGTGTTGTCCTAACCGACGGCACGCATGTCACGCTGGGCCGTACCACCCTGGTGTTCCGCCAAGACCGATGAGCGAGCTGACCCTCACCCTGCTGCGGGTGGCATTCCTGGCAGTCTTGTGGCTGTTCGTCATCGCCGCGATCGGCGTCGTCCGCACCGACCTGCTCGGCGGTTCGGCGCCCCGGCGTCCGCGCGGAGCGCGTAACGGCCGCTCGGTCGCCCCCAGCCCGGCACGTCCGGCGCGACCTGGCAGACCCAGTCGAGGCGGTCGCGGAAGTCCCCGGACGCTCGTGGTAACCGGCGGCGCACTCAAGGGCACCACCGTGGATCTTACGGAGCAGCAGATCACGCTCGGTCGCGCTAATGACGCCACGCTGGTGCTGAACGACGACTACGCTTCAAGCCGACATGCCCGTATTTTCCCGCAAGACGGACAGTGGATCGTCGAAGATCTCGGCTCAACCAACGGCACGTACCTGGACAGGCAGAAGGTGACCCGGCCCACCCCGGTGCCGGTAGGCGTCCCGATCCGCATCGGAAAAACCGTACTGGAACTGCGCAGATGACACTGGCACTCCGCTATGCGGTCCGCTCAGACGTCGGCCTCCTCCGCGAAGGGAACGAGGACTCGGCGTACGCCGGTCCGCGGCTACTCGCGGTCGCCGACGGCATGGGCGGGCACGCCGCGGGTGAAGTGGCCAGCGCGGTCACGATCGGCGCGCTCTCCGAGCTGGACCGCAGGCCGCCGGGTCCGGATATGCGGGCCGAGCTGTCCAGCGCCGTGGCCGCCGCCAACATGCGGTTGCAGCAGATCGTGATGGCCAACCCAGCCGTCGAGGGCATGGGCACCACGCTGACCGCGGTCCTGTGGTCTCCGGACGGGCACGCCGCCGTCTGCCATATCGGCGACTCGCGAGGGTACCTGCTGCGTGACGGCGAGCTGTATCAGATCACGCACGACCACACGCTGGTCCAGTCGCTGATCGACGAGGGCCGAATCACCGAGGACGACGCCTCCACCCATCCGCAGCGGTCGCTGATCCTGCGCGCGATCGACGGCCGTACCGTCGCCGAGCCGGACCTGTCCGAGCACGAGGCACGGGCCGGTGACCGCTACCTGATCTGCTCCGACGGGCTGTCCTCCGTGGTGAGCGCCGAAACGCTGCGGGATACGCTCGCCGGCACCCAAGACCCGGAGGCGTGCTGCCGGCAGCTCATCGACCTCGCGCTTCGCGGTGGCGGCCCTGACAACATCACCTGCATCGTGGCTGACGTGGTGGACCCCGCGTCCACCAGGATGCCGCCGCCCAAGCCGGTGCTGGCCGGGGCCGCGGCCAACGGGACCGATCCGCGCGTGGGGTCGTCGCCCGCTACCGGCCCGTTCGCGACCAGGGCGTTCCGGCCGCCGGCCCAGACAGCGCCGCAGCCGGCTCTCCCCGATGACGACACGCCGGCGGCGACAGCCGGGCCAGCGGCCAATGGAGTCTCCGGCCCTTCTGGCACCGGGCCGCAGGCAACGACAGCGGCGGCGCAGGCGGCGGCACCGCGCGGCCGACGGCGGAAGGTGCGGCACACCCGGCGCCGGTGGCCGATCGTCACCACCGCGCTGGTCGTGCTGGTCGCGGTCGTGGTGGTCGGTGGCTATGTCGGCTACCAGTACACCCAGCGGCAGTATTACGTGGCATCGGACAAGTCCGGCCACGTGGTGATCTTCAAGGGCGTCAACCAGTCGCTGCTCGGCATCGGCCTGTCCCACCCGTACACCGACAGCGACATCCCGGTGAACCAGGTGCCGTCGGGCTACCAGCAGCCGCTGGCGAACACGATCACCGCGTCTAACCTGGGCCAGGCGCAGCAGATCGTGGCCACCATCCGCGACCAGGTCAGCAAGTGCAGCACGTACTATCATCAGGCTGCCGCCTGGCAGACCGCGAACGTGAAGTATCAGCAGGAGCTCGCGACGGCGCATAAGGCGAAGCGGCCCACCACGAATATCCAGGGCCCGGGCGCCAAGCCCATGCCGCCGCAGGAATTCTCCTGCCAGCCCTCGACCGCCTATGGTGTGCCCGCTGCCAGCCTGCCGGGGTCGTAGATGAGCCTGACGATCTCAAGCCCCGTCCTTTCCGCTGACGACCCAGTACCCGCGGATCGCCGCCGGACCGAGCTGCTGATGCTGCTGTTCGCCATCGTCATCGTGGCGTTCGCCTATGCCAGCGTGGGGTTCGGGCTGAAGGGCCGGCTGCCGTCCGGCCTGTTCCTGTACGTCGGCGCGTTCGCCGTGATCGTGCTGGCCGCCCACCTGACGGTCCGGCGGTTCGCTCCGTACGCCGATCCGCTGCTGCTACCGCTGGCCGCACTGCTGAACGGGCTCGGCGTCGTGATGACCTACCGGCTCATCCAGGCCGGACGCAACGGCAACCCCGGATGCAACTGCGGGACGTCCGGCACACTGTTCGTGCCGATGTCGACGTCGGCGACGCTCTACCAGATTCTCTATACCGCGATCGGCGTCGGCTGCTTCGTCGGCGTGCTGGCGCTGATCAGGGAGCCGCGCACGCTGCAGCGGTACACGTACACGTTCGGTGCGATCGGCGTGTTCCTCATCGCGCTGCCCGCCCTGCTGCCCTCGAGCATCAGCGCGGTGCCCGGCACCGGTGCGAAGATCCAGATCAGGCTCGGCACGTTCACCACCCAGCCCGAGGAGTTCGCCAAGCTGGCGCTCGCGGTGTTCTTCGCCGGCTACCTGGTGGCCAAGCGGGATGTGCTCGCGCTGGCCGGCCGCCGGGTGCTCGGCATCGACCTGCCCAGGGCCCGCGACCTCGGCCCGATCCTGGTGATCTGGGGCGTGAGCCTGCTGCTGCTGGTTTCGGAGAGCGACATCGGTACCAGCGCGATCTTCATGGGCCTGTTCGTCGCGGTGCTCTATATCGCTACTTCTCGGACATCCTGGCTGCTTATCGGCTTCCTCATGTTCGTGGTGGGGGCGGTCGTCATGAGCAAGCTGTTCAGCCACGTTGGCGAGCGGTTCGACATCTGGCTGCACCCGTACACTGCCACGAACATCCAGGATCACTCATTCCAGCTGGTGAAGGGCCTGGAAGGGCTCGGGTCGGGTGGCCTGCTCGGCAAGGGACTCGGGGCGGGCGCGCCGTATTACACGCCGCTGGCGCAGAGCGACTTCGTCTTCACCGCGTTCGGCGAGGAACTCGGGCTGGCCGGCCTGATGGCGTTGCTGCTCGTCTACGGGCTGATCTCCGAGCGCGGGATGCGCACCGCGCTGCTTGTCAAGGATCCGTTCTCCAAGCTGCTCGCGGGTGGCCTCTCGTTCATGCTCGCGCTGCAGGTATTCGTCATCGTCGGCGGCGTCACCCGGCTGATCCCGCTGACCGGCATCACCACACCGTTCCTGTCTCAGGGCGGATCCTCGCTGATCTCAAGCTGGATCGTGATCGCGCTGCTCGCCCGGCTCAGTGACACCGCGCGACGTCCCGCACCGCGTCCGATACAGGACGAAGGGCTGACTCAGGTGGTGAGACTCGAGTGAACCGTGCGCTCAAGCGGATGTCCGTCGCCATCCTGGTCATGTTCCTGCTGCTGATGATCAACGTCAACTACCTGCAGGGCTTCGACACCGGCAAGCTGGCGGCGCTGCCGTTCAACAGCAGGACGCTGGAAAACCAGGTCCGCTACCAGCGCGGGGAGATCCTCACCGCGGACGGCAAGGTGATCGCCAAATCGGTGCCGTCCAACGACTTCTATAAGTGGCAGCGCGTGTATCCATACCGCGACGTGTACGCGCCGGTCACCGGGTTCTACTCGCTGTACGGCGCGACCGGCGGCATCGAGCAGGCCGACGACTCGGTGCTGGCCGGCGGCGACTCATCGCTGGCCGTGCGGAACTTCATCGACATGATCACCGGCAAGCAGCGCAAGGGCGCCAACGTCCAGACGACGATCGTCTCCTCGGTTCAGCAGGCCGCCTACGACGGCCTGCAGTCCAAGCTGCAGGGCACCGGGTTCATGGGCGGCGTGGTCGCCATCGAGCCGTCGACCGGCAAGATCCTCGCCCTGGCCAGCTATCCCAGCTACGATCCGAACAAGCTCGCGGTTCACGACGGCAAGCAGCTCAACATCAACGACGCGGCGACCCAGGGCGCACCGGGTCAGCCGCGCCGCGACCACGCGATCAACGACCTGTTCCCGCCCGGCTCCACTTTCAAGATCGTCACCAGCTCGGCGTTCTTCAACCAGGACGGCACGAGGAATGCTCAGACATCGGTGGCGTCGCCTAGCCAGCTCACGTTCAGCGACACCACGAGCGTGCTGACCAACGACCAGGGCGAGGTGTGCGGCAACGGCAGCGGCCAGGCGCCGATTATCGTGGCGTTCGCCCAGTCCTGCGACACCACGTTCGGCAAGATCGGCGAGGACCTCGGCACGGGCGTGCTGAACAGCACCGCCGCGGCGTTCGGCATGAACAGCGACACGCTGACGATCCCGATGCCGGTCACCCAGAGCAATTATGTCCAGGCACCCGGACCCTCAACCACGGCCTTCTCCGCGATCGGCCAGTACAGCGACACGGTAACGCCGCTGCAGGAGGCCATGTTCTCCGCCGCGATCGCCAACGGCGGGCAGCTCATGAAGCCTTACCTGGTGCAGACGATTACGGCCGGCGATTACAGCAAGATCCAGGAGACCACGCCGTCCACGCTCGGCCAGGCCGTCTCCTCCCAGGTCGCCTCCGAGGTCTCCCAGATGATGCAGGCCGTGGTGCAGACCCAGCAGGGCACCGCGTTCGGCTTCAACCAGAACGCCGAGGGCGGCGTCAACATATCGGGCAAGACCGGCACCGCGCAGAACGGCGTGAACAACAGCCACCTCGACGACGCGGTTTTCACCGCGTTCGCTCCGGGAAATGGCAACCCGAAGATAGCGGTTGGCGTCATACTTCAAGGCGGAGGCTACGGGGCCACCGCGGCCGCACCGATCGCCGTGCAGGTCATCAAGGCGTACCTGGCATATCTTCAGGGGAATCCGTGACCCAGTACCTGCTGGCAGGCCGGTACCGGCTGACCGACCGTATCGCGGCCGGCGGCATGGGCGAGGTCTGGCGTGCCTTCGATCAGCTGCTGAACCGCGAGGTAGCGGTGAAGGTGCTGCCGACCGTGCGCGCCGGGGACGAGTCGGCGCTCGCCAGGTTCCGCGCTGAGGCCCGCTTCGCGGCCAGCCTGTCTCACCCGGGCATCGCCCGGGTCTACGATTACGGCGAATCCGCGGAGGTCGGCGGCGCCTACCTGGTGATGGAACTGGTCGACGGCGATCCGCTGTCCGCCATCCTGGCCCGGGCCGGGCGGCTGTCCCCTGACGTCACGCTGGACATCATCGGCCAGGCCGCGTACGCGCTCGACGTGGCGCATCAGGCGGGCATCGTCCACCGCGACATCAAGCCGGGCAACATCCTGATCGCCAGGGGTGGTACCGCCAAGATCACCGACTTCGGCATCGCGACCGCGGTGCGGGCCGCGCACGCCGCCCAGCACCTGACCGAGACCGGCATGGTGATGGGCACCGCCATGTATGTGTCGCCGGAACAGGCGACCGGCAGTAAGGTCACGGCGTCTTCGGACATCTATTCGCTTGGCGTGGTAGCATTCGAATGCCTGTCCGGGCGACCGCCGTTCAACGCGAGCGAGCCGCTGGCCATCGCGTACGCGCACAAGCACGACCCGGTGCCGCCGCTGCCGCCGGACGTGCCGCCGCCGGTGGCCGAGCTCGTCAACGTCATGCTGGCTAAGACGCCCGCCGCACGGCCGGCCTCGGCACGGGTAGTCGCCGACCGCGCCGGGGTGCTGCGCCAGGCGCTGGTCCTCGGCGTGCCGCCTACCCGGATGGACCTGCCCGCCGCCACCGGGGCGATGCCGCCCGTCCTGACGACCAGGGCCGACCTCCCTCCCGCTAACACCGCCTCACTCGGCCGCCTGCAGAACCCGGATCTATCACAACGAGGTGCTCGGTCTGGCCCGGAAGACGCGAGGGGGCGCCGGCCGCTGCTGGCAGCAAGTCTTACCGTGCTGGTCTGTGCGATGGCCGCCGCCGTGAGTTTCTACGTCAGCGGCAACCTGCTGAGCGGGCACAGCACCGGTCAGCAGGGAAACATCTCGGTGACGGGTACGCTGACGCCAAGCGCCACGGCATCGGCCTCCACGTCACCGACCGCGACGCGGTCGCCGACTCCTGGCTCCGGAGTGGCCGGCATCGTGCATAAGCATGCGCACCCGAAGCATTCGAAGTCGCCGGCTCCGTCCACGTCGGCGTCACCTTCGCCGACCGCGTCCCCGACTCCGTCTCCGACCCCGTCCCCTACTCCGTCCCCGACCCCTTCAGTGAGCCCGAGCTCGTCGCCATCCAGCTCCCCGACGTCGTCACCGACGGCTGGGGCCACTCAGGTGGCGGCGCCGGGATGACAACGAATCGATAACAATGACCTCTCCGGTCCGACGATGACAGCAACAACGCAGGGTGGTTTGGCACAGTGCGAGACATGACACAGCCTCGGCTCCTCGGTGGCCGCTATGAGCTCGACGGTGTCGTCGGGCGCGGCGGCATGGCCGAGGTGTACCGGGCTCGCGATATCCGGCTGGACCGGATCGTGGCGATCAAGACACTGCGCGCCGACCTGGCCAGGGACCAGACATTCCAGGCGAGGTTCCGGCGCGAGGCGCAATCCGCCGCGTCGCTGAATCATCCGTCGATCGTCGCGGTCTACGACACCGGTGAGGACATGGCCACCGGCGTTCCTGTCCCGTACATCGTGATGGAGTACGTGGATGGCCGCACGGTCAGGGACCTGCTGCAAGAAGGTCACCGGCTGCTTCCCGAGCGTTCCCTGGAGATCATCGACGGCGTGCTGCGCGCGCTGGAGTACAGCCATCAGGCGGGCATCGTGCACCGGGACATCAAGCCCGGGAACGTGATGGTGACCAGGAACGGCGACGTCAAGGTCATGGACTTCGGCATCGCCAGAGCCATGAGCGACGCCCAGGCCACGATGACGCAGACCGCGCAGGTCATCGGCACCGCACAGTACCTGTCGCCGGAGCAGGCCAAGGGCGACAGGGTGGACGCCCGCAGCGACCTGTACTCGGCGGGCTGCCTGCTGTACGAGCTGCTCACCGGGCGTCCACCGTTCACCGGGGACTCCCCGGTCGCGATCGCCTACCAGCACGTGCGGGAGAACCCGATCCCGCCGTCCCGCATCGACCCGGACATCCCCGCCTGGGCGGACGCGATCGTTCTGAAGGCGATGGCGAAGAGCCCGGCGGATCGGTACCAGAGCGCGGCGGAGATGCGTGCGGACCTGCAGCGCGCCGCGGCGGGCATGCCGGTCGCGGCGGCGCCGGCGCCGACCCGGATGGACATGTACAGCCCGTCGCGGACCCAGCGGATGGGCGTGGACACGATGATGGGCGGCGGAGCGACCAGCCGGATTCCGCCGGTCGACTACGACGGTTACGACAGCGGCGGATACGGTCCGGGCCGCGGCCGGAGCCGCCGCTGGATCCCGTGGGTGCTCGGCCTGATCCTGGTGGCCGGCGTGGTAGGCGGGGTCGCCTATTACCTGCTCGGCAGCAAGAGCACGATCTACGTCCCGCAGGTGGACGGCTTGTCTCAGCAGGCCGCGGTCCAGGCGCTGTCGGCGCAGCACCTGCAGTCCAACATCGTCAGCCAGTCCAGCTCGACGGTGCAGAAGGGGTTCGTGATCAAGGCCAACCCGGACCAGGGCAGCGCCGTGCAGCCGAACTCGACAGTGACGCTCTACGTCTCCAGCGGCCAGGCCCAGGTGGCGGTGCCCAACCTGAGCGGGCAGACGATAGCTAGCGCACAGAACGCCCTGCAGAACGTCGGCCTCCAGCTCGGGCAGCAGACCACCGATCCGGCCTGCACTCAGTCGCCGAACACGATCGAGAAACAGTCGATACCCGCGAACACCATGGTGAACCCGGGCAGGTCGGTTAACGTCACGATCTGCGGTGGCAGCGTCTCGGTGCCGAGCGTCAAAGGCGATTCGCAGGCGACGGCAACACAGATCCTGACCCAGCAAGGCTTCAAGGTGACGGCGCAGCCGGGCGGCGGCCCGGCGCAATACCAGAACGGCCAGGTCTTCGACCAGAACCCGGAGCCCAGCCAGCAGGTGGCGCGCGGTACCACGATCACCATCTACGTGCAGAACGCCGCATCGCCCACCCCGCAGAGCGGGGCGTCCTCCTCCAACCTGGGCAGCCCGCCACCCACCGGCGGGAACAGCCCATCCCCCAACCCCGGCGCCTCCTAGCCGGTGATGGGGCCGCCGTCCAAGGGGAGGTGAGTGGCGGCCCAGGGGAACGCCACGAACCACAGCACTATCAGCACCAGGGCGGCGGCGATCGCGATCGTGGCGGCCCTGGCTGGAGGGCTGCCCGGCAGGTGGCGCCATAGCCATCCGTACATGCTTCTCCTCACCTTGGGGTGGCCGCGACTAGGATGCCGGTGACGATGACGCGATGGGTGCCGGTCCAGGGCGGGTCACAGGTGATCAGCGTGATCAGCCGCTGCGTGGGGTGCGCGCCTGGGTGTCCCGGCACCGGATCCAGCACCGCCACATCGCCTGGCGGGACGAGCTGTTCGCCGGTGACCTTATAGGTAAAGTCGTTAAGCCTGGTCTGGATCTTTACTAGGTCGCCGGGCCGCAGCGACGGCAGCGACCAGAATGGGTTCCCCGAGGTGACTCGGTGGCCGGCTACCGCGAAGTTGCCGATCTCACCCGGCCACTGCGTGCCGGGGACGTGACCGGGGCTGATGTTGAGCTGGGCTAGGTCGGTGCCCTGGATGAGCGGGAACTCCCACCCCGTGCCGAACGCGGGGACCTTGATGAACGCGAATGGCTGCCCGGTGGCGACACCGAACGTCTCGGGAGCGATACGGATCTGATCGCCGCGAACGGTACGGGCGGAGACCGGGCGCACCGAGCCTCCCGGACGGGCGCCGGTCCACTGCTGGGTGAGTTCCTTGGTGAGCGCCCGCTGCGCCTGGGCAGCACGGATTCCGCTGCCCCAGATGAGGTAGCAGACAAACAGGAGGATGACGGCTCCCGCGGTGAGAGCGACCTCGCCAATAACTCGGAGTGTCTGTCGCATAGCGAAATGTTACTGGCGGCATCAGCTTCGCGGAGGGGCTACGCTTAGCCCACAGCGTTTATTCCTCAGGAGGCTGTCGTGCCCAAGTCGCGGGTTCGCCAGAAGGAGACGTACACGCCACCGGCGCAGAAGGCGGCGGCGCGCAAGACCAGCGCGCCCTGGGTGCCGTACGCGTTCGTCGGCACCATGCTGCTCGGCCTGGCCTGGATCGTGGCCTACTACGCGAGCAACCAGGTATTCATGTCGGCGCTGTCCGGGTGGAACCTGGTGATCGGTTTCGCGCTGATCATCGTCGGCCTGGGCATCATGACCCAGTGGCGCTAGTTCACGCCTGGAAACATCTGATGCAGCTGGTGCGTCCGTAGCACCACCGCCAGGATTGCCAGCCCGATCACCGCGACAGTCGCCGCCGCCTGGATCAGCGCCTGGTTCTTGCGCGGCGCGTAGACATACGCGGCGGTGATCAGCGCCCCGGCGAGCAAGCCGCCCACGTGCGCCTGCCAGGCGATCCTCGGCACCACGAAGCCGAGCACGAGGTTGATCACGATAAGGGTCAGGATGCCCCTCGGATCAAGCCGCAGCCGCCGGGCGACGACGAACCAGGCGCCAAACAGCCCGAAAATCGCACCGGAAGCACCGAGCGCCCAGTTCTGCGGATCGGTCAGGTAGTAGTACATCACCGATCCGCCCAGCGCGCTCAGCAGGTAGACGCCGAGAAACCGCAGAGCGCCCATTAGGCGCTCAAGCTGCGGGCCGACCAGGAACAGCGCGTACATGTTGAACAGGATGTCCGTCAGGGCGTACCCGCCGGAGCTCTCGCTTCCCGTCACGGGAGGCGGCAGGAAGGCGGACGTGATGAGCCGGTACCACTCGCCGTGCGCGACGCCATGCAGCGCGGGGGGATTCCCGTAGATCCGGTAGGTGGTCATCGCCCACGCGTCGGCTAGCGACGGCTTCGCGACCTCCACCACGAACAAGATGACGTTGATCGCGATCAGCGCATAGGTGACGGTCAGACCCGTCTGTGCGGGCTTGGCTGGCGCCCGGCCCCCGAAGGGGTTCCGGGCCGGGCGCACGCCAGCGTTGCTCTCCTGGACACACTCGACGCACTGCTGGCCGACCGATGCCGATCGCATGCAGTCAGGGCAAGCGGGCCGTCCGCAGCGGACACAGGAGACGTATGTTTCCCGGCCCGGATGGCGATAGCAGGTTGGAACCTCGCCGGGATCGCTCACGTCTTCCCCTGTGCTGCTTGAGACTAGCTTTCGGAGCGGTCAATGGTGACCGACTCGACCACCACGTCTTCGACCGGGCGGTCGTTGCTGCCGGTCTTCAGCCGACTGATCCGCTCCACCACGTCCTGGCCTTCGATGACCTCACCGAAGATCGTGTGCCGGCCGTTCAGCCAGGGCGTCGCGACCGTGGTAATGAAGAACTGGGAGCCGTTCGTGCCGGGACCAGCGTTCGCCATCGCGAGCAAGCCCGCGCGGTTGAACTGCAGGTCAGGGTGGAACTCGTCGGCGAACTCGTACCCAGGACCTCCGGTGCCGGTGCCCAGCGGGTCGCCGCCCTGGACCATGAAGTCCGGAATGACCCGGTGGAAGATCGTCCCGTCATACAGCTTGTCCGAGCTCCGCTGTCCGGTCCTCGGGTGAGTCCACTCGCGGCCACCCTCGGCCAGCTCCACGAAATTGCGGACGGTCTTCGGCGCGTGATCGGGCAGCAAGCGCAGGACAATCCGCCCCTCGTTGGTCTGCAGGGTAGCGGTAAGCGTCTGTGTCATAGCTCGAACTTACCGTACCGGCGCGCTCTCCCACTTCGCTCTTGCGCGCGGCTCCGAGGGCGGGGATGGTTGAAGTGCGCTTTGCAGGGAACCTTGTGATAACGGGATTCACGCTCGGGAGGTAGAACTAGTGTTCCTTATCAGAGCCGGTCGTCCGGCGGAGGTAACGGCCTCGCTCGGCGCGCGCGCCCGTGACGCTGCCGCCGCGGCAATACCGCAGGCGAAGCGGGCAGGCAGCACAGCGATCCAGTGGAGTGCGCAGGGTGTGGAAACCGCTCGTGGCTGGGCAGCGCCGCGTCTTGACCAGGCCGCCGACGCTTTTACCGGCGCCGTCGCGCCCAAGGTTTCCTCGGCCCTGCACAGCACGGCGAGCAAGGTGGCTCCGGCACCGGCCGGCAAGACCGGTATCCGGCGGCTTCTTGACTGGCGGCTCCTGCTCGGCGTAGGTGCCGTCATCGCCGCGGCGGGTGCCGCGGCGGCGATGACCATGCGCAAGCGCTATCAGGACGCGACACTCGCGGCAAGAGAAGACGCCGAGATGGACAGCGATTCCGACGAGATGGCGCCCGCCCGGGACGAGACCACGGCATGGTCCGACGCGAACGGGCACGTCAGCTCCGCCCGGCACTAGCGAGTGGGCGCGCGCACCAGCCCTAGGGCTGGTGCGGGCGCCCCTTGGTCTCCAGGCCGCCCGGAGCGGGCGGCCTGGAGATGTCCGCACGCCCGCGGCGGACGGTTGCGGTAACATCGGCACGTTTCCGTAACCAAGCGGGCAGGTGACCACAGTGAGCGAGCCAGACGAAAAGAGCTCGCCGAAAACCGGCATTGCTGTGTGGGTCGCCGTCGCCGTTATCGCCGTGGCGGCCGGAATCATGATCGTGGTGTCGGCTGGCGGCCCGAATCTGTCGGTCCCGGTGGTTCGCGGGGCTTCCCACCCGCCTTGGTGGCATCCACTGCACCTGAGCAATACCGCGACCGTCATCAGCATGTGGGTAGCGACAGCGCTCGGCTGCGCGGGCGTCGTGGCCGGCCTGGCATCGGTGGCCAGGGGCGCCAGCCTCCCGGTCTGGCTGCTGCCCGCGCTCGGCGCCGCCGCGACGCTGGTCCTCACCGTGCTCCCGCCGGCCGGCTCCACCGATTCCCTTTCCTACGCGGCGAACGGCCGGATGCTGGTCATCGGGCACAGCCCGTACGTGATGACCCCGCTTCAGCTCGGCCACATCGGCGACCCGATCGGCCTGCAGCTGCACAGCTCGATACCGGCGCTATGGAACAACACGGTATCGGTGTACGGCCCGATCGCCACCGCCGCCGAGTGGGTGGCGGCCCGGCTCGGCGGCGGGTCGCTGGCGCACATCGTGTTCTGGCTGAAGCTGCTCGAGGCCGTCTGCTTCCTCGCCGTCGCCTTCGTCCTGGACCGGATGCTGCTGCGCGACCCGGCGATGCGGCTGCGCGCCCACCTGCTGTGGACGGCGAACCCGCTGCTGCTGTGGGAGATCGTCGCGAGCGGCCACATCGACGGGCTGTCCGCGATTTTCGGCTTGCTTGCCATCACCGTGCTGCGCGCAAGGGACGGCCAGCCGCCGACCTGGCGCGCCGCGCTGGCGAGCGGTGCCCTCGTCGCCCTCGCCACTGGCGTCAAGGTGGAATACGCGCTGCTCGGCCTCGCCGTCGCCTGGGCGTGCCGCCGTCAGCTCAGGCTGCTCGCCGCGGCGGCAGCCGGCTTCGTTGTGCTCACGATCCCCAGCTTCGCGGCAGCGGGTACTCCCGCGATCAAGGTGCTGTTCACCCGCAGCGGCGGCGTCACCTGGGACACCATGTACCAGCTGTTCTGG
>Ga0209168_10002085_pt1 | contig 14864 bp, 13 predicted proteins | sample Coa_R1_FD_187156 | JGI IMG/M metagenome (GOLD analysis project Ga0209168, IMG submission 187156) | Surface soil microbial communities from Centralia Pennsylvania, which are recovering from an underground coalmine fire - Coalmine... | ecosystem: Environmental > Terrestrial > Soil > Unclassified ... | reverse complement strand
GTTGTGGGCGGGCACGAATGCATGCGCTTTGGCGCTAACTAAGCCACCGGCCGCCGCGGCCGCTGCGCTAGTCTTTAAAAAATCTCTGCGTCTCATATGAAGTTCGCTGCCGTTGCCAAACTAGAAGTGCAGCTTCAGGGCAAATTGAACTTGTCGCTGCGGGATAACTGTCGAAGTAATTACTCCCGCCGCGCCCGGTCCATCCGTAATGAAGGCATCTGGCTGAGAAAACACTGGATGATTGAAAGCGTTAAACAGCTCAGCGCGAAATTCCAGATTCACACTTTCAGTCAGGTTGAAAATTTTGCGCGCCGATAAATCCGCGGTCTTCTCTCCCGGCCCTTCAAGAATATTTTTGTGGGCATCGCCGAAGCATCCTTGCGGGCACGTAGGAACGGGAAAGTCATTTATGTTGAACCACAAATAGGGCGTGGGGTGGTCGAGGTGGCCACTGCCGATTTGATTAGAACGCTGTAAGCCGGGAGAGCCTGTGTTGCTGGGGTCAAGTCCGATCTGTGGCGAAAAGGGGAAACCTGACCGGAAAGTAATAATTCCTCCCAGGTGCCATCCACCAAGCACCGCATCCATCACTCCGCCTTGATTCAGGAATTGCCGGCCCTTGCCTACTGGCAATTCGTAATCAATGCTATTGACCCAACGGTTGCGATTGTCGAAGTCCGAGAGGCCTTTTTCTGCAGCAATGTTGTAGCTGTCTTGCGGCCATGGCGAATTGCAACAGATTTCCGGCTGATCATTGATGGATTTGCTATAAGTGTAGGCGCTCAAGAAATAAAGACCATGGCTCGTCCTCTTCTCTGCCTTGAGCTGAAAAGCGTGATAAGTGGAACTTCCTTGATTCTCGATCGAAGTAAAGGTCCCGAATTTGCAGTTGCCAGGCCCAAAGCCTGCCGGTTCGCAATAGGGCGCCAACGTGGGAATGTAGTTGGGCTCCGGAGTGGGAATTTGATTCAGATCGCGAAGCACCTGCAGGTGAGTGCCTTTGGTCCCAACGTAAGCCGGTGTAATCAGAATTTGCCCGGGTAGTTGAAATTCGAGATCCAGGTTCCACTGATCGTAGACCGGAGTCTCAGGGTGCCAGTCCTGGCTGGTAACATTCGCAAACGGCGCGTTGTTCGGATTCAGAAGACCGGTGAACCCAGTTGCGAGATTAACTGCCGATGGGGTTATACCATCGCTATTAAAAGTAGGCTCAAAAAAGAATGGTAGGTTGTAGTCAACTTGTAGCGGATCGCCGGTGCGAATTTCATAGAACACGAAAAACCGGCCGTATCCTGCGCGAACTACGAATGGCTTGGATTTGAATGGAGAGTACGCAAACCCGACTCTGGGCGCGAAGTTATCTTTATGGGGCGTTGCCAGATGTTCCGGATATCCGGGAGTACCGGCGGGAACGACAATTCCTTTCGTGTAGTCGAAGTTGCTTGCGTGATTGTGCGCCTCATACACCGGAGTCGCATAGTCCCAACGCAGCCCAAGATCGAACGTCAACTGGGACGTGGCCTTGTAGTTGTCTTGAATGAATGCCCCGTAGGTGTGCTGGCGATTGCCGAAGTACGTCACGGTTGAAATGGCCGATGTTACTGGAATTCCCACGAGCATGTCAGCCAAACCGTTACCGCTGCCATCCAGCTGGCCTGCATCTGATGTGAATTGCCCGCTGAAGGACAGATTTCCACGCGGCTGGCCGATTTGCAGAAGATTGAATTCATCGAAGCGGAACTGCGGGCCTGCCTTGATCAAATGCTTTCCGTGTACCCAGTTCAGGCTGTCGTTAATTTGAATATCCTGGCTGGTGCTGCGAGTCGGCGTGTAGAGCGGCTCACCAAGTCCGGCATAGGCGCTGGGCGAAAACCAAGTCAGACCATTGACGAATGGATTGTTCGGAACTCCGGGCACCTGGAGTCCGGCGGGAGGATAATTTTGCCCATACGTAGGAGAGTTGGATATGTAATGTACCCGATTGAATCCGATCCGCAGAGCATTGATCAGGTTCGGTTTTGCGGTGTTAGTCAATCCCACCACAAACCCTTCCGTGTTTAAAGGGCGATTACCGGTGTTATAGCTTCCACCGTCTGCGATTCCGGAAAAAGGCGGCGACTGAAAACGGGTGTCCTTAATATAAGAAAACCTTTCGAATAGCTGGGTTTTGCTGGTGAGGTTCTCATCAACTCTGGCATCCATCTGATTGGTTTGTTCATTGCCGGGAGCGTTCACGACGTAGTTATTGGCTGTTCCAGGTAAGTTTGGTTTCGGATAGAGAGCGGCGTAGTTCAATCCCACGCTGTTCAAGCGATTAGCCGGGATTATGTTTGCTTGCCCTGGAATTGGAAGCCCTGTAGTCGGGTCGAATCCGAAGCCGTTTCGAGGGGTTGGACAGGGTGGATTCGTGCCTGTGCTGCAGCCTAGTGGGCCGGGATCATAAATTTCATTTTGGAAGATCGGCCGGTTAAGTGCATCCAACCCTATCTGCGGACCCAGAATACTGCTGAAATCCCCTGTACTCTCGCCGGCAATTGGAACGCTCTCAAAATCTGTCTGCGCCTGACTGATCCGAGTGCCTTCGTAATCGAAAAAGAAGAATACCTTGTCCTTCTTTATAGGTCCGCCCAGGGTTCCGCCAAATTGATTTTGTTTATATGGCGCTTTGGGCACATTGGACCCAAAGCCATATTGACTCGCGTCGAATGCTTGATTGCGCAGGAACTCCCAGAGTTCTCCGTGAAAACTATTGGTGCCGGATTTGGTGGTGGCATTGATCACGGCTCCGCCGCTGCGCCCGAATTCCGGCGAATAATTCGAGGTCTCAACCTTGAACTCAGCGATCGCATCGACGCTGCTGAGTACAGCCACATCTCCGTTGTCATTGGAGTTGTTATCGATGCCATCAAGGATGAAGTTGTTCTGATCGCCGCGCGTGCCATTCACCGCGAAGCTGCCGCCGGCGTTTCCGTTGGTGGGTGTGCTGCCGCCATTCACTGGTCCCTCAGTAACTTTGGCAACGCCGGATGTCAGGCTGGCCAAATCGGTATAGCGGCGCCCATTCAGAGGCAAGTCCTCCACTTGCTGCGCGGCCACAACATCTCCCAACGACGCGGTTTCAGTTTCGAGCAAAGGCGCTTCGCTGGTTACTTCCGCCGTTTGATTGACCGAGCCAACGTGCAACTGGAAGTCGAGATGCTGGTTCTGCTGTACGTTGAGCACTATGTTCTCGCGCGTTTCCGTGCGGAATCCGTTCGCCTCAGCAGAAACTGAGTAGGTCCCGATTTTCAACGGTGTAATTACATAATTTCCATCTGATGATGTCTTGGCGGTTGTTTTAATGCCGGTATTCATCTCAGTCGCGGTGACCACGGCATTGGGAATCACGGCTCCGCTCGAATCATGTACCGAGCCGGTCACGGTTGCAGTATCGACTTGTGCCCATGCGCCAGCGCAGGCAAAAACCCAAAGCAGAACGACGCTAAATGTAATCTTCTTCACGGTGTCCCCCCCACTTACAAATAATTTTCTTATTGCGGTCCTCGCTATTTCCGCTGCTTTCTCACCGCGATAAGTGAAACTTGTTCTAGGCCGGGAAAGTGGCCCTCATTGTCGGCCTTACGCTCGGTGGGCGCGATTTGCTGGACGGTTGTTGCTGCCGGCTTTACCGGGCCGAAATATTCGGCGTAAACCTGATCGAATGCCTGGCGGTCCGACAAATCATCCAGGTAAATTACCGTGGACACTACGTCCTCAAGCTTCATGTCGGCTTCTTCCAGATTGTCAAGCTGATTGCGCATGGTTTGCCGCAGTTGATGTTGCGTCGTCGTCGCGTAAAGCCCGCCGTGCGGGCCCGGAATAAAACCATCTTTGGCGGAACAGTACAAAGTGTCTCCCGCAAAAACGCACGGGCTCGCAGTAGGACTCGGCGGCATATTTTTTGGACGCACCGCTTTGCGCTGCGTTATGTCGCGGACGGCCACTCCCGTGTACTCGATATGTGCGCCTCCGGGCAAACTTGTTACCTCGATCGTGGCCCGCGCCGGAGTGTTGCCAAATTCGAAGCGCCGGGCGTAGCGCTGGTTCATCACGCGGCCGGGAATTTCGGAAGTTAAATAGGGGTTAACGAAAACCATATTGGCCATGTCAAGGCCTGCAGCTTTCAAAATTTCCTGCATACGATCGAGGGCCAAATCAACTTGCGCCGCAGGATCGTCCGGAACCTTGCCTGTCGCCGGATCGGCGCCGGTCATTGCGGAAACAAAAAGCCGGTCATGGGTGAGGATCGCGGGGGAAGCGCTGTCCTTTGAGTTTGTGGTAGGTAAAGAGATTACGCGCCGGCCGGTTAGATCGCGCACGGCAACTGCGTTGATCTCAATAGCCGACTGAGGAACCGCAGCGACCCCAAGCACGGCGCGTGCAGGGGGCGTATTCGGAAAGTATTCGCCGAAAACGCGATTCATCGCGTCATATTTGCTGATGTCCGTGAGGTAAACCTGGGTGTAGACGACATTGTTCATCGTCAATCCGGCAGCTTCGACGATCGACTTAATCTTGTTGAGCGTTTGCCGGACTTGCTCATCGAATGTCGCGGGCACCTTGCCGTCCAAGCCTTGAGGACCCTGGCCCGAGATGTAGAGGTAGTCTCCTGCGTCCACGGCAGGGGAGGAAAATTGGTCTGCCTGAGCCTGCGGAGAACTGACGGCGCGAACCTGGGCCAGCACGATCAGCGTTGAAGCAAACAGGAATGCCGCAGTCCAGAACGGCGCTTGAAGTTTTCTTTGACCCATTCTCACAACCTTGCTCCCTTTGCGGCGCTCAGGCAGCTTTAGATTTTTTCTGCGCTGCTCTCAGGACCGAGCGCAATCTTTGGCCGACGATAATTTCCTCTCCCGGCTTAATGGTCAGCGAAATCAATTCGATGTGATCGGGGGCTTTTCTTTCCTTGGGAGTTGGATTCGGATTGCCTTCGCGCACGGCAGTTACCAGGCTTGGATTGTCAGGCCCGAGGACTTCGATTACCGGATCGCCGGCCCTCAATTCATTTACGCAGTCCAAAATGCTGTAGCCCCACGCCTGCGTGTCCCAATAAACCCTCAATGTGGGGTAGCGGTTCCCATCGTCGGGGGTGTAAATGTCGGTTCTCACTCCCGGAACCGTGTCAACGAGTTTGCGGATTCGCTCCACGCGTCCGGTCCATTCGGCATTAAGCTTTTTCAGATCAATTTTGAGCCAGGTTTCGAGCGCAGTAAGGCAGCCGATAATTTCTTCCTTGCCGACTTTCATCGGCCGGCACACCGCGCCCTCACGTGGATTGCAATTCATCAGCGCTGCCTCGATAAGGTCTTTGCGTCCGAGCAGTAACCCGCTGCACTGTGGGCCGCTCAGCCCCTTGCCGCCCGAGAAGCAGTAGAGATCGATTCCCATTTTGGCGTAAAGCTTGGCGTTATCTGCCGGCGGTATGCCGGCGGCATCGTCAAGCAGCATCGGGACTTTGTGGTCTTTCGCAACCGCCAATTCTTTTTGCAGTTTCTCCCCGAGGTCGGTGGTGTAGATCATCGCCGTGTTTTCGTTTATGGCATTGGCCAGTTCTTCCGGCGAGTAAACCAGGACCAACTTGCCACCAACCAGGCGAATGGCGCTGTCGAAAGCGCTGCGTCCTCCGACCATGATCACTTCATGCTTGAGGCCGGTCGTGTCAGGCAGTTGCCAAATGTATTTGTCATTCGTTCCCGCAATACATGCAGCGGTAGACGCAGCCATAGCGCCGGCCGCTCCGGAGGTCACGATTCCGGATTCTGCCCCGGTCAACTCTGACAATCGCCGTCCCACCCCACGCTGCAGATCGAACATGTTCACGAAGTGGTTCGCGGCCTCCAACTGCGCCTGACGCACTTCCGGGAATTCGAGAGATCCGCTTAAATAGGTCCACGTCCCGCGACAATTGATTACCGTTTTCACTCCCAGCCGGGTGTATATATTCCGGCGCGGATCCTTACCTACAGCCGTGGCTGCTTGCGCGTACACATCACGCGCGGCAATCTGTGTCAACAATGGCGCGGCTGCCACTAGTTTCATGAATGATCGCCGGCTGGAATTCTCGATGCGCATTACTTGATCTCCTTAACAGTAGTCAACTGCTACCCAATTACAATCGCTGGACGACGCACGTATTAGTCCTGCTCCTTGGGCAGAGGAACCAGTGATCGCACAGCCAGAATGTGCGCCTTTGCTCCCGGTTTGTTCTGGTTGTAGAAACCCACGGTGCAGTTAGCACGAAAATAATAGGCGTCTCCCGCTTTAGCTGGATGGCGGCCTTCCACCCCATCCATTCCGCCTCCCGCTACCATTTCACCTTGCCCATCGACGACCAGGTAAATTTCTTCGGCTGTCTCATGATGATGCGGAAAATTGGTCCCTCCCGGCGCAAAGTCCATCCAGAAAAGGCTGACCATCACGTAGGCCTGATCGATCGCATCGCGGGTCGCGGTGCGCGGCCCAGCCAGAAGCTTGTACAAAACCGACGTGGGATGACCCTCGACTGTCTGTTGCTTCAGTTCATCCATATTCACGATCTTAGGTTCGGAAGGTGGAGCGCTCATTGGGATCGAAGATGGAATTTTGAAACCCATAATCACGAGTCGCAAGGGTTGATCCGAACTGTTTTCGATGGAGTGCTTTACGCTCGGCGCTACATACGTGAAATCGTTAGCGCGCATCGGAAATGTCCGGTCCGCGTAGTGCAGCACGCCTTTGCCTTCGAGTACAAAATAAAGTTCTTCCTGGCGATCGTAGCTGACGGTCTGACAAGTTCCGCGAGGGTCGAGCGTGGCTTCGCCGAAACGGGCAACGCTCTGCATGATTCGGTTTTCGTTGTCGCCCTCACCGAACATTGCTTTGTAACGACAACTCGCAGAGGTCAGATCAACGTGTGTCTCGCTCAGGCGCGGAACATATCGGTGCAGCCAGGTTGGATCAACCTGCCGCTCCTGCGCAAGCAGCTCACATGGAATCAGCAGCAGTAGCAATAGGATTTTCAGCATCGTTACGGCGTACGTTAAACCGCGATTTGATGGCGAATCCGGTATACACCACTCGATACTCATCTTGCAATCGAATTGTTTCGTTTTATTGTGTTTACTTTCGTATGCTATAAGAGTTTCGCGTTAGCAATTCTGCAGAAATGTTTGCCGGACGTGCTACGCTAGACGGCTCTCTGCGAAAGGCGGTGCTCATGAAATTATTCTCTACATTGGCAAATCTCTTCCGATCTCCAGTGGTAATCTTTCCGATTTGCTGGTTTGGATTAGCGACCGCGCACGCACAACTGCAAAATGGAACTCAACAGCCGAACACAGAGTGTCGGGTCGAACCAGTGGATTACAAGGGCTGGCACGCGCAGCAACTATCGAACCGCTGGGTTCAGTTGGTCATGGTCCCACAAAATGGTGGCCGCGTAATACAGGTGACCTTCGCCGGGCATCCATATCTTTTCGTGAATCCCCAACTCGCGGGAAAATATTTTCCGCCGACCAACGGCAAATGGTTCAACTACGGCGGCGACAAGATATGGCTTCTCCCGGAAGGAAACGATGACGAACAGCATTGGGTAGGGAACTCAGACATCTTAGACGATGGTCCCTTCACCTTTCGAAAGCTTTCGGAAGGAAAGCAGTGCGAAATCGAACTCACCGGCCCGGCTGATCCCCAAACCGGCATTCAGTTTGTGCGCACCATTCGCCTGGACCGCGATTCTCCCCGTATCCGCTTTCATGTTTTGATGAAGAACATTTCCGGGCATACCGTCAATTGGTCAATGCAGTCGGTCTCGCAGTACAACACCTCCGATCCATCCTCGCCAAACCGCCTCAATCGCAATTTCTGGAGCTTCGCTCCGGCGAATCCCTCCAGCAGTTACCTCAATCGCTATCACGTTCGCTTCGGTCCGGCCGAGAATCCAGCCGCGTCGGTGCGCGATGACGGGCTTTTCACTGTGCATTATGTCCACATGGCGGCTGAGTTGTGGCTCGACTCTAGCGACGGGTGGCTGGCGGTCGTCGACGGCAGCAGCCACTACGCGATGGTCGAGCGCTTCGAGTATGAAACCACAAAACCTTATCCCGGCAAGGCTTCCGTCATTTTTTGGACCAACGGACCCGAGACAAGGTTGAGCAGCGATGGGGTGCCTTCGATGAGCGCCGACCCCGATGCAAGCCCCTACTATGAGGAAGCCGAACTCAACAGTCCGATGTGCCGGTTACGTCCCGATGAGAGCTGCGTATTTGAAACGGAATGGTTTCCCACGCGAGCCGGAGACGAATTCCATGGCGTTACCGATGCGGGAATTTTGATCAAGCCGCTGCAAGCTGATTGGGACCACGACAAAGTGAAGCTATCCGGATCGTTCGGCGTATTCTTTGCCGGACGCCTGATCGCGCGCTTTTATGATGAGCATGGCTCGCTTCTCGGCACCCTGCCAGTGGCTGCTGCCAAGCCGGACGAGGCGCTGTCGATCGAGTCGGAAGTCGTACCTCCGGGGAAACCCTCGCGAGTGTCACTTCATTTGGAAGATGAACAGGGTCTTGACCGCGGCTCTCTGAATGAGGTGCAAATTCGGCCTGGGGAAAAGCACTAACATGATGCTGTCTGGCCGAACAGTCGTCCTGCTTTTGCTTAACATGCTGATCGCCGGATTAGTATTGACGGCGCAGCAGGCCCCTCCTCCACTGACAACGGATATAAATGTAAAAGCCGCAGATCTGCTCGCGCGGCCGGTTGGTGAGAACTGGCCTTCCTACAACGGCGATTACACCGGACGCCGCTATAGCAAGCTGCGCGACATTAACACCGGCAATGTTGCACAACTTCGCGCCGCATGGCTATTCCATCCCGGCAACTCGCAAAATCTGGAAGTCACGCCAGTTGTCGTACGCGGAATTATGTTCGTGACCTCTTCAAACAATGTGTTCGCCCTAGATGCGCGCAGCGGACGTATTGTGTGGCACTACCAACGCCCTGTCAGTTCAGGGTTGCTGGATGACGCAGCGGCCCACAAAAATCGCGGTGTCGCGGTGTGGCATGATTCCGTTTATTCGGAAACTGACGACGCGCACTTGCTGTGTCTTGACGCTCGTTCGGGTGGATTGAGATGGGACATTGAGTTTGCTGATAAGACGAAGCACTACGGTGCGACCAGCGCCCCGCTGGTGGTGAACGGTTCGGTCATTGTGGGCACGTCCGGCGGCGACTCTGGAGTTCGCGGGTTCATCGCGGCCTACGATGCTGTCACTGGAAAGTTGAAGTGGCGTTTTTGGACCATCCCCGGGCCCGGAGAATTTGGCTCCTCAAGCTGGCCTGGAGATTCATATTTGCATGGAGGCGCGACAACGTGGATGCCCGGCACTTACGATCCCGAACTCAACACTTTGTATTGGACTACCAGCAATGCGGCCCCTGATTTTGTCGGAGACACGCGCCCCGGTGACGATCTTTACACCGCTTGCGTGCTGGCCTTTGATCCCGATACCGGAAAATTGAAGTGGTATTTTCAGTTCACTCCGCATGACCTTTATGACTACGACGCTACTGAAACCCCGGTGCTCGTTGATGCAGAAGAGAACGGTGTGATGCGTCACCTGCTGCTGCAGGCGAACCGGAACGGTTTTTTTTATATCCTCGACCGGACTAATGGCAAGTTTCTACGCGCTACTCAGTTCGTCACAAAATTGAATTGGGCCAAAGGCATCAATGCGACCGGCCGCCCCATCCTTTCAGGAAAAATTCCAACCGCCACGGGGGAGTACATCTGCCCAGGAATTGATGGCGCTACCAACTGGTATTCACCTTCTTACAATCCGGATACCAGGATTTTTTATGTCATGGCGCTCGAAAGGTGTGACCAGTTTTTTTCCGGCCCCCGGAAATTCAATCAGGGTGAAACTTTTTACAATACCGGTACTAAACGTCCGACTAACGAACACTCGCAAAAAGTTCTGCTGGCGCTTTCTGTGGCAGATGGGAAACCGGTGTGGAGCTATCCCCAAGTCGGACGCGGAAACTCGTCAGGTGGCACACTGACGACTGCCGGCGGCCTGGTATTCTTCGGCGATGCCGCCGAATCTTTCGAGGCAGTCGATGCCGCATCAGGTCATGCTCTCTGGCATTTCAACACCGGCCAGACGTTCATGGCTTCACCCATGACCTATGCCATAGACGGAGTCCAGTATGTGGCGATTGCCGCCGAAAGCGATATTTTTGTGTTCGCACTTCCACATTGATCAATCGCTTTTTTGCTTGTTCTTTTCGTAGTCAGCCAGAGAAGACCGATATGAATAGTTCAAGAATTTTGCGGTATTTATTTATGGCCTGGTTAGCCGTCGCAAGTAGCGCAGACGGTTTTTCCAAGTCACCGGCCCCGCTCGCAAATTTTCAGCTGCAAGCGATTTCGCCTCAGTTCTGGGACTTAATAGATCGCAACGCAAAAATGACGGTCGTCGCCACAGGCTTTAAGTTCACCGAGGGGCCGGTTTGGGACCCAGCGGGTTATCTATATTTTAGCGACGAGGCTGGTAACGAGATTTACCGCCTTTATCCTGACGGAAAGAAAGAAGAAGTCATTTCCATCGGTGATCCGGACGGAAATACATTCGACCGCCGGCATCGTCTCATCGATTGCTCCAGTGTGCTACGTGCGTTAGTCAAAGTCACTCCAGATGGAAAATACAAGATTCTTGCGGACAATGATCACGGCAAAAAACTGAATACGCCGAATGATGTCGTCCTCGGCCCTGACGGCGCTCTCTACTTCACTAACCCGAACATGGATTTTCGACCCGGCGCAAAGCAGGAAATTCCGTTTCAAGGCGTGTATCGCCTCGATGATGAAGGTAAGATGCGCTTGCTGACAAAAGATCTGACTCAGCCAAACGGATTGGCGTTCTCACCAGATGGGAAACGTTTTTACGTCGATGACAGCGAACAGCGCAATATCCGTGTCTATGATGTGGCAGCTGACGGATCGCTGACCAACGGGCGTGTCTTCGGGGAAGAGAAAGACGGCAAGGATAACGGCGATGGCGTGCCCGATGGCATGAAGGTGGATATACAAGGGAACCTGTTCGTGGTTGGTCCCAAAGGCATTTGGGTCTGGGACGCAAACGGAAATCACCTTGGCACAATCATCGTGCCCGAACAACCAGCAAATCTGGCTTGGGGAGACACGGACTATCGCACGCTCTACATTACAGCAACCACTTCGGTCTATCGCGTGGAGACAAAGACCCTGGGCTTTGTGCCATATCTAAAACACTGAAAGACCGACCAGCCTGAGGGAACAACCTTCTCCAACGCCAAACGTGCCGGCGGGACCACGGGATTGATTGCTTCCATCACCGACGCGCAGAACAACACCACCAGCTACCAGTACGACGCGCGAGGAAACCGGACTGGACGGGTGGCCCGGCCTTTGGTCTCCTTGACGGTGCCTACAAAAACGGGTGCCCCGTTCTTCGCGTAGTTTGCGAAGGGCGGGAGTCGGGAATGCAGGCGCAAATTTGTTGATCCAGGTTGCGTCGTAACCAATCCGGTAGCGCATGCAGCATCGCTGCCCACCCTTGCAAAAAACGCAAGAATGGGGCACCCTCGGTTGGAATGGCGCACATGGAAAATCATGAGAGGTGGGCCACCCGCCGATTGGAACAACATTCCGGAAGATTACAACAAGTGCATGAATGGTGGTGGTTAATGGCAGAGACATCGCCCAAGAGGTCATTTGCTTCAATAAGCAAGCAGTGGGCTCTGCTAATGGTGGGAGTGTGTGTTGCGCCGGTGTACTTCCTTGTCGCCGATTTTGCGGATGGCGGAAGAGCTTTCGTGGCGTCGTGTAGCGCTGGGATGATTGCTGTGACCGTTCGGTATTTTTGGGATTTGAGAAGGCGCATTTGGTTCTGGATTACGATGACCGTCATTGCGTTTCTTCACGTCCTTCTCGTGGTGTTCCTCCCGTCTCCGGCAAAGCAATGGAACTATGTTCATTGGAACTATGTTCAAATGCTGCCTTTTGGCCTTTTAGATTTTGGGATTGCGTATGCCATCATCAGACTTGTCGAGAGTGTTGCCAGGAAGAGTTCGTAGCCCGAAACAACGGCGCTCCTCAAGAGCCCACGAAACGAGAGACAATAGAGCGGCTTTAGTACTGCATCCTAAGCTACTCGGCATTGCCCGTTAAGTATTTCGGGTGCTACATAAAAGACGCAGAGTGGGCTAATGCACTCTCGGCGGGCGGCATCCCGAAACATGAGGCCGGAGATGGAGACATGGAAAAAATCCTGGGAGTGGATAGATCAGCACCGATGGGTTTCTAGGGGGGTTGCGCTCACCTTAGGAGTCTTCGACGCTCATGACGCCTATCGACATTCCTCCGATTTGGCGGGATTAATGTCATTGGACATCGTGCTTGCGGTCGCATGTTTGTTTGTTTTTTTCTATTCGTTTTTCAAAAAACCGAGCGGCTGATCGATCCGGTTTCTGTAACTCTTCAAAATTTGTCCGGGGCCCTGCTCATTGGCAACGGCGTATTTACCACTCTGAGCGCAGCCCGGAGTACCGCAGCACCATTTAGATGGCGGAGCCATAGCGCTGACAAAAAAGTAAGCCCATGGGCTTTTGGCTCAGCTGCGGTGGCGCACATCGGGAGTCACTTTGGCTGCTTTGCGGCCTTTCCCGGAATTACCTTGGGCGGACACTGAAGATGGACGGGGCCTCGTTGTCCTCCAGAGACACCTTTTGAGAGCTTAAGATATTAAAAAGGCGGTTCTCTTGGGAGCGTGGTTCCTCGACGCGTATATAGCATATATATTCAAGGTTCTAGTGCGTCTGCTGAAGGCGCGCGGCAGTTCTGGCTGGACTACTGTGAACGGAACGGTCTCGAGTTCCAGTTGGTCAGCGGGAGGTTTTGGCTGTTCCAGTGCAGAAGTCGCCTACACGTACCGGTTCCGTGGGGAGCTCTACTCCAACCTAGATGAAATGCCATTCGTTTCACCTCGTTCGGCTGAGAGATATGCTGGCCGGTTCCAGCCGGGTATGACTCTTGCTGTGCGGGTTAAATCAGTCGCACCCGAAATTTCCGTCGTTCGTGAATCCGATCAACACGATGCCAATCCGGATCGTGGATTTGCTGATATTCCGGGGGGCATCGAGGCTCCCAGAAAAACTCTTCTCTAAAGTTCTTCTTCCAATGATCCCAAACAAGGATTTTAAATAACGCCGGATCCAGCCGGTAATATGATCCGCGAACATGGAATCGTTATTCCTATATCAGGAATTCACCGTTGGACATGGTCGATCCGCAAGGTCTGGATGGATGGGATGATTGGGCGGACACTGGGGTGGTTGGGACGGCAACTTTGGAGAGAGTCTGGGAATACCGACAGGAATAGTATTTGGGGGGCAGAATGCCGGTGGCTACAATCCCTGTGACTTTCTTGCTTGCGGAGGAGTCGCGAGCAGTAGTTCGGGTTTTCTGGCCTCGCCCTATCCAACAGGTGAAGGAACGACAGACTCCCCATACAACTTCCTCTCGAATGTTTTCTGGCCTTTTCTGCCCGGGGTTAGCGCCCTAAATAATGGCACGCCCTGGTATCACAATTCCTGCATTATGAGTGCTCTCAAATCGGGCGGCATAAGCGTTGGTATTGATGCATTAGGATTTCTACCAGAAGTTGGCGGAGTTGCCAGAGTCGTGGGCCATCAGGCCGGATATGTCGGCAAAGTTGCTGACAACCTCGGCAAAAATATGCTTACGACAGGCACAAAAACAACGGGCGTCTTGAGCAGTGCTACTGGTTTCAGTTCGGATGATTGGACTACATGGGTGTCGGCAGGAATCACGGCTGCAGATTTCGTGCCTCTTCTAAGTGACTTTACAACCCCTGTTGCAATGGCTTGGGACACAGGGGTAGCAGCATACAAGGTTTACCAATGTCCCAAATAAATGAACTGAAGCGTGAAATTCAAGAGGCCAAGAAGTTGCGTTTGTCTTGGCGCACGAAGCTATTAATCTTTATTGTTGGTGCGCCCACTACTTTTCTGTTCGCCCTGTATGGGCGGTTAGAAATGGTGTGGCCCTTGGCGATTACTATTGGCATGATTGCCATAGTGATCCGTTTCAAATGGAAACTGCGGAGGCAAACGTGGTTCTGGGTCACTATGGCAGTGATCGCAGTTCCTCATGTTTTGTGGGTTTTGTTTGTCCCTTGGACCACGAAGTGGATTCCCGTATTCGTGTATATTGGCATCGCCACAGTAGATTTTGTTCTGATCCTCTGGATTCTTCTTTTTGTCGAGAAGTTCATGGGAGGCCCGAAGGCTGCTGAGAAGTGAGTGCCCGCGACAGAACTTGGGCGGGTGGCTGTGATCTTTCAACACGTTGTTCCCGAGAAGTGAATAGTCCATTCGAGCAACACCGGAGAAGCTGATGGTGCTGACCAATCCGCTTCGAAGGAGTCGAACGAATGGACCTTCACCAGAATGCCCGACTTACGTTTCGTAGTCGAGGGACTTTAGCCAACAAAGTTATGCATCGACAAGCTGACGCTGAAGGCGGCTGGGCGGGTGGCCCAGGCTTTGGTGTCGCTGGCATCGCCCAGAATCGGGTGCCCCGTCCTTCGCGCAGTTTACGAAGGGCGGGAGTCGGGAATGCAGGCGCAAGTTTGTTGATCCAGGTTGCGTCGTAACCAATCCGGTAGCGCATGCAGCATCGCTGCCCACCCTTGCAAAAAACGCAAGGATGGGGCACCCTCGGTTGGAATGGCGCACATGGAAAATCATGAGAGGTGGGCCACCCGCCTTCTTCCTAAACCATGTGA